>Ga0209777_10001485_pt1 | contig 33675 bp, 26 predicted proteins | sample FrelakmetHBP12HB_FD_187147 | JGI IMG/M metagenome (GOLD analysis project Ga0209777, IMG submission 187147) | Freshwater lake sediment microbial communities from the University of Notre Dame, USA, for methane emissions studies -HBP12 HB (SPAdes)... | ecosystem: Environmental > Aquatic >... | reverse complement strand
GCGCTCGCCTTGACGAATGGAATCCTGGGTGATTACACGGCGCGCGTGGAGCATCGGTATTGGAGTTCGGTGAAATATGGGAAGGAAGGAGACGCATTCGCCCGCAAGCTCCTCCAGCACGACCCCGAGTTCTACGACGCGTATGTATGGACCGGAGCTACAAATTACATCTACGGGTCGCTTTCTCTGCCCCTGCGATGGACCGGCCGGCTGTTTGGGCTCTACGGCGACAAGGCCACCGGCGAGGCGAATCTCCGCTTGGCCGCGGAAAAGGGGCAATACCTGAAGCCTTATGCCAAGCTTCTGCTCGCTATCGCGTACCTGCGCGACAACAATAAATCCGCGGCCGCGGCGCTGCTGATGCAACTGTCCGGGGAATTTCCCACCAACGGATTGTTTCGGGAGCAGGCGAAGCGGCTAAAACCTGACGGCGGGGGCTAGGGGCTTGGCTGATTTTCGATTGTCGATTTTCCAACCCCTAGTTTCCAATTTCTAGCTTCCAGTTTCCGATTTCCCGTTTCCAATTTCACGCCGTTTTGAATTGCTCGTCGATCTCGACCTGATATCCGCTCGCCAGGCGGTTCGTTTCGTTGGCCATTCCCACCACGGCCATCAACTCCGCCAGCATGGGGTTGGTCATCCCGGCCTTGTGCGCCGCGGCGGTGTGTGAGGCGATGCAATAGGCGCACTGATTGCTGGCACTGACGGCCAAGTAAAGCATCTCTTTGGTGAGCGCGTCCAGGGCGCCCGGAGCCATAATCTCCGTCACGCTCTGCCAGGTCCGCCGCAGGGTGGCCGGGTCATGCGCAAGCGCCTTCCAGAAGTTGTTCACCCAATCCGTCCGGCGCGCGGCCATGATGTCGTCATAGACGGCCCGCACCTCCGGGCTCGCATCGTCGTATTCGATTAATCCTAAAGTCGCCATTTTCTACCTCCTTGCGCCCCACGCAGAATACGCTTTGGCGCGTTCGGGTTCAATGGTCCTTCGCTTTTTGCCTCCCCATTGCCTGTGCCGCCCTTGGCGAATAGAATCGAGGCGCATGTCGAACAGGCTGGAACTGGATTCTATAGGGCACTAGCTGGAAGTTGGGAGCAAACCTTCATGAAACATAAAATCACGATGGGGCTTGCGGTCTTCGGTGGCGTTCTGGCGGTTTTCTTCTCAACCCTGCATCGCGCCCAGACGGAAATCAAGCAGCCGGAACCGTCGGAGATCTTCGAAAAGATTGACGCGATGATCCCAATGCGCGACGGGGTCCGCCTGCACACGGAGGTTTACGCGCCCAAGGGTTCGCACGACCCCTTGCCCATCATCATGGAGCGCACGCCGTACGGCGTCGTGGACGACGAGAAAGGCACCACCTACAAATTCCGGATCTACCAGGAGCTTATCCCGGAAGGTTACGTCTTCGTGTTCCAGGACATTCGCGGGCGGTACAAATCCGAGGGACAGTTTGTGATGTTCCGCGACCCGCGCGACCCTGGCGACCCGAAGGCGATCGACGAGTCCACCGACACCTACGACACCATCGCTTGGCTGCTGAAAAACGTCCCGAACAATAATGGCCGAGTGGGGATTCTCGGCATCTCATACGGCGGCTGGCTCACCACCATGGCGCTGCTCGATCCCCACCCGGCGCTGAAGGCCGCCTCCGAGCAGGCTTCGCCCGCCGACCAATTCCTCGGCGACGATTTCCACCACAACGGCGCGTTCCGCCTGAGCTATGGTTTCGAGTACGCGGCGATGATGGAGACCGGCAAGACCAACTTCTCGTTCAAGTTTGACCGCTACGATACTTTCGAATGGTATCTGCTGGACCTGGGCCCGCTTTCGAATGCCAATGAGAAGTACCTCCACGGAAGTATTCCCACCTGGAACGATTTCGTGGCGCATCCGAATTATGACGAGTTCTGGAAGAAGCAGGCCTTTGTGCCGTACCTGAAAAACCTCAAGCTCCAGGTGCCCAACCTCAATGTGGCCGGGTGGTGGGACCAGGAGGATTTCTACGGGCCGGTAAAGATCTATGAGACGCTCGAGAAGAACGACGCGAACCACTTCAATTTCCTGGCGGTGGGGCCGTGGAACCATGGCGGTTGGGCGCACGGCAGCGGCGACAGCCTGGGCCGAATTAAATTCGGGAGCGATACCAGCAAATACTTCCGGGAAAAAGTTCAGGCGCCGTGGTTTGCCTACTGGCTAAAGGACAAAGGCAGCTTGCCGATGCGCGAGGCGCTCACTTTTCAGACCGGCACGAACGAGTGGAAGGGCTACGACCAGTGGCCGCCGCGCGAGCACGTTACGGCGCGCCACCTTTACTTCCACAACTCCGGCGCGCTTTCCCTCGAGCCTCCGCAAGAAGAGAACGCGCAGGCTTTCGACAGCTACGTCTCCGACCCCGCACACCCCGTGCCTTACCGGCGCCGCCCCATCGAACCCACCTATCCCGGGCCAGGCTGGCCCGCGTGGCTGGTGGAGGACCAGCGCTTCGTGAACCTCCGCCCCGATGTGCTGAGCTGGGAAACCACTCCGCTTACGGAGAATGTGCAGGTGGCCGGGGACATCGTTGCGCACCTTTTTGCTTCGACTTCGGGCTCCGACAGCGACTGGATCGTAAAGCTCATCGACGTTTACCCCGAGGACTACCCTCAGGAACCCACCATGGGCGGTTACGAGTTGATGATCGCCGACGAAGTGGAACGGGGGCGCTTTCGCAAGAGCTTTGAGAAGCCTGAGGCCGTTGTCCCCAACCAGGTCACCGAGTACGCCATCGACCTCCACACGAATAACCATTGCTTCCAAAAGGGACATCGCATCATGGTCCAGGTGCAGAGCACCTGGTTCCCGGTGATCGACCGCAACCCCCAGAAGTTCGTGCCGAATATCTACCAGGCGCAGGAGAGCGACTACCAGAAGGCCACGCAGCGAGTCTTCCGGTCCAAGCGTTATCCCTCGAACGTGGAAATACCGGTCATCACAGAGTGAGGTGTTTTAGGTTGGAGGCCCGTCCGCCGGCTGCGGCTTCTTGTTGCGAAGGGTCTCATTCGCGATCAAGGGTTTGGCCCAGAAGGAGACGCACAAGACCCAGCCAAAGGTAAAGTACAGAAACATCATCCCCGTGCGCAGGCCGAAGGCATCGCCGATTCGCCCGATAATCAAGGGCACGATCGCTCCGCCCATGATGCCGGCACAAAGGATGCCCGCGAGTGGCCCGTGGTATTCCGCCACGGAGTTCAATCCCAGAGAAATAATGATCGGCCACATCACCGATGCGCAAAAGCCGCAGAGGGGGAAGGCCAGTTTCGGCGCCGGCCCAGCGCCGAACAAGGCAAGGGTCAAGCTGGCGAGCGCCCCCAGGCTAAAGACCAGCAGGACCCTGCGGCTATCGAACAGTTTTAGCAGCAACATGCCCAGCCCGCAGCCTGCCGTGAGCAATCCCCAGAACCAGGCCACCACCGTCGCGCCGGTGGTGTGAGGGTCGTAGCCGTGATACTGCGCGAGAAACTGGGAGATCCAATCCGCGGTCCCCTGCTCTGAGCCGACGTACATGAACACACTGGCAAAGAACAGAAGCACGGTCGGCTTCCTGAGGAGATGGCGATACATGTGGAGGGCGCCGGCCTGCTCCTCTTCGGTGTGCTTCACCTCCGGGAACCTGGAGGTTGACAGCGCAACCAGCATCAGGAGGATTACTCCGCTAAAGATCCAGTACATGGACACCCAGGGCAGAGCCGCCGGAACAAGCCGCTTCAGGGTTAGCAACAGGAAGTTCTGCCGGCTCGATGAATCCCCCAGGTGAAGAACCACGTACGAGTAAAGCTGCGGACTGACAAAGGAGGCGGACCCGAAGACCAATTGGGCGAAGGCAGCATTGAAGGCAAAGTGTTCTTCGCCACCGGCAACGCGCAGCAGCGGATTGATCGCGACCTGCAGCACGGCCATGCTTCCACCAATCAGAAACAGGGACACTATCGAAACGCGATACACGGGTAACAGCGCGAAGAATAGAGCGGCGGCCAGCGCCACGGCGAAGGAAACCAGCATCACCTTCTTCTCTCCCCATAACTCCACCAGGAAGCCGGCGGGGACGGAGAGTACTCCGTAAGCAATAAAGAAGGAGAACGGCAGCAGGGCGGCGGCCGTCAGGCTGACATGAAAGCTGCGGATGATGTCGGGAATGAGGGGCCCCAGGATGTTGGTGAGGAACGACACGACGAAGAAAGTCACCAAGACTAAACCCACCATGTAATGGCTTCGCTTCATTTGTGAGAGCGGCTCCCTTGTCCGCGGCTCGGCTAAAAGTGATGGTACCAGACCTGCGCAGCGCCAATCAGCCCCACATCCGGTCCTAGAGAGGCCAGCGAGATCTCCACACGTTCAAAAGGAACAAGCCCGCAATTCTCGCGGACGACCTGGTGAATACGATCGAGGAACAGATTCGCGCTTTTCATCACGCTGCCGCCCAGCACGATGGCCTCCGGAGCAAACAGGGTGACGAGGTTGGCGAGGCCGACGCCCAAGTAATAGGCCTCGCGCTCGACGGCGCGCCGCGCCCATTCTTCCCCTTCTTGCGCCCGCACGCAGATGACCTTGGCGCTCGGGTTCGGGTCATTGGGTGGCGCAGTGGATTTAACCCAATCGGTCATGGCCGGCCCACTCGCAAAAGTTTCCCAGCAGCCGCGCGCGCCGCACGAGCAGAGCGGACCCGAAGGATCGATCACATGGTGCCCGATCTCGGGATGGCACTCGCCCACGCCGCGATAGACCTTTCCGTCCAGAATCACACTGGCGCCAATTCCCGTGCCGATGGTCACGTAGAGCAGACGGCTCTTCCCCTTGCCGGCCCCCCAGACCGCCTCACCGAGGGCCGCCGCGTCGGCATCATTTTCCATCGCCGCCGGGACGCCGAATTCGGCCGATAACCTCTTCACCGGGTTGCCCCCCTCCCATCCCGGCAGCGTGTTCACATTACCCAATGTGCCCGTGATCGGGTCCACAGGCCCTGTGCACCCAATTCCAATCCCCTGCAATTTGACCCCGGACTGGTCTGCAGTTTGGGCAAGCATTTCGGCCACCCGTTGCATGGCGTGGTCGAAACCCCGAGGCACGTCCGTGGGGCACTCCGCCTTCGCCAGTATGTGCCCGGTCTCGTCCACGACCCCAACGGCGATCTTTGTTCCTCCGATATCAACGGCCCCGATCATGTCGACCCCCTGTCCTGGAATCAAGCGAGTCACTGTGCATCCGTCACCTCCACTCGAAGACTGCCGCTCCGTACGGCTGCAAATCCAAATCCCACTGCGAGCCATGCAACGAGACCGGCTGTTCGCCGTCCGGCGTCACCTGCTGAATGGACTTCAAGGACAACGCGGAAGTCACCGTTGCCCGCTGGAGCTTCGCGCTGTGATTGACGACGACGACGTAACCATGGTCCCGCGCCTCCAGCGACACAGCTTCCACGGAGGGTTGATTGGCACGGAACCGCGGCTGGACTCCCGCCCAATCGCGAAACGCCTGATAAACCCGGTAGGTGTTCTCCTCTTTGTCGAAGGCCGCGGGAAGATTCGCCAAATAGCTTTCGAGGGGATAGGCGCAGAGCAAGGTCTTGCCTTTACCCAGGCGGTTGGCAATCAGAGCCGGGCGCCCGTCCTGATCCACGGCAATCACCGTGCCACCGTGAACCACGAGCGTCGCCGCCCATTGCCGAGGATTATCCGCACCGGCGGAGTAATGGAAAGTGTCGCCAGGATTCAGGCCCCCCCAGGCAGTTACGACTTTCAAGGTCACCTCGCTGACCGGCACATGGTCCACCAGGCGAGCCCCGAACAAGCTCTCCATCTCAGGAATCGCCGCGTCCCCACTCAGCGAAGCGTACAGGGCTCCGCCCTCCGCAACGTATTGTCGCGCCTTTTCCCAGAAATCGGTGTGCACGTGAACCAAGAAGCTGTTCGTGCTGGTCAAAGGCGACGGCAGCAACAGCATCGGGCTGTTCTGCCAATCCGAGTATTCGCGGGGAAAGCCCGCCTTCAAGCCTGCTTGTCGCGCCAGGATAAAGGAAGACAGCCAACTCCCGGTCAACCACTGGTTCTCGTCCGAGAAATCGGGTAGTTTCTGCCCCGCCACTGCGCCTCCTTCATTGGTGGAGGTGTAAGGCACAATCGCCGGCCCGCTAAGCCCGAAGTGGGAGTTATCGCCGTAGGGCTTCGACCACTCATCTGGAACGATAATGCCGGCCTCGGAGCGGGCTGGCGCAATGCCTGTAAGATCCAGCCTGTCCACAATCTTTTCGAATTCCTCAAACATTCTCGCGGCGGGGCGTTCCTTTCCCTCCCAAGTCGTCAACCCGAACTGGGTTTCATGCGGCGAGCGCAAATAGGGGACGCGCTGGTACTGTTGCGGAGCGGCATCCGTGTAGCACCAGATCAAGAACCCATTGGCTCCCGCCCCCAACGCCGAGTACAGATTTGCCCGAAGGTATTCGGCAATCTGCTCGGGCTCATACTGCGCCGAAGAAGCTCCGATTTCCTGCACCATAACCGGGCGCCCGCCGCCACCCGAAAGGGCCGTTTCCAGTGCTGCGCCATACGTCCCTCGAGCGGAGAGCATGGGATCGGGGAATAGCTTCGGTGCATAGATCGAGTAGGGATGCACGCTGAAAAAGTCCACCTCATCGCGGAGATTGTCGGGACGAAAGGGGCCGCGCCCCACATCTTCCATGCTGGTTCCCACCACCAGGGGATGCAAGGAATCGTGACGGCGGATAGCAGCCGTGAGCAGCCGGGTCCAGTTAATGGCCACGGAATCCGTGGTCTGATCAGCAATCCAGAAGGGAGGTTCATCCGTCAGGTCCCAGGCCAGAATGGCGGTTTCCTTGCCATACCGGCGCGCGAACTCGGCGGCAAAGTCGGTCTCCAAACGCAACATGTAAGGGTCGGCTTGAGGATTACGGCCGTTGCGATACGGCACATCCCAGTAGGCTTCACCCACCTCGCCTCCAATGAGCAGCATAGGATGGAGGTAAATGTGATAGCGATGGGCCAGCGAAACCAGAAAATCAAGCTCGCGAAATGCCTCGGGATTGTAATCGTCCGGCCGGGGCTCGAACCACGCCCAGACCATATCGAGTCGAATGGTGTTGAAGCCCAGTTCGTGCATGCGCGCGAAGTCCGCTTCAATCGCCTTCGGGTCCCACTCGTAGGGCCACTCCATCCCGGCTTTGGCGGGAACCCAGTTTGCGCCCACGGGAATGAAGCGATGCCCTTCGCGAGAGAAGTAATTGCCGTCCAGTCGAACTGCCGGCAGGTGACCCGATCCTTGCTGCGCAACCTGCGGCGCTGCGCTCTGTGGTTCGGCCGGACCCTCCGCCGCGATGGCGGCTGTGGAGACCAGCCAGAGTGCCGCGACTGCCCAGATGAATAGCCGCATGGAGCGAGAATGCCGGTTGGTATGAGTCGCGCCGTTCATGATTCTGCCTCCTGGCAAAGGTGGTATGCTCCCCGGTCCACTGTGCCGCTGAACAGATTAGAATGACGCTTGAGTTTACCGGCTGGGCGCAAGAATTCAATGTTAATGTGTGGCTCAGACTCGGACTTGGCAGTGCCGACCGGGCAGGGAAGGGAGTGGCCTTAATGCCTGCGATTTACGCGAGTGTGGATCTAGGTGGCACGAACATCAAATGCGCCTACGGCGACGAGTCGGGGCGAATCATCTGCTCCGATTCCACGCCCACGCAATCCCACGAAGGCCCCCGCGCCGTCCTCGAGCGGATCGCGAGCCTCGTGAAGGCGCTCCGTCAGAAAGCAAACGCTCCGCCCGCGGCGCTCGGCATGGGCTGCCCGGGCCTTGTGGACGTGAAGAACGGCATCACGAAATTCTTTCCCAATTTGCCCACCCAGTGGCGCGACGTTCCGGTGCGCGAGATTCTCTCGCCGCAACTGGGCTGCCCGGTTTATCTGCTGAATGACGTGCGCACCGCGACGCTGGGCGAGCTTGTCTTCGGGCACGGGCGAACCGCCGGGACCATGGCGTTCTTTGCGCTGGGGACGGGAATCGGGGGCGGCGTCGCTATCGACCGCAAACTCCACCTGGGACCGCTGGGCGCCGCGGGCGAGTTGGGCCACCAGATCATCCTGCCGGACGGCCCGCGTTGTGGCTGCGGAAACCGCGGATGCCTGGAGACTCTGGCCAGCGGGCCCGCTATCACCGCGGAAGGCATCCGGCTGATGCAAACGGGGCTTGCACCCAAGCTCTACGAACTCTGCGAGGGAGACGTCTCGAGAGTGACGACCAAGGAGATGGCGGAGGCCGCGCGCGCCGGAGACGAGGCGGTCCGCGAGGCCATCGTGCGAGCGGCGGAGTATCTCGGGATTGGAATCGTCAACGTGGTGGTCACCCTGCATCCGGATCTCATCGTTCTGGGAGGAGGCGTGGCGCTGATCGGCGAGCTGCTGTTCGACACCGTTCGCCGCACGATTCGCGAGCGCGTCCACATGTTTCCCACGGATGGTATCGAGGTCAAACCGTCCCAACTCGGAGAAAACGCCGGCACACTCGGAGGCATTGCCCTGGCCATGCAAGGCGGCCATCTCGGTATTTGAGCCCTTCTGGCCGCCCAAGCCAACTGGGTCCTGTGAAACGCCCTTCCCACGCCGGAATCTACCCAGCCGAAATGCTCTGGACCAGTTGACGACAAGGCGACTTTTCGGGCCGAATCCGCTGCCAGCGAAATCGATCACCTGAAAATCACTGGTGGGAAGGGGATTTCCTGCCAGCTATCCTTGTCTACTCTCAGCGTGGCTGACTCCCGAGTTGCCGACCATCCCCCCAGAACCACTGGGCACCACGTCAGGGAACAGCCCATTTCTCGTCAAACTGGCCCGTGCCGTGCAGAGTTGCAACCGCAAGCGTGGTCACTGCCTGGTTAAGAGTATTATTGAATGCAACGATTGCCTTCCGGCTTTGTGGCTTCGGATGTGTTCGTGGGAAGATTGCCCACTGGCACTTATAGTTCGCAACTTGCCATCGGACCGGAAAAGCGCCATGATACGGTACGAAGCTACGGGCATGCCTTGATGTCGCGGGAAGCTCGCAAAGCGGCTGCAACTTATGAGCTACGTCATCAAACGGCTCACGATCGAAGGGTTCAAATCTATCCGGAAGTTGGAGAACTTTGAGCTTCGCTCGCTGAACGTTCTCATCGGCGCCAACGGTACTGGCAAGAGCAACTTTGTCGAGTTTTTTCACCTGCTCCGGGAGCTAATCGATCAAAGGCTTCAACTAGCGGTCGCCACCAGCGGCGGGCCGGACGCCTGCCTTTACTTCGGTCCGAAGATCACCTCGAGGTTTGTCGCCAAGGTCTACTTTGAAAGCTACGGCTACAAGTTCGAGTTGGTGCCCACGGCGGACCATCGGCTGGTCTTCGAAGACGAAGCTATGCTTCCCACGTTTAAGCACGTACAGAATGACGTTTGGGACCCACTGGGCTCCGGGCACGCTGAGACCAAGGTCAAAGACCGGATGGGCAGCAGCATCGAAGCGCAGCAACTCCACCGCGCGGTTTCGAGTTGGGTCGTGTACCATTTCCACGACACCAGCGCCACGGCGGGTGTTCGCCGGCAGGGACAGATCAACGACAACCTGCACCTTCGGCCGGACGCCGAGAACCTGGCTGCTTTCCTGTATCGCATGAGCCGGGCTGAGCCAGACCGCTATGCCAGGATACGGGATGTGGTGAGGCTTGCCGCGCCGTTCTTCGACGATTTCAAGCTCCGCGCCGTGCCAACCAACCCAGAGTTGATCCAGTTGGAGTGGCTGCAAAAGGGGTCGGACCGCCCATTTCTGGCGAGCCAACTCTCCGACGGGACACTTCGCTTCATCTGCCTGGCTACCGCGCTGATCCAACCTCTTTTCGCTTTCGCTCCAACGGTGCTGTTCGACGAGCCCGAGCTTGGGCTCCACCCCTACGCCTTGACGTTGGTGGCCAATCTCTTTCAGCAGAGGGCCAAGGAAAACACGCAAGTAATTGTCTCGACTCAATCAGCGCAACTCGTGAACGAGTTTGAGCCGGAAGATGTCATCGTTGTGGAGCGGACTCAAGGCGAGTCGGTATTTCGGCGCTTGGACTCCGGGAGTTTATCGGGCTGGCTTGAGGATTACTCATTGGGCGAATTATGGCAGAAGAATGTTTTCGGTGGCGGCCCGCGAAATGAGACGGTTCCTCTGCCGCCCGCCAGTGCAGAAGCCTCGCCGTCTGTCCCCGAAGCCGGTCAGAGCGCAGGAGACGAGCGCTCGTGACTCGCGTCAGCGTGATCGTCGAGGGACCTACCGAGAGATCATTCGTCCAACAGATTCTTGCTCCTTTCCTCTGCCCGGTCGGCGTCTACATGAGTGCCATCATTCTCGGCGTCCCCGGCCACAAGGGAGGCAGAACCAGCTATGCCCGCGTTAAAAAAGACGTCCTGCGGCAACTAAGTCAGGACCGCGTGGCTTACTGCTCCACAATGTTCGATTTCTGTGGATTGGGAAAGGGCTTTCCAGGCACGCCGCTGCCGTCCAACCTCGCCAATGTGGACAAGGTGATTCACCTTGAGCGTGCGATGAAGGATGACATCATTGCACACGCGCCGGACCTTCGGCCGGATGTTCGATTCATCCCCTACCTCCAATTGCACGAATATGAGGCGTTGCTATTCAGCGATCCCGAAGCGTTTGCCACTGGCATCTCCCAGCCACATCTGGCTGGCCAGCTTCGGAATATCCGTCAGATGTTTCCCACACCCGAGGACATTGATGACAGTCCCACCGACGCCCCCTCGAAACGCATTCTTCGTCTTTGCCGATCCTACAACAAGGTCCTGGACGGTACGCGAGCTGCTGGTGCAGTGGGTGTCTCCGCTATGCAGCACGAATGTCTGCATTTTCGTGACTGGTTGGACAGCCTACGGCGCACGCCCACTGGATAGCCAATGGCTTGAGAGTTGTCTGACGGTTACGCCTGGGTGACGGGCAACCCGGAAGTTGCACTTATTAGCGCTAGCGTTGGTGCATGGCCCAGACCGGAAAACGATAGCTGTCGCGAACAGCCCAACCCACGACTTAACCCGGATTGGGAACGAAAAACGCCCTTCCCATTCAAAACATCTCCAGCGCGCGCGGGTGAATGGCGTAGAATACCCGCGCAATGCCCTGGCTCGCCAGGCGCGCCCAGGTCGAACCTGCCTGTAGGGGTGCTCCTCACACGCGAGCCTGAAAGGATTACCCCATGGTCCCGATTTCGAGGCGCGAACTGCTGGCTTCCTTGCTGGTTCTGCCTGCCGCGCTGCGCGGGGAGGAAGACTGGATTCCACTCTTTGACGGACGCACACTCAAAGGCTGGAAGGCGGGCGGGAGCAAAGGCTCTTTCCGCGTCGTGGACGGACAGATCGCGGCCGATGGTCCGCGCTCGCACTTGTTCTATACGGGCAGCGTGCGCAACGCGGACTTCAAGAACTTCGAGCTGAAAGCAGACGTGATGGCGCGCCCGGGCGCCAATTCCGGCATCTATTTCCACACCCGGTTCCAACCGCGCGACTGGCCGGGCAAAGGCTTCGAGGTCCAGATCAACAACACCCAGAAGGGGGACGCGAGTTACGTCGAGCGCAGGAAGACCGGCTCGCTTTACGGCGTGCGCAACATCTACAAGGCGCTGGTGAGCGACAACGAGTGGTTCCAGTTGCACGTCCTAGTCCAGGCGAAGCAGGTGCAGATTCGGTTGAACGGCACGCTGCTCGTAGATTACGTCGAGCCTGACCCGCCTGTGCGCATCGACGATGCGCCAGGACGCGTTCTCGGCCGGGGCACCTTCGCGCTCCAATGCCACGATCCGAACTCGAAGGCCTTCTTCCGCAACATCCTGGTGAAGCCGCTGCCGGACGATCTGCCGATGGCCACCGATGAACGGCCGGTCGTGGATGAGGTCTACCGCGAATTGCTGCGCATGAATGCCGGGAACTACCCGGTGGTCGATTACCACGTCCACCTGAAGGGCGGGCTGACGGTGGAGGAAGCGCTGCGCGAGTCGCGCCGGCTGGGGATTATGTACGGAATCGCGATCAACGGTGGTGTGGGCTTTCCCGTCACCACTGACGCTCCGGCGGAGGAGTTCCTGCGCAGCATGCAGGGTCAACCGATCTTTGTGGCCCTCCAGGGTGAGGGACGCGAATGGGTGAAGCTGTTCTCCAAGGAAACCATCGCCAAGTTCGACTACGTATTTACCGACGCCATGACCTTCACCGACGACAGCGGCAAGCGCATGCGCCTCTGGATTGACAATGAGGTGGGCGAGATCAAGGACCCGGAGGCGTTCACGGAGATGGTCGTCAACCGCATCCTCGGCGTCCTCAACCACGAGCCGATTGACATCTACGTCAATCCCACGTTCCTTCCCAAAGCGATCGCAGGCGACTACGACCGCCTCTGGACGGCTGAACGAATGCAAAAAGTGATCGAGGCTGCGAAACGGAACGACGTGGCCATCGAAATCAACAACACTTACCGGCTGCCCAGCCCGGCGTTCATCAAGGCGGCCAAGAAAGCCGGAGTCAAATTCAGTTTCGGCACGAACAACGGAGACAAAAAGCTGGGGAGGATTGAGTACGCCGTGGCAATGGTGAAGGAGTGCGGGCTTACGTGGCAGGACATCTTTGTGCCCAAGCCCGACGGAGAAAAACCCGTCCAGAAGCGGGGGCTTCCGTGAAGCGCCGCCGCAGGTTCAGAGGGGCCTAGCGCGTGGGGCACTCGGCGGCGACGTGTACGGGATTTTTGCGGAGCCCCCCTGCGCGGCGTAGATTCCCCGCCGTACCTCGCGTTGACTTAGCTGCAACCGGGGCCTAAGATCGGCGGCGAAGAAGGTATCCTCGCATGGTTGGCCGCATAATCGGCCACTATCGCATCGTCGAGAAGCTTGGCAGCGGGGGGATGGGGGTTGTCTATAAGGCCGAGGACACTAAGCTCGGCCGCTGCGTGGCGCTCAAGTTCCTGCCCGAGGAAGTTACGCGCGATCGCGAGGCGCTGAAGCGTTTCCACCGTGAGGCGCGTGCTGCCTCGGCGCTAGATCACCCCAACATCTGCACCATCTATGACATCGGCGAGCATGAAGGCCAGCCGTTCATCGTGATGGAGTGTCTGGAAGGCCAAATGCTGAAGGACATGATTGGTAGGGGAGCGCTGGGCGCTCCCGCGGGAGGGCAGAGCCCTCCCCTACCGATCGGCACGCTGCTCGACCTCGCCATCCAGGTTGCCGACGCGGTGGCTGCCGCGCACGCGAAGGGCATCATCCATCGTGACATCAAGCCGGCCAACATCTTCGTCACCGAGCACGGAGAAGCGAAGGTCCTTGACTTCGGTTTGGCGAAGATGGCGAGGCCGGCGTCTCTGGGGGGCGACTCGTCAACCGAGCTGCGGACCGCGGCCGGGGCCGTGGCTGGAACGATCCAGTACATGAGCCCGGAACAAGCCCTGGGGCAGGCGGTGGACGGGCGGACGGACTTGTTCTCGCTCGGGTCGGTTCTTTACGAGATGGCCACCGGACGGATTCCCTTTCCGGGGTCGACTGTCAGCGAGACAATTGCCCGAATCCTCCACAGCCAGCCGGAAGCTATCGCACGCTTCAATTACGAAATTCCCGAAGAGCTCGAGCGGATCATTCGCAAGTGCCTGGAAAAGGAGCCGGCCAATCGCTACCAGTCGGCCGGAGAACTGCTGGTTGACCTGCGCCATGTGAAGCGCGATACGGATTCCGGACGTGCAGGGACGGGCCTTGTGCCCGCCCCAGAAGGGCGCCCACGAGGGGCGCCCCTACGAAAACGCTGGGCGGCGATTGCCGGGGCCGGCATCGCGCTCATCACGGTCGGGCTAGCGGCGGGCTTGAATGTCGCCGGCCTGCGTGAGCGGCTGCTGACCGCCGTAGGGGCACGCCATGGCGTGCCCCTGCCGAAGATCGAATCGCTGGCCGTGCTGCCACTGGCGAACCTTTCCGGCGATCCGCAGCAGGAATACTTCTCCGACGGCATGACGGACACGCTCATCGCGGAATTAGGGCAAATCGGCTCGCTGCGCGTGATTTCCCGCACCTCGGTGATGCACTACAAAGGCACGAAGGAGACGCTGCCGCAGATTGCGAAAGAGCTCAACGTGGACGCGGTGATTGAAGGGTCGGTGCTCCGCTCCGGCGACCGGGTGCGGATCACTGCCCAGTTAATCGGGGCCGTGCCCGAACGCCATTTGTGGGCGCGCAATTACGAGCGCGATTTGCGAGATGTGGTGAGTCTGCAAGGCGAAATCGCCCGCACCATCGCCGATGAAGTCAAAGCCAACGTCACCCCCGATGTCCAGGCGCGCCTCGCCCGCGCCCGCCCCGTCAACCCTGAGGCCTACGAGCTATTGCTGAGGGGACGGCTCCTCTTATGGGGAACCTGGGCCCCCAATGACATCACGAAGGCCCAGGAATACTTCCGGCGGGCGATTGAGTTGGACCCCACCTATGCGCCAGCCCACGCAGCAGCCAGCATGGCGTACTGGCTTGACGGTTACATGTATGCTGGACAGACCGGGCCCATGGCGAAGGCGGCCGCAAAGCGGGCGCTGGAACTGGACGAGTCGCTGGCCGACGCGCACGTGGCGTTGGCGGCCGTCATGGAAAGCCCCCCCGACTTGGACTGGTCAGGCGCAGAGCGCGAGCTCAAGCGTGCCCTGGAGCTGAACCCAAACAGCGTGGAGGCCCATTGGACGTACGGCTATTTCCTGGGCAACATGCTGCGATTCGACGGGGCGGTCGCGGAGGCCAGGCGGGCAGTGGAACTCGACCCTTTTTCCGCGTTTGTCACTCAAGGGCTCGCATATCAACTGAACTACGCGGGTCGCCACGACGAATCGATTGCAGTGCTCCGCAATCTCCTCAAGAGAGAGCCGGGCTATACCTATGCGGACCTCACGCTTTCCTGGAACTACGTCGCCAAAGGTGAACCGGCCGAAGTGGCTGCGGCGTGCCGGAAGGCGATCGAGCTGGCGCCGGATGATCTAGGGGTCTTAATGTGTTGCGGTCACGATTTTGCCGCGACAGGAAGGCGCCAGGAGGCGCTGGTCCTGCTGGAACGCGTGAAGACCCTCGGAAAACAGAGGCCTGTCGACCCCTACAATCTTGCCCTGCTTTACGTCGGCCTGGGCGAGAAGGAACTCGCGCTCCAGGAGCTCGAGCGAGCCTTCCAAGAACGGCGCCCAACCATCGTTGCCATCAGACTGGATTTCTCGCAATCTCTCGGCTCCGACCCGCGCTTCCAGGCCCTCCTGCGCCGCATGAATTTCCCACCCTAGAACGGCGGGTGGTAGGTAGGCGGCTATGGAGAAACGCCGACAGTCGGCAGGAGAAATGATCACCCGATCTTCTTGGTGGGTTGGTGCATTCATCTTCAGTGCGTTGGTCTTCTCGCCGCCCACGCGCGTGGCGGCAGCAGCGCCGGCAGTCTCGAGCGCGGAGACCTCGAACTTACGCCTGAGATTAAGCGATAACCGCCGGTATCTCGTCGACCAGAAGGGCAAGCCTTTTTTGGTCGTGGGCGATTCGCCGTGGTCGCTCATCGTTCAACTCGACGACCGGGACATTGAAAGCTATCTGCGGGATCGCCGGAACAAGGGCTTCAGCTCGATCATCGTCAACCTGATCGAACACAAGTTCTGCACCACACCGCCGAAGACGCGTTCGGGGTTGGCGCCGTTCAGCACGCCGGGAGATTTATCGACTCCCAATCCCGCCTACTTCGATTTCGCGCACAAGGTTATCGAGCGAGCAGGCAAATACGGCATGGTGGTGTGGCTCGCTCCGGCCTATCTCGGTTACGGCGGTGGCGACGAGGGTTTCTTCCGGGAGATCAAGGCTGGCGGAAGGGAGAAACTCCGCGCCTACGGCAGATTCGTCGGCAGCCGGTTCAAAGACTTGCCCAACATCGTCTGGATGCTCGGCGGCGACTACACGCCGGAAAAGCCCGATCAATGGACGGTCACTGAATTGGCTGCGGCCATCCGCGAGCAGGATCCGACCCATCTGATGACCGCTCATCACTCGCCGGAAAGTTCTGCGGTGGCGGCATTTGGAGCTCCAGGATGGCTGGATGTCAACACGGTTTACGGCTACGAAAAAACGCTGTTTCGCCCGATGCTGGCGGAATATGGGCGCCAGCCGGTGCGCCCGTTTGTGCTTCTGGAAACCACCTACGAGGGTGAGCACGATTCGACGCCGGACCAGATCCGGCGGCAGGCTTACTGGGCCATGCTCAGCGGCGCCTGCGGCCAGTTCTTCGGCAACAATCCCATCTGGCACTTCGACGGCCCGGGCCTCTTTCCGCTCAAAATGTCCTGGCAGCAAGCTCTGGACGGCACCGGTTCGCACGACATCGCACTGCTCCGCAACCTGTTTATTGGCCTGCCCTGGCACCAGTTGGCGCCGGAAGTTGACCATGCCATCTTTGTTGAAGGCTACGGCAGCGACACCGCCACGGCTCTCACAGCAAGCACCGCAGACAGGAAGCTATCGGTCAGCTATATCCCGTCGATTGGCGCCGATGGGCGTGAGTTGGCGGTCGATATGAGTCGTTTCGCAGGGCCGGTGACCGCGCGCTGGTACAATCCCACCACCGGGCGGGCTGTCGCCGTCAAAGGTTCGCCCTTCGCGAACCGCGACATTCGCACCTTCCGCACACCGGGGGACAATGGGACGACAGCAAACGACTGGCTGCTTGTCTTGGATGCCAGGTGAGGATCTCGCTCGTCAAAGCTCATTCTTTCCAGCTTTCCAGTTGACAGCATTCCGCGCGTGGGGCGCACCTTTCCGTCGCATGGATCTTACGCCAGTGGAAGCAGGTAGAGAACGCTTCTATCTTGCTGTGGGTGAGTGGGATTTGCTCGGCGGATTTTGTGGCCGCAAAGTAGTTGGTGCCGCGCGACGGAGTTGAACCGCCGACGCCCGCCTTTTCAGGGCTGTACCCATCCAGAGCTATCTCATTCATTTGCCTTGCCATCTCCGCCCTTGATGCACCAGAAATCAGCATATTTTTGTGACAGTAACGTGACAGCCTCACTGGACCATTCGTGACTGAGGTAGATCCGTGAGCCTGTCCACGGCTCGGCGCTGCGACTCGGGAACAAATTGCTGGTAAACATCCAGGGTCGTGCTCGCCCGCGAATGCCGCATTTGTGCCTGCGTGTCCTTCACTTCGGCTCCGGCTAACTTCAGCCAAGTCGAATGAGCGGTCCGCAGGCAGGGCCAGTTGATGTAATCGAGGCCGAGTTTTTGAGCGGCTGGCTTAATGTGTCGGGTCAGGATGTTCTTGTCCCGCATCGGCCCGCCCTTGACCAGCGATTGGAAAACCAGGTCATCGGGACCGCATGATTTGACAGCCTGATATTGCCTCGTTCCTTTGCCCGCCAGCACTTTGATCGTGAGAGTTTTGAGTCGGTGCATACGCTGCACAACAGCATGGTTGACAGCTATCGTGACGTTGCTGGCCTTACTCTTTGGGGCGCCCCAGTCTCCCCGAGAGTGCCGTTCTTCGATTGTGATGGAGTCCTCATGTACGTTTCGCCATCGAAGCCCAATCAATTCGCTTACCCGTAGACCCGTGAAAACTGCGACGAACACCAAGGTTGCATCGGGCTCAGAAATCAACTCCCCCAAAGCACCTCGGGCGACCGACTGAAACGATTTAGAGGGTAGCCTCCTTGTAGTGATGAAGGAACTCGCTGCCGAGACGACCAGCCGCACCTTTGTAGGTGAGTTCAACGACCGACGAGCCGTGCCAACTTACATCGACGACAGTTACGAGGTGGTCCAGAAGCATGCAGCAGGTTGCACCGAAAAGCGCCGGCAGGTGCGAAACCCAGAGGCCCTTGCCCGGTCTGTCACCAAGGCTTTCGTCCGGCGGCCGATGCACAACGGAAGCAGCGCTGGGAGCACCATTTGGAGTTTTCGGAGCGGAATAAGAAGTACCTGCGGCCTGTAAAGGAGAGGTACAGGGGAGGTTGAGCAGCATGGACATTGGTCGGCGCCTTTCTGTTTGGAATCGGCCGAGCTGGAACTGAGACGAACTTCAGCGCCGCCAGATTTTGTTTTGTGACAACTTGTGACAGGATTCTGTTTTTGTTGTTTGGAAGTGGTTGAATCTTTGGTGCCGCGGGACGGAGTTGAACCGCCGACGCCAGCCTTTTCAGGGCTGCGCTCTACCACCTGAGCTACCGCGGCATCACATAGCCATTCTCAGATGGAATTGCGTCCCTGTCAAGAATAGTGCAGGGAAGAACGGCTGACGGCCTCGGCCCCGCAAGCCGCCACGGCGCTAGCCGCTTTGCCAATCCTCGGGCGGGAACTCGACGCCCCAGAAGCGTCGCGAGTCGAGCCATTCCAAACCAATCATCCCTTCTTCAGATGTTCCGGCCTCCCCCAGCCATACAACCTGGAATTGCCCGACGCGGTCTTTCTCTTTGGTGCGCACAGAGAGTTCCTGGCCGAGATTGAGGTTGTAGGAAGTTCGCAGCAAGGCTCCGTGCTTGCTGACGCTGACCGTTTCAGTTTCTTCAGCGAAGCTGAAGCCCTCGGCGTCCTGTCCGCTCAGGATAACGCGTGCTTTAAAATGGACGCGGGAGCTGCGGCGCCGTTCGCTATACGAGGGGGTGGGCATAAAGATTCTCGATTGTCGATGGCCGGTTGCCGATTGTCAACTGGCGATTTTCCTACTGGCGATTTTCCGTCATCGTCAGTTGCCAACCCAATACCCTACCGCTTCCGGAACGGTGTCAGCGCAGTGACTTATCGACTTCGATGAGCCAGTCGGGCCGTTTCATGACTTCGCGCGGCTTGGAGCCGTCGGGTGCGCTCACGATGCCGTCTTTTTCCATCATATCGATCAAACGCGCGGCGCGCCCGTAGCCGAGGCGCAGTCGCCGCTGGAGCAGGGAAGTGGAAGCTTTCCCCGATTCCACAACCAGCCGCACGGCGTCTTCGTAGACGGCGTCCAGCTCGGCAGCCTCTTCGTCATCCACCTCCTCGACCTCGGTGCTCTCGCGCTCGCGGAGGGGCTTCAGGAATTCCTGGTTATACTGCGGCTGTGACTGCGATTTCCACCAGTCGACCACCTTGCCGATCTCCTGTTCGATGACCAGCGGGCCATGCAAGCGCGCCAGGCGAGCGCTGGCCGGAGGGAGATAGAGCATGTCGCCCTTGCCCAGCAGAGCTTCCGCGCCATTGGAATCCAGGATGGTCCGCGAGTCGACTTTGGAGGCCACGCGGAAGGCAATGCGCGCGGGCAAGTTCGCCTTGATGAGGCCCGTGATGACGTCCACGGAGGGGCGCTGGGTAGCCAGGATCAGGTGGATGCCTACAGCGCGCGCCATCTGGGCCAGACGCGTGATGGACTCTTCCACGCCCTGCGGCTCCACCATCATCAGGTCGGCTAATTCGTCGATGACGATCACGATGTAGGGCAGGGGGCGCTCGCGCGCTCCGTTCGTGTCGAAAAGGCTCAGGGTCGAATCGGGCTCAAAGATCCTGTTAAACTGCTCGATGTTGCGAACCCCATGCTCGGCCAGCTTCTTCAAGCGCTCTTCCATTTCCTGGACCGCCCGGCGCAGCGCGTTGGCGGCCTGCTTGGGCTCGGTGACGATGGGCGTGAGCAGGTGCGGGACGCCCTCGTACAGGCCCAACTCCAGCCGCTTGGGGTCGATCAGGATCAGTTTCACCTCATCCGGGTTCGACTTGTAGAGGATCGAGATGATCATGCAATTCAGGGCCACGCTCTTGCCGGAGCCGGTCGAACCCGCGATGAGCAGGTGGGGCATCTGCGTGAGGTCCGAGATCCTGATCTTGCCCGTAATGTCCTTGCCCATGGAGAGCGTCAGCTTGGAAGGCGAAGCAGCAAAATCACTCGACTCGACCATCTCGCGCAAGTGAATGATCTCGCGGTGCAGGTTGGGGACTTCGATCCCCACGGTGGACTTGCCGGGGATGCGGTCGATGAGGATGGACTCGGCCTTCATGGCCAGGCAGAGGTCGTCCACCAGATTGGTGATGCGGCTGTACTTGATGCCTGCCTCCGGCTTGAACTCGTAGGTGGTGACGACCGGGCCGGGATGGATTTGCGTGACGGCGCCGGTCACGCCGAACTCGCTGAACTTCTCAGTGAGCCGGACGGCGCGCTCTTTCAACTCCCGCTCATCGATTCCCTCGGCGTCCTCAGGCGGGCGCAGCAACGTGGCGCTGGGCAGCTTGTAAGCATGCATGCCACGGCCGACGATCTTGGGCAGCGGAGAGGGCGCGGGCTCGCGTCCAGGTTTGATGGGGCCCGCCAGGGGGAGGGAAGATGAGCGCACCGGCGCCTCCACGGAGACTGCCGGCATGATGCGCGGCTCGCTCGCAATAGGCCGCTCCATGACCTGCACAGAAGCCGGCGCGGGAGAAGGCTCCGCGACCGGGGGCTTCGGCGCCGCCTTTTGAATGACCACCGGAGGCTTTCCCAGCACGCGGGCTCGTTCCACTCGCTGCTTCAGGCGAGCTTCAGCCCGTGCCGCGCGCGCCTGCTGCCACGCCTCCCACCGGGACGCCAGCGGCCTCCCCAGATAGCGGAAAGCGGCGCGCAGGAAGTCGCCCGCCGACGAAAACGAGAACCGGGTGAGAAGGAAAAGTGAACTCAAGAAAGCCGTGGCGGCCACGATGCTGCCACCCACACGATTGAAGGTATGGGCGAGCGCGGCGGCTGCGAAGTAGCCCACCAGGCCGCTGCCGCGCGTTGTTCCTCGGATGGCCGGCGTATAGGGGATGAACTCCAGGATAGCCGCCAGCGAGGTCAGAAACAAGCCGGCGCCCAGGGCCTTTGCCAGCGGCGCTCCGAAGGGCCGAGCCAGGAGGAGTCGCACGCCCACAATGAGCAGCGCGAAGGGAATCAGACACGCCACCCAGCCGAAGGCCTGGAGGACCAAGTCGGCGCAATAGGCGCCCGCCGGCCCGATCCAGTTGCCCACCGCCGTCCCGGGCGCCACCGTATCGAGCGAAGCGTCGGTGGGCAGATAAGACGCCAAACTGAGGAGGATGAGCAGGCCGAAGACGACCAACAGAAAACCCACCAGCTCGGATAGCCGTCGGGCATCCAGGAGAGGGGGCTTCAAATGATTGGGTTCTCGGGAGCCTGCTTCGCGTGATTTGGCCGGGGTCGCCGGGGATGGGCTGGGCATGCCAAAGCCTCTCTTGTCCGTCAACCGACGGACAGGCTCGAACCGGCGCTTGAAAACCATGTGCCAGGTATCAGATGTTAGGTGTCAGGTGCAAGCGACCGGACGCCGCTGACACTTGAAACCTGGTACCCGAAACCTGTACTTCAGTGACGCAATCCCCAACCCAGTGCTAATACTACCACGCCTAAAGCAAGGCGGTAAACAACGAAAATTCTGAAGGTTCTGCGCTCGAGGTAGCGGATCAAAACGGCGATGACGAAGTAGCCGACCAGCCCGGAAACGATCACGCCCAGCAGGAAGGGCAGGCGCATTTCCGGCGGCAGGCCCTCATGCCGGATTTCAAAGCCTTTCTTCAGGACCGCTCCGGCGATGATGGGGGTCGAGAGCAGGAAAGAGAAGCGGGCGGCAGTCTCGCGCGTCATGCCCCGGAAAAGTCCGGCGGTCATGGTCACGCCGGAGCGGGAGACACCGGGGATGACCGCGAGGGCCTGAGCCGCGCCCACCCAAAGCGAATCCAGAAAGGTCACGCGGCTGAGGTCGTGCTGCCGGCTTCCCAGGCGCTCTCCGGCCCACATGCAAAGGCCCACGACAATCAGCGCTACACCGATGATCATCGGGGAACGGAGTTGCTCGTCGGCGGCATGCTCGAAACGCCAGCCCGCGGCGCCGGCGGGCAGCGTCGCTAACACCAGGAACCAAAACAGCCTGCGGTTTTCGCCCAGGCTGGGGTTCTCCGGTTGGCCAACTCCCAAGATGACCCGGAGCATATCGAGCCAGTAGCGCCAGAAATAGAGCAGCACGGCCACCAGCGTGCCGGCGTGCAGCGCCACATCAAACGTCAGGCCAGGGTCCTTCCAGCCCAGCAGCCAGGGGAAAAGCACCAGGTGCGCGGTGCTGGAAACGGGAAGAAACTCGGTGAGACCTTGAACGATCGCGAGGACCAGAGCTTGGTAGAGAGGCATTTTGATTTTGGATTTTAGATTTTGGATTTTGGACTAAAGCCCCGCAGTGCATCCATCCGACCGTCATTCGAATGCTCGGCCGCTCCCGCGAGGGGGGTTACGATAATCTTCCTAACCTGCTTTCCATTCCGGACTTCGGACCCGGTCTTTACCTTCATGCATGATCAGCAGTCGCGACTTCGGATACGTAATCCAAAATCCAAAATCTAAAATCCAAAATCGCTAGACTTCGAGAACCACCGGCAAAATCATGGGCCGCTTGCCGGTTTCCTGGTCGAAGTGTTTGCGCAGCGCGGTGCGGATTTTCTCTTTGATGACACCCCAGTCGCCCACTTCTTCAGGGTTGGACTTCTCGATAGTCTTCAGGATCACTTGGCGGGCGCTTTCGACGAGTTCATGCGCCTCATTGAGGGGGACGAAGCCGCGGGAGACGATTTCCGGCTGCACCTCGAGCTGGCCGGTATGCGCGTTGATGGCCAGGATGGGGATCACGATCCCGTCCTCGGAGATGTGCTTGCGCTCCTTGAGGATTACTTCCTCAACCTCATCCAGCGTGCCCGTGTCAATGCAAATGCGGCCCACCGGCACGCGCCCGCTCTTGCGCGCGCCCTGCTCGTCGAATTCCAGCACGTCGCCGCTCTCCAGCAGGATGACTTCTTCCGTGACCGCGGCAAGCTGCTTAGCCAGCTCCAGGTGGCGGTAAAGCTGCCGGTATTCCCCGTGGATGGGGACGAAATACTTGGGGCGGACGATATTGAGCATCAGCTTCAGCTCTTCGGCGCTGCCGTGTCCGGAGACGTGCACCGGCGGCTGGGTGCCGTCCTCATAATGGACATGCGCGCCGCGGCGGTAGAGATGGTCCACCATGCGGAAAATCGCGTTCTCATTGCCGGGGATGACGCGCGCGGAAACCACCACCTCGTCGCCCGGCTGCACCGTGACCCAGCGATGGCTGTTCACCGCCACCCGGGCCAGTGCCGACATGGGCTCGCCCTGGCTGCCCGTGAGCACGACGGCAAGCTGATGGGCGGGTATTTTCTTCAGGTCCTGCGGCGGAACCAGGAGCCCTTCCGGAATCTTCAGGCGGCCCATCTGCATGGCGATTTCGGAATTCTGATACATGCTGCGGCCGACGTAACAAAGCTTGCGGTGGTACTCCTGGGCCAGGTCGGCGATGATTTGCAGGCGATGGATGGAGGTTGCAAAGCAGGAAATCAGCACGCGCCCTTTGGCGTCCGCCAGGACCTGTGAGAAGCGCTCGCGCACCCCGCGCTCGGAGGGCGTCAGGCCGGGGCGCTCCACGTTGGTGGAGTCTGAGAACAGCGCCAGCACGCCCTGGCGGCCATAGCTCGCCAGAGTGTGAAGGTCACTGACGTGCTGGTCCATAGGCGTCGGGTCGAACTTGAAATCACCCGTGTGGATGATGGTGCCCAGGGGCGTGGTGAGCGCCAGCGCCCCCGACTCAATGATGCTATGCGTGAGGTGAATGAACTCCACGCGGAAGGGTCCGATGTCAAAGGGCTGCCCCGGCAGCATTTCTCGCAGTTCGACGCTATCCGCCAGGCCATGCTCAACCAGCTTGTGGCGCGCCAGGGCCAGGGTGAACGGCGTGCCATAGACTGGCGCATCCACCTCATCGAGGACGTAAGGCAGGCCGCCGATGTGATCTTCATGGCCGTGGGTCAGCAGGATGGCGCGCAGCCGCGACTGGTTCTCCCGCACATACGTCAGGTCAGGAACGACCACATCCACGCCCAGCAGTTCGGCATCGGGGAACATAAGGCCACAATCGACGAGCACCATGTGCTCGCCGTATTCAAAGGCCATCATGTTCATGCCGAACTCGCCCAGACCACCGAGCGGGATGGCGCGTAGTTTGTTCGTTGCGGCGGGAATACCGATCCTCCTCAGTAAGTCACTATGCTACCACATCTAGGACGGAGGCAGGGCTGAGGTCGAAGGAAAGTGGGGAAGGGCCTTCGCCCTTGGCATTGCCTCCGGGTCAGGCGGATGTTTCTCACTTGCGCGGACCCCAGCCTAGTTCATGTTTCCTGCCCCATGCGTGAAGCCGCACAGCTTGCAGGGTGTGGGCGGTTCGCTATTGTCCACGCGGTGTTTGACGGCCTTCAGCGTGCGCAGGTAGGCGAAGATAGCTTTCAAGTCCTCGTCGGTGAGGCTCCGGTAATGGTCCCAGGGCATGATTTGGTTAATGATCCGCGCTTTGACGTAACCGGTGCGGATCATTTCCAGGAAGAGCGCTTCATCGTAATAGGGGATGCCCGAGGGGTCGGGGGTGATATTTGCGCTGGCAACGCGTCCCCAGGGGCCTTCCAGGATGAACCCACCGGCGAATTCGAGGCCGCGAATCGGCTGGCCCTTCGCCTGCGGCGTGTGGCACTCCGTGCAGCCGGCGATGGTCACCAGGTATTGGCCGCGCTTCACCGGCGTGGAGAGGTCCGGTGGGGCCACGGGCTGTGTGATCGGCTCAGGCGTAGTCCGTATAAGGTACTTCACCGGGAAGATGATCTCCGTTTTCGGCAGCGTTTTTCGGATGGGAGGGAGGGAGCGCAAGTAAACGATCACGGAGGCTAAATCTTCGTCGCACATGTGACGGAAGTCCGGGTAGGGCATAAAGGGAAACATCGCGCGACCATCATGGCTGATTCCCTCGCGGATGGCGCGCGCCAGCATGTCATCAGTCCAGTTGCCGGCGCCGGTTTCGGGGTCCGGCGTGATGTTCGGCGGAACTATGCGGCCGGGAAGGCCGGCCAAGGGATAGTCGGCGTAACCGGCGCCGCGCGTCCCTTCGATCAGTGGCGCGTCGTGCTTCTTCCAGTCGTGTTCGCCGTGGCAATCAAAGCACCCAAAGTTTTCGACCAGATATTGGCCGCGCGCCAGGCGTTCCGGCGTCCGCTCAAAAATGCGGTTGGTCAATGGGCGCGCCTTCGGCCCGATGAAGGGCCGCCAGCCGATGGTCAGGCTGATCACCGCAGCCAGCAGCATAACGATACCTATAAGGACGATGCCGCCGATCTTCAACCCGCGCACTATCCAGCCACCTCCCTATGTAATTTCAGGATTGGCGGCTTGACGCCGCCAAGGTGAGCGTATCCTAGCACACCTCCGGGTGCCAGGGGCTACGGGCTATGTCCCGCCGAGGTGTTCGAATAGTTTCGCGAGTTCGTGGAGTGAAAGTTGTTCGGCGCGAGCGGAGCGCGGCAGGCCCAGTCCAGCCAGTGCCCCTTCAACCCGGGGCCGCGAGTGTTCTGCTTCCAGGTTGTTCAATAGAGTCTTCCGCTTTTGCGCGAAGCAGCGCTTCACAAATTCCAGAAACTCGTGAGGCGGGAAGGGAGTCCCCTCGGGAAAAGCCGGAATCATCCGGAAATCCACCAAAGCGGATTGGACTTTGGGCGGGGGCGAGAAGGCGCCGGGAGGAATCCCGAGCATCATGCGCGGCCGCGAGTGGAATTGCGCCAACACGCTCAAATATCCGTAATCGCGCGAGCCGGGCTGCGCCGTGAGACGTTGGGCAACTTCGCGTTGTACCAGCAGCGCCATCCCGCGCACGGAGGAGACGAAACTGAACAGGTGATGGAGGATGGGCGAGGTGATGTAATAGGGAAGATTCCCAAAGACAAAGCACTGGGCCACCTGGTGCTGACGGCAGAGGGCGGCGATGTCCGTGGCCAGGATGTTCGCTGGCAAGACTTCGATTCGATGGTCCCCACCGAGTTTCTCCCGCAGCTTCTCCACCAGCTCGGGGTCAATCTCGATCGCTACCACCCGCCGGGCGCGAGCCGCCAGCAGCTCTGTCATCGCTCCCCGGCCGGGACCAATCTCAACTGCCAAGTCATCGGACAAGATGGGAAGCGCTTCCGCGATGCGGCGCCTATAAGAGGTGTCGCGCAGGAAATGCTGGCCGAGTTTGGGACGTCCGCGTGCTCGCACGGCGCCTCATTGTACGCCCACGAGAACAAAGGGAGTAGGCAGTATGCAGAAAGCAGAAGGCAAAACACAGAGGGCAAAGGACGTGGAAGGCGGGAAGAAATCACCCTTCATGGTTGATACACCGTTCTGCGCGTGTCGCCCGCCACAATGTTGCCGCCGTCTTAGGGTTCTTGACATTGGGAAAGGCATCTTCTAAGTTAGCGGACGTAGAATTCCTCGCCTCGAGCGGGAGGGACCAGATGAGAATCGTATTTGTAGCTTCGGAAGGTGTTCCGCATTCGAAGACGGGCGGCCTCGCTGACGTGGTGGGGGCTTTACCGAGCGCTTTGGCCAATTTGGGCTATGAACTCGAGGTGCTCCTGCCGCGCTACCGGATGACGAAGCCTGGGCGCGTCCTCCCCCAGTTTCAGAGCCTGACCTTGCCCCTTTCTTCCGGGTTCAAGTTCGCGTCCATTCAGGACGGGGGCAACGTGCGCGGCGTGCAATCGTACCTGGTGGATTGCCCGGAGTTTTTCGATCGGGAAGGCCTTTATCAGGATAAAGGCGCAGACTATCCCGACAACGCGCAACGTTACGCCGCCTTTTCCCTGGCCGCCTTGGAGTGCATGAAGAGGTCTGCGACTCCACCGGACATCATTCATTGCCATGACTGGCAATCGGCGCTGGTGCCCATCTACTTGAAGAACCTTTACACGGGGGACGGGTTCTTCAGCCAGACCCGTGTGGTTTTCACGATCCACAACTTGGGATATCAAGGGCTTTTCCCTCCCCACACGCTTCCTCAAATCTCCCTGCATGCGGGCTTATTCACCATCGATGGCCTGGAATATTACGGGAAGGTGAACCTTTTGAAAGGCGGGATTATCTTCTCTGATTTCGTCACCACGGTCAGCCGCAAGTACGCTGAAGAGATCCAGACCCCGGAGTTTGGCTACGGCTTGGAAGGCGTCCTCAGGTCGCGTGCGGACCGGCTGCAGGGTATCGTGAATGGTGTGGACTACGACGCCTGGAACCCGGCGAGCGACAAGCTGATCCCCGCCTATTACACCCCGGAGAACCTGAAAGGCAAGCAAGCCTGCAAGAAAGGCTTGCTGGAAAAGATGGGCGTCCAGGCGCCGATGCTGACCCGCCCGGTCATCGGGATTGTCTCACGCTTCGCGGCGCAGAAAGGGTTCGACCTGATTGCGAGCATCGCGGAACAACTGGCTTCCCTGGACCTTTACGTGGTGGCCCTGGGCACCGGCGAGCCGCCGTACGAAGAACTGTTTCGCACCATGGCGGCGAAGTATCCCGACAAGTTCCTGGTGAAAGTGGCTTACGACAATACGCTGGCCCACCAGATTGAGGCCGGCGCGGATATGTTCCTGATGCCCTCGCGCTATGAGCCCTGCGGGTTGAACCAGATCTACAGCCTCAAGTACGGCACCGTCCCGGTCGTCAGGGCGACAGGCGGCCTGGATGACACGATCAAATCTTTCGACGGCAAGCTGGGCACAGGGTTTAAGTTCACCGAGTATTCACCGCAGGCACTGCTGGACGTCATCCAGCAGGCGCTGGGCGTGTATCGCCAGCCCAAGGTCTGGCAGCGGCTGATGCTCAACGGCATGCGCGAGGATTTATCTTGGTCAAGCTCCGCGAAGCAATACGCCAAAATCTATCAGTCGTTGCAGAAAAACCAAGCCCAGGCCCGCCCCGCAGGCGAGGCTTCGCATCCCTAGCACGAATCATCCCCGGAGGTTTGAAAAGCATGGCAGGCATTCATACCCTGGAATTTACCGACCAGAATTTTGAACAGGAGGTCTTGAAATCCGGCCAGCCCGTGCTCGTGGATTTCTGGGCTGCGTGGTGCGCTCCTTGCCGGATGATGTCGCCCGCGGTGGAAGCCGTCGCCGACGCGTATGCCGGCCGCGCCAAGGTTGGCAAGGTCAACGTGGACGAGAACCTTTCGGTGGCGACCCGATACAATATCCGCAGCATCCCCACCCTGCTGCTCTTCAAGGGTGGCCAGATTCAGGAACAGGTGGTGGGCGCGACCTCCAAAGACGTCATCAGTAAACTGCTGGACAAGCACCTTTAGAACCAGTGACGAGTGACGAGTGGCAAGTGAAGAGGTCGGAACTTGTACTCGTTGTTGGGGGCTGAGTCAGGCGAAAATTTGGGTTCTGTGGAAATCCTCCCCTGTACTTTCAACAACATAATGGGTTCGTTTTTCCATTTTTTCAACGTTCCGTTAACTATATATATGATCTATTAGTTATAACACAATGGCAATTTACGCGGGAATGCAACCATCCGACTCTTGCCCCCGCCCGCACACCAATTCTGGTGACCGTGGCCGCTTGAATGCCCTCCCTCCCGCGGAGGCGGGGACACCTGGTGTTCGCACCTGCGGGAAAGGGTCTGGAGTCCGTAACGGAGCAATGTGCTAGCATGGCGTGAGGCGATACGCAGCTAGAGGCTAGGTGCTTGAGGCTAGAGGCTGGGAGAATATGCGCTAGACTCAAGCCTTTAGCCTCAAGCACCCGGAGGAGCGAAGGCAAATGTTCAAAGGCACGGTGGAGTTGATCTGCATTGCGGGGAATGAGGGCGAGCCCCTGCGAACGGTCCCCGAGGCGCGCGCGGTGGAAGGCAAGGGCCTGGAAGGCGACCGGTATTTTGAAGGGCGCGGCCACTGGTCGAACCATCCCGGTTCGGGCAGGGAAGTGACGCTGGTGGAGATGGAAGCGATCGAGGCGCTGAAGCGTGAATCGGAGATGGAGTTGGCGCCGGAGGCCGCGCGGCGCAACCTGGTGACGCGCGGCGTGCCCTTGAACCACCTGGTGGGCCGGGACTTCCGTGTAGGCGAAGTCGTGTTGCGCGGCATGCGCCTTTGCGAGCCTTGCCAGTATCTCGAGGGAGTCACCCGGGCGGGTCTGAGCGCTGCGCTCGCCCATCGCGGCGGCCTGCGTGCCGTCGTCGTCAAAGGCGGCGTGCTGCGCACCGGGGACGCGATCGAGGAAGAGGGATAGGCTGGGCCTGATTTGGGCGGGTTCACGGCGAGCACGAGGCGCGGACGAGCTATTGCGGCGGTCCGGCCCACGCGAAACCGTGCTATAATGTAAATACAAGACGGTAACTACGCGGAATGCGCCTTGAATGGGATGAGGGAAAGAATCGGAGCAATTTCGTTAAGCATAAAATCAGCTTTGAAACCGCGAGGCTGGTTTTTGACGATGCTCACGCGCGCAGCGCTCGAGAGCGTTTTGTTGCCCGCGAGGAACGATGGCAGACCATCGGGTCGATCAAGGGGTTGCTAGTTGTGGTGGCTCACACCTATTACCTGGAAGGTGAAGAGGAGGTGATCCGCATCATTTCCGCTCGAAAAGCCACCCCGGCGGAAAGGAGAGCCCATGAAGCTCACGAAGCGTCAGATTAAGGAGATTCAGGCCCTCAAGCGATTGAGGGACGAAGACATTGACCTCTCCGATATTCCGCCGCTGGAGAATTGGGACATGGCGGTGGTCGGGAAGTTCTATAGGCCCGTGAAGAAGTCCGTAACGATCCGCATAGATGCTGATGTGCTTGCTTGGCTTAGAGGGCAGGGAAGCGGATACCAGACGCGGCTTAACGGGTTATTGCGAGAGGCGATGAGCCGGCTCGGACCCGGGGCGATTCGAATCCCGAGGAGGCAATTTGCTGTGCGGGACCGACGCAAGGAGGATGAGATTGCCCGGCCAGAACTCAGGGGGAACAATCGGCGCCGCTCAGGCGTGAACGCTCGTGGAAACGGAGGTTTGGGTCCCGGTCAACGCAAACTCCTTCACCGGACCTGAGCACGGATAGGAGGGTGCGGAGTTGTTTATGAACTCCGCGGGTTTTCGCAACCAACAACTCGAGAAACCGCAGACTTGCGAGGCAAGTCTGTGCTACGGGCTCGTAAGTCAGATACACACTATCGCGCTTCAGAACCACCGCCAAACGCGCTCCGCCAGGTCGCCCAGCCAATCGCCTAGTTTCTTGCCTTTGCCGCTCCACGATAGGTAATAAGCTACGGCAAAGACGAGGACGATGGCGGGATAGCCGATGTAGACTGGAACTTTGAAATGGATGTTGTCGCCGGCCCAATGGTATGCCGCAACGGCGCCCACCAGCGCGGCCGTCACGATGAGCGCCGCAATGACCAGCTTCACGACGTCTGACGTTGGACGCGGAACGTCCAGCAGCACCAAGAGATCATACTCTTCGTCCTTAATCATCTTGATGGCTTCCCGCCAAAGTCGAACATTTTCCGGTGATTCTTTTTGATCCTGTCTGAAGGCCTTTCTACTGAGCTCTCTGAACTTCTTCGCGCACTGCGCCTCGTCGTACTCGTCCCCGAGTTCCTCAGGCGCTCCCGTCATGTCTGTCTGCGTCGGATTGCTCTCAGACCAGGAGAGGCTTTTCTTCTCCAGCCCAGAAAGTGTAATGCCCTGGCGGGTCGCCTCCCCGGCAATTCTGGAAGCGATGAAGTCCCATGCTTCCTTTGAAGACGCGAAGTTCATGCGTTACGCTCCAAGCGTCCCCTTCCCAGCCGCGACGCCCAACCGGCCCGCCCGCTATCGTGACTCTACCCACTCGCTTAAAACCTTGGGCGGGTGTAGCAGAGTTTGCATAACCACGCAATACTGTTCCGTCTTCTCGCGCAGCGCCTGGATTTGCTCCGGGGTTGCATTGGGCGCGGCAACCTCAAAACGAACGCGAATATTCTCGAAGCCGACGGGGACTTCCTTCGAAATGCCCAAGGTGCCGCGAAGGTCCATGTCTCCCTCAACGGTCACCTCGATGTGTTCCGTGGGTATGCCCATGGCGGCGGCGACCATCTGGCAAGTGATCTCCGCGCAGGCTGCCAAAGCCCCCAGGAGAAGGTCGCCCGAGCAGGGGGCCGCACCGGCGCCGCCGACCCCGGTGTGGGCTTCGGCCTGATAAATGACGCGTCCGATATCCACGGAGCAGGCTATCGGGGATTCGCCTTGCCCGCCTTTCGCCCGCAGTGTGATCCGCGAGGCATGGGGATCATTCCGGTAGCGTTCCTTTAGGGGCTTTTGAAGCGATCGAATATCCATGGGGAGCTCCTTCAAAACAGTAACCTGGGAAACATGGTATTCTAATATGGGATCAAAGAGCGCACAGGCTTATACCCAAGTGACAGGATAACAGGGCGGGTTGGGAGCGCGAGAGGAGACTTCGCGCCTGACAATCCCCACAAAGACCGTCGCATACCTCAGGAAACACCGATGAAGGAAGAACCGCCGACTGCACAAAGCCCCGCCCCGCAGGCTTGGTCCGTAGGTGCGGCGCTCGCACCTGGGGCGCGGTTCGGACATTACGACATTCTGTCCCTGATTGGATCGGGTGGGATGGGGGAAGTCTATCGCGCCCGCGATACCCGCCTGGGGCGCGAGGTTGCCGTCAAGGTCCTGCCGGGCAAGCTAGCCTCCAACAGGGAACGTCTCGACCGATTTGAGCAGGAGGCGCGTTCAGCATCAGCGCTCAATCACCCCAACATTGTGACGATCTATGAACTGGGCCGAGTTGATTCCACTCATTACATCGCCATGGAGATGGTGGAGGGGAAGACGTTGCGCGAGGTTCTTGCCTCCGGCCCGATTCCAATCCAGGAGGTCATTCAGATCGCGGCGCAGGTTGCCGAGGGCCTGGCGAAGGCCCATGAAGCCGGCATTGTCCATCGGGACTTAAAACCCGGAAACCTGATGATCACTCAGGATGGGCTGGTTAAGATCCTCGATTTTGGCTTGGCGAAGTTAACCGTAGGGTTGGGCCAAGCGCCCGCCCTGCAGACGGGGGAGCACCCCGAAGGGGCGCCCCTCGGAGACATGCCCACGCTGGCGGGTCCCTCAACCCATCCTGGAATGATTCTGGGCACGATTGGATACATGTCCCCAGAGCAGGTGTGCGGCCGCGCGCTCGACTCCCGATCCGACCAATTCTCAATGGGCTTAGTGCTCTACGAGATGTTGACCGGAAAGCGCGCTTATCAAAAAAGCACGGAAGCTGAGACTCTGGCGGCCATCCTCCGCGACGAGCCAGAACCCATTGGCATCCTGAACCCGGAGGCTCCCGCCCCCCTTTGTTGGGCTGTCGAACGGTGCCTGGCTAAGGCGCCTGAGAAGCGATACCTCTCCACCCGTGACCTCGCGCGGGACCTGGCAGCCATACGCGACCGCCTCTTAGACCGGCCCCCTGAGCGTGTTGAGATCCATCCGAGCAATGTGCCCGTTCAGCGTACAGCTTTTGTTGGACGAGAAAAGGAAGTGGCCGCCGCCATGGGGCTTTTGCTCCGGAAGGATGTGCGCCTGGTCACTGTTACGGGGCCGGGCGGTATCGGCAAAACGCGCCTGGCACTTCAAGTGGCACAAGAGATAAGCCACAGCTTTCCCGGGGGCGTTTATTTTGTTCCGCTTGGGGCGGTCAGCGATGCCGGGTTGATCGCTTCCGTGATTGCTCAGACTTTGGGAGTCCGGGAAGCCGCCGGCCAGCCTCTCCTGGAGAACTTGAAAGAGCATCTGCGCAGCTTGTCGAGCGCGCCGATGCTTCTCCTATTCGACAACTTCGAGCACTTGATTGCGGCGGCGCCCATCGTTACTGATCTCTTGGCTGCCGTCCCGGGCCTTAAGGTTCTGGCGACCAGCCGGGCGGCGCTGCATGTTTATGGCGAACATGAGTTCCCTGTGCCGCCACTGGCGTTACCTGATCCCCGCTCTCTGCCTTCGCTCGAAGCGCTCGTGCAGTATCCGGCGATAGCCCTGCTGATCCAGCGCGCCAGAGCCGTCAAGCCGGATTTCGAGATTACGCAGGAAAATGCGGCCGCTGTGGCAGAGATTTGCGCGCGCCTGGATGGCCTGCCGCTGGCTATCGAATTGGCGGCTGCCCGCCTCAAGTTCCTGGCGCCTTCCGCCGTCCAGACGCGGCTGGCGAGCCGCCTCCACCTGTTGACAGGCGGCGCTCGAGACCTGCCGGCGCGACAGCAAACTCTTCGGGGAGCAATCGACTGGAGCTACGACCTCCTCAACCCCGGTGAGCAGAGACTGTTTAGCAGGCTCTCGGTTTTCGTTGCAGGATGCACCCTGGAAGCCGCGGAAGCAGTATGCGACACCAAAGGCGATCTGGGATTGGATTTACTCGAGGGGATGGCCTCGCTTGCCGATAAGAGCTTGGTGCAGCAGCTCGGGGAGGCGGGAGGAGAATCGCGCTTTGTGATGTTGGAAACGATCCGCGAGTACGGGCTGGAAAGGCTCGCGGCAAGCGGAGAGGACGGGCCAACCCGGCGCGCCCTCGCCGCCTATTACCTCGTGTTAGCAGAGGAGGGCGCTTCAGATGTCAGTGACACGGAGCGGGCCGAATGGCAGACTCGCCTGGAGCTCGAATACGACAATTTTCGCGCGGCCCTCGAGTATTTAACAGAGTCCGGCAACGCAGAGTGGGGTCTGCGGCTGGGCGCAGCCCTGTTCCCGTTTTGGGAGACGGGGGAGTATCTTGCGG
>Ga0209777_10001484_pt1 | contig 33680 bp, 32 predicted proteins | sample FrelakmetHBP12HB_FD_187147 | JGI IMG/M metagenome (GOLD analysis project Ga0209777, IMG submission 187147) | Freshwater lake sediment microbial communities from the University of Notre Dame, USA, for methane emissions studies -HBP12 HB (SPAdes)... | ecosystem: Environmental > Aquatic >... | reverse complement strand
GACCGCGTTGCCCGAATCGAACCAGACGTCGAGCACGTCCGGCACCCTATCCATCTTCCCGCCGCACTCGCAATCCAGCTTCACGACGTCTATGAACGGCCGGTGGAGCTCCTTCATCTCCGGAAGGCCCTCCTTGGAGCCCAGCACCCTTATCTTGCCGCACTCCGGTTTCGCGCATCTCCATATCGGGAGCGGTATGCCCCAGTAGCGCTGCCTGGATATGCACCAGTCCGGCGCGCCCTCCACGAATTCCCTGAAGCGGTCCCTTGCGAAAGAGGGATGCCAGTCCGTCTTCTCTATCTCGTCCAGCATCTTCTCCTTCATCTTGGATATGGTTATGAACCACTGTTTCGTCGTCAGGAAGATGAGGGGCGTCTTGCATCTCCAGCAGTGGGGGTACCTGTGCTTCACCCGCTCCTCAGCCAGCAGCGCGCCCTCCTCCTCAAGTATCTTTATGACGAGCGGGTTCGCGGCCCGGACGTTCTTTCCGGAGAGCTCGCCTGCCGCTTCAGTGTAGTTGCCATGCGTGTCCACCGGGCAGAATGGCTCGATGCCGAACCTCTTCCCGATTATGAAATCCTCAGGCCCATGGCCCGGCGCGCAGTGCACGAGCCCTGTTCCCTCCTCCACAGTGACATACTCGTCGCTCAGCACGACCTTGCGCTCGTACTCCTTCTTCACCCTTCCCTGGAACGGATGGAGGTATTTGTAGTCCTTGAGCTTCCTGCCGCTGAACTCCTCGAGCACCGTAGCGGATTTCCCGGCCGAGGCCATCACCTTGTCGAGCAGCTCCTTGGCCATTATCCAGGTCTCGCCATCCACCTTCGCCCTGACGTAGGTGAGCGTGGGATGCGCCATGACCGCCATGTTCGCCACGAGCGTCCATGGGGTGGTCGTCCATATGATGAGGTATTCGCCCGGCTTGTCCATGGAGAGGAACTTCACGAACAGGGACGGGTCGGTCTCCTCGCCGTATTCGAGCTCGTAGTTCGCCATCGTGGTCTCGCACCTGAAGCAGTACGGAAGCACGTAAACGCCCTCGGTGAGCAGGTTCTGCTTCCACGCGCTGTGCAGCGTGGACCAGCTTGATTCTATGTACGCGTCCTTGTAAGTTATGTAGGGGTTCTCGAAGTCCATCCACACCCCCAGGCTCTGGAACTGCTCGCCCATCACGCCTATGTATTTCGTGGCGAACTGCTTGCATTTGGCTATGAACTTGTCTATCCCGTACGTCTCTATCTCGTTCTTGTTCTTTATCTTGAGCTCCTGCTCGACCTTCACCTCGATGGGCAGGCCATGGGTGTCGTAGCCGGCCTGCACCCGGACATCATAGCCCCTGGCCCTCCAGTACCTGCAGACCGCGTCCTTTATCGTCTTGTTCCAGCCGGTCCCGGGGTGTATCTGGCCCGTCGCATAGGGCGGCCCGTCGCAGAAATAGAACTTCGGCCCCTGCGCGTTCCTGTCCCTGAGCTTCCTGAGTATGCCTTCCTTCTTCCAGAAGTCGGCTATCTCCTTCTCTACCTTTCTGTGATCGTACACATCAGTCACTCTCCTTCCTGCACCCGATATAGTATAATAGAAGAATATCCGAATTTGGGCAGAAAACATATTAAACGGTTGTCCCGATATGCCATTATTGCAAAAAAGAACATTTAAAAGCAGTTTGTAACACATTATGTATGGTGATAGTTTGCCAGATCCAAAGCCTTTAGCGGTTACCACGCATGTCGAGATAGCGAAGAACACCGGCGGCAACATCGCGGCCGTGTACTGCAAGAGCCCCTCACTCCTGGACTTCGACCCGGGCCATCCCATCTGCACCATCGAGAACAGGAATTTTCCCGGCGTCCTGAAGGCGCTTAGGGAAAAGAAGCTCCCCCCGGACCAAGGGCCGTGCGCAGACAATGAGAGGAAAGACGTCAGGAAAGCGTGTCGCTGGCTGAGGGACAAGGCCGGGAAGGACAACCTCGAGGCCGAGGTAGAGCTGCTCATAGACATCATGATGCCCCGCAGGCAGGAATTCGCCGTGCCTGTGAGGGGGGAGGATGGGGAAATGCACCTCGAGGCGATGACCCAGGTCATCAATCTCCCGGAACTGCGCAGCTACGACGCGGAGGACGGCGGATTCGAGTTCGTGCTGAACCGGATGCCCGACTCCGCGCGTGAAAGCGACGACCTGATGACTCCCGGAAGGATACTGATGCAGGAGCGATGGGAGGAGAAGGGCTCGCGATACCTCCTGCTCCTTGATTCGTTCGAGGTCGCGGCGGTCGCGGCGGCGATAATGCGCGGAGGGAGCGAGGAGACTATCCTCCAGGTCGTGGGCAGCGACAACTCCATCAGGCGCGCCCTCGGAAGGGAGGCATACATCACCCAGATAATCGGGCGGGTGAAGGTCGGCCCGGGAGATGACGACTTCCGCGAGGGCCCCGTGGGCGAGGGCCTGGCGGTCTTCCCGAATGACACCACCATGGTGCACTTCTATTTTCATCGGACCCATCCATCGGTGTCGGAAATCAACATCCTCAGCGATTATGCCGCAATGTCCAGGCTCCATCTGCTGAACGCGGACCAGAGGCTGAGGAAGGGGCTGTCCCAGTTCGATTACGCGGTGGATCACGACGGGGCGGACCAGAAGCTCCTTGACGAGAAGATAAACGCCGTTCTTGAGATAATCAAGACGGCGAAAAGGTACTTCCCGGAGAATCCCGAGATAGCGCTGCTGCACAGGCAGATAACGGATGAAAGGCAGAAGAGGCTCGTGTTCCTGCACCATGTGAAAGAGGCGCAGGCCGAGCAGGCGGCGACGGCCTTTTCAGTGAGCATACTCCAGAAGATGAGCGCGCTCGAAGACGCGGTTATGGGGGCGGGGGGAATCGCTTCCGACGACCTTGTCGCCAGGATGAAGAAGAAGGGCGGCTCCCAGGGCAAGAAGGCTGCGGCAGCAGTGCTCAAGCCGGCGGAAATCGAAAAGAAGGTCCGCGAGATCATTGACGAGATAGCCGAAGGGTTCAGGAAGTTCGGGCCGCGCGAATTCCTGATGAAGGCGAACGCCTCCATGAGCGGGATGATAGAGGGGACGCTGCGGGCCCTCGGATTGCCGGAAACGAGCATCGCCGGGCTGAGGCGCTACATGGCCGAGACCGGGAAGCAGTTCGAGAAGTCCTGGGTTCCCGAGGTCCAGGTGGGCGGGCAGAATGTGGGCGAGGAGATGTGCGAGCAGGCGGTGCTCGAGAAGATGATAAAGCTGCACGGCGATGTGGCCAAGAGCATGGGCAAGATGCCTGTCGAGGAGGTTAGGAAAAGGGCCTTTGACATGATAGACCATCTGGTCTCAGGGCTCGCCCAGTTCGGGCCGGACAGCGAACCCCTGCGCCAGGCAGGTGCGGCCATGGGCAACTTCATGCTCAAGGGGCTGCCCAGTTTCGGCTACAAGAAGGAGCTCGTCCTGGAGCTCATGGTGCATTCCGTGCAACAGAGGCTGGACTCCCTGCAGTCGGATGTGGCGGAGAAGAAAGGCAAGATGCCAGTTGATGTGGTGACTGCCAGGTCAAAGGAGATGTTCGATTATTTAGCCATCGGGTTTGTGCATTTCGGCCTGGATAACGCGCAGCTCAAGTCGGTGTTCAATTCCATGGGGAATTTCGTCACGAAGGCATTGCCATCCTACGGCTACCCGATGGAAGCGGTCACGGAAATCAAGGCGTACTGCGCGCAGAGGCTCAGGGAGATAGCAAGGAAGTAGGTATTCACATGAGCGGCCCGATACAGAAACAACCATCTAAGACAGAGCGAATACGCGGCCCGAGGCTAGAGATTTTCAGGCGAGACGTCACCTTTGATGAAGCGATAAGGATCGCGGACGCTGAGAACAGGGTACTCCCTTCAAACAGACGTATTGATCAGGAAATCATGGATGGAAAATACAAGGCGCTTCTAAGCTTCGCCTGGACCGGAACCCTGATCGTGCATGCCGAGGCAGGCAAGCCGTTGGGAAAAAATATCATCTATACCGATCCTACAACCCATCATAGATGGATCTTCCCGGTTCCGGAAGATCTTCAGGAAAAAACGGACTGCGTTCTTGTCACAGAGCATCCGCATTACAGAATCGAGATAGACCGGAATGACCTGATCATCCATGCTTCATACCTTGCTCCGCTGGAGGGGTTTCCCCAGGAGGACGGGGGCTATCGCACAGACCCGCACCACTGCATCCCTCTTGGAGAGAAGGTGGGGCCAGATGATCCGGGCATTCGGTATCTAACCGGAAGAATGTATGGCTATGGCGCAGTTGTTCCTGTTCATCGTAGAATTTTAGGCGCCAATACGAAACACATCTTCCTTTTTCGCCCTTCTTCAACTTATGACATGATTGTGGAAGCTCCGGCAGAAGAGCAAAAGGGAGCCGTGCCAATGCCTGCGCAGGAGGAAGCAAAGAAAAAAGGGATTTTGGCAGAAGGAAATTGGACAGTTGACCAGATTCTTCTGCTTGAGGTCAATATATTGCGTGATATGCTCGGCACAAATTCTCCAGAGTCTATTTTTTCTCAGGTCAAGTCAGATATCGACTTTTTAGTGACTTCCTTTAAGCTAGCCAAAGCGGCCGGTTCGGACACCCGGAGCCTTGTCAGGGCGAGCAACGCGCTCGGCAATTTCGTGACAAAAGAGCTGGCCAGCGATCCGCGATACGAGCATCTTGTTCCAGAATTAAGGAAATACTACGCGCAAAAACTCAGAGAGGTGTTGAAATGAGCGGGCATGCAGTAAAATCTCTCGCTACCGACCGCCGCATACGCGGCCCGAACCTTCGGGTGTTAACCAGGGACAGGAAAGGAGTTACGTTCGAGCAGGCGGTCAGAATGGCTGACGCAGAAGGGCTGGTGATAGCCTCCAACGACAGGCTGGACAAGGCACTGGTGGGCTGCACAGAATGCGAGACCATCCAGGAAGCATTTCGAGCAGCCCCAGGTGATGAAGCAACACGACATCTCGGATGCTGGAGCGGTACCATAGTGGGTTATGTGGAACCAGGCAAACCGTTCGGCAAAATGATCCAATACTTCGACCCGGAAACAGGCACACGCTGGGTGCTTCCAGTGCCTGAAAAGTACTGGGATAGAGTCGATTGCGCCCTGGTCGCAAAGCATCCTTATTTCACTTTGGAAGATGACCGGAAGCGCGCCCGCATCGTACATGCGGTGAGGCTAGCGCTGTTGGAGAGATTCCCCTTCCCAGGAGGCCATTCCGAGCAGGCGCTCAATGTTCGGGGCTACTATAAGCCCGACCCGATTTTCGGCATCCCGATTGGTGAAGAATGTGACTCCGATTGGTCCGGCATCAGGTTGCTGATTAGGTCATCAGGAAAAGGGATAATCCCCGCTGCCCGCTACGATGGTGACCTCAATTACTATGTCGCTCTCGACCCCGAACCCTCCTGGCCTCTCGGTGTTGTGGTCGAAGCGCCTGCGCCGGGCGTGAAAGAGAGCGATGCCCTGGAGTTCACGTACGAAGGATACGCGCGGGACATCCAGAGGGGATTCAACCGCCGTGCCATGGGCTTCGTAAATATACAAAGACCCGACCCTGACGCCGTCAAGCGCATCATGGAGGACCAGATAGACGGCGTGTTTTCGGGATTCGAGGCATTTGGCAGAGATTGCCAGCCGCTCGTCAAGGTGTTCAATGACATGGGCAAGTTCGTCACGCAGGGATTGCCAAATATCGGATATCCTCCAGAACTCGTGCTCGAACTGAGGCGCTACTGCGCGCAAAAACTACGAGAGGTGTCAAAATGAAACTGAAACAGAAATTAGCAATCGGATTAGTAAGCTTGGGAATCGCAGGGCACGCTTATTTCGCGCAGCCGCGCATAGGCGCTCCGGAACCGGCGTTCGGTCCCGCGCCCGCGCTCGCGAGGAAAGCCGCCAGCTATGACGCGTCGACCGACCCGTTCGTTGCCGACGCGGGCATAAAGGCTATAACGAAGAAGGCGAAATCCGGCTCGCCGCTGGAAAGCGCGAAGAAGCTCCACGAACTGATGAATGTCAACGCCACCGGAGGGCTGAAGCTCTCCTCATCCGGCAGCGGGACAAGGGACGACCGCCCGCCAAGGACCGCGGCCGAGACGCTGAAGCTCGGAGGCGACTGCAGCGACCACGCGAATTTTATGATAGCCGCGATGCAGGAGATGGGAGTGCAATCCGGCATCGTCATCCTCGACCTCGGCGGAGGGCTCATGCACATTCTGCCCTACGCCCAGATCGGCGACAGCAAGCATATCGTCGACTCGCAGTCAGACGAGTTCGGGATGGGCGCTGTCGAGGTGAAGGGGCAGAGGCTGGAGTTCACATACGAGCAGGTGAGGGAAAACACATCTGGTGTCCGCTTCTTCAGGGAATCGCCCTACCCGCTGGCAGGAGGCTCCTACCATGTCAAATGGGGCAACCATCTCAAGGGACTCAAAGGCAAGGAGAAGGAGGCCCTCGCCGCGTTCACTGAAGCCCTTCGCCGCGATCCCCAGGATTCCTATGCCGCGAAGCAGGTCGACAACATCAAGGGCAGGCTGGTGAACAAGCTCGTGCAGCAGGCCATGACGGCCTACAACAAGGCGGAGATTATCCGCAAAAAGGCGCAGAAAACCAACGACAAGGCTGAATTGGAGAAGGCCGTCGGCATCTTCAAGCAGGCGGCTGACCTGTTCGAGGAGGCGATATTGTTTTACCCCAAATCAGGCGGCAAGGACAATCTCATCGCGGTGCTGGAAGGCGCAGCGGTGTGCCGCTTCAACTCGGGCGGCTACGGGAAGGCTGCGGAGCATTATGAAGCGCTCTACAGGCTGACCAAGGATGAGAAATACAAAGCAGAGGCCGAGGGCGCGAGGAAGAAGGCGAAAGAATAAATAAGAAAATCAGAAGACTTTCTCGCCCACATACACCTTGATTCCGGACGGCGTCACCTTGAACGGGACCAGGTCCCTGGAGTGCGCCGTCCCCCTCATCTTCATGATCTCGAGCGCCCTGATCCTCCTGTCCTCACGGCCGATATTATATAAGTTGATTATCCCGTCCATCACGAAGTGCTCGATGTCGTACTTAAGCTCGTCCCGCGACGAGGTGTTCGCCTCGACGGTGGTGATGGTGGTGCAGTCCAGGTTCCGCAGCAGCGAGAGGAACTCGAAGAGCGTTTGCCTGTATTCCATCTCGCTCTTGAACGAGAACCTTATCATCGTGGCCGAATCGATCACCGCGCGCTTCACGTCGTTCTCGGTTATCCTGTCCTCTATTATGCTCGCGACCTCGTCAAGCTCGAGCTTGTCGGGCTTGAGGATCTCGAGCTTCTTCTTCTTTATGAGCTCCGGGATGTCGGTTATCATGGGAAAAGTGTTCCTCATGTTCTCCACGATGTCCTCCTCCGTCTCCTCGAGCGTCAGATAAAGCCCGTTCTCGCCCGCCAGGGCGCCCCTGTACAGGAACTCGAAGCCGAGCGAGGTCTTGCCGCAGCCCGGGCCGCCGTAAACCGCCACGTGCCTTTTCACGGGAATCCCGCCATTGAGCATCTCGTCCAAGCCTGAAATACCAGTTGCTACTCTGTCCATAACAAGCACCTGCTGTGTCTTTGCTGACAATATTTATATGTATTCGTTCTAAGATAAGAAGAGCAATCCAAGGAGTGCGGGTGAGCGGATGGCAGAGAAGGACATAGATATTCTTCCATGGACAGAGAAATACCGGCCCAGGGGCTTAGACGCAGTCTGCGGGCAGTCCGAGGTCGTGAAAAGCCTCAAGGCGTTCGTGAAGGCCAGGAACATGCCCAACCTGCTTTTTGCCGGCCCTCCGGGGGTGGGCAAGACCACCGCGGCGCTAGCCATGGCGTCCGAGCTGTACGGGGCGAACATCCAGGGCAATTTCTGCGAGCTCAACGCCTCGGACGAGAGGGGCATAGACGTCGTCCGGGGGAGGATAAAGGATTTCGCCCGCTCCATAGCCCTGGGGGACGCGCCATGGAAGCTCATATTCCTGGACGAGTCGGATTCGCTCACGTCAGAGGCCCAGCACGCGCTGCGAAGGACCATGGAGTCGACATCCGGAGTCACGCGCTTCATACTCTCGTGCAACTACTCGTCGCGCATAATCGAGCCGGTGCAGAGCAGGTGCGCGGTGTTCAGGTTCGTCCAGCTCCAGGAGCAGGACGTGCTTAAGATGCTCGCCCATGTGGCGAAAGCCGAATCGCTCAAGGTGGACGATGAGGCGGCCAAGGCGCTTTTCTATGTTTCCGAAGGCGACATGCGCAGGGCGCTGAACGCTCTGCAGGGCGCGGCGCTCCACTCCCCGCACATAACCGCGGACCTCGTGCACAAGGTCTCGAGCAGGGCGAAGCCCAAGGAGGTGCGCGAGATGGTCCAGCTGGCGCTCGCGGGCGATTTCGTGAAGGCGCGCGAGAACCTCGACAAGCTCATCATCCATTACGGCCTGAGCGGGGAGGACATACTCAACCAGGTCTACCGGGAGATCCCGAGCCTGGAGATACCGGAGAAGAAGAAGGTCGTGCTGATGGACCGCATCGGCGAGTATAATTTCAGGCTTGTGGAAGGGGCGAACGAGCGGATACAGATAGAGGCGATGCTCGCGCAGTTCACTCTCATAGGCAAAGAGGCGGGCTGATGGGCAGGCAGCTCTTCGCGCCGCTTGCAATCCTGCTGTTCCTCCTGCCGCTCTCTTTCGCATACCACCAGGGCACGATTGTCATAACTCCGCTTGAATACAAGGATTTCGGGAACGCGAGCCTGCCCACAATGGACGTCCTCATCACCATGGACTGCAACGCCGGAAAGATTTTCGGCACCGCGACTTCGCAAGGCTACTATGTCATCGGCGCGAGCAGCAACCTGAAATACATCCAATATGACAATCCGCTCATCTCAACCGGCATGACCGACAGCACGGGGCAAGTGACACACACGCTGCACGGCAACATCTCCTACATGAATGGCATATTCATCATTACATTCGAGAAAAGCGGGTTCCAGAGGAGGGAGGCGCATTTCGAGATAAGCGATTGTTTCACCCAAGCTCCTGCGCAGCCGTTGCCACAGAATGCGAGCCAGCCTGCCCCAACGCCGGGTGCGAACACGTCCGTTGCCCCGCCTCCTCCCCCGCCGCAGCAGAACGCCACGCCTCCGGCCAATGCCACGCCCTCATCCGGGAACACCACCACCCCGATCGTTCCCCCTCTGAATCTGACGCAGAATGCAACCGGAAACCAGACCGCGGCCGGCAACCGACAGGGGATTCCATTCTGCCCGCTGTCTTTTGTCCTCTTGGCAGCCCTCGGCGTTTGTCAATACGCAATTGGCGCTTCGCGGGATTGGTCTGTTTGATAAAAAAGATATTGTAAAAAGGATAGGCGCTCAGCCCTTCAGCTTCATGCGATTCCCCGCGCGCCCGGGCTTTATCGGAACCGGCCTTTTTGTCAGTTTTGAAGCGTCCGCAAGTCGGCCGTCTTTGGTGGGCCTCGGTGCCCGCCGTCCCAGCAAGAGAGATCCGATATCCTTTCTTTTGTTCGCGACATCGATCGCCGGTATGCCCTGCTGTTCGTCCATGGCATAGATATCTATGCCCGGCATGCCAAGCATCAGCTCGACATTCCTTCTCTTCCCAGAGAGCACCGCATCCACAAAAGGAGGCACTCCGTGGACTTTGACGTTCGGATCCACTCCCCGCGTCTGGCACAATGTTTCGAAGGATTCCTGTAGGCCGGAAACAAGCGCATAGGAAAGAGCGGTCCAGCCCTCCTTGTTCCTGACATTAAGAAGGCCTGGCATTATGCCGCCCAGGACATCGATAAGAAGTTCCGCCATTTTCTCATAACGGTGCTTGAGGGCCTCGAGAAGGATTGTGTTTCCCTTCTCATTGATCGCATAAGGGCAAACCCTGCCGCCCATCGTGGTTAGGGCGTACTCGACATAACCGCTCCCTTTCCTGAGCGCCTCGAAGTAATCGAGAATGGCAGGAAGCTGGTATCTGTCCGGGAGGGCGGTCATTTCAGCGAATCTTTGATGCCACTTGATAGAAGCATCCTTTTTTGCCTCGCCCCACGCACGTTCCTCCGGCCCGTCCAATTCCGCTTGCGCCTTTTTTCTTATCTCTTGGTCCAGATAATAATCATGGTAATCATACTCTGCTGGCTTATCGCGGATATACCGGAGAAAGTCATTTCTTAAATCTGATCTGTCCCCGCCAATCACGCCCAGGACTATGCCCTCCGCCATGAGGTGCATCGCTTCCCTTCCGAGAGCGCTTATTGCCTCGGGCACATCTGCGTCCTCCCTCACATACATGAGGAATATCTCCCGGTAGGAACACAGCGACTGGACAGCGGCATCTGACCTGACTTTTAGCGCGATGCCCAGTTTGCCGGCGCTTATCCTTGTCTCAAGAGGGAAGCCCTCGTCCTTGCACATCTGCCAGAGATTGTCAGACCATCCCCAGTCACCGCCAGCAGAATAGCGGCGGAGCAGTTTTTCCCCGGCTTCCAGCCTTGTGGCCGTATCAAGCCCCTTGTTTTTGGCGATGGCAGCTGATTTCTTGGCTTCATCATCCATTTTTATCACCAATTACAACTACGAAAAACAAGATAATAAAACTTACCTTTAAAAAATTTACCGAATATAAAGAAAATATAAAATAAATTTTCAAATGGTAAATATGACCGCAAAACCCAGGACGCAGGACCAGAGACTCGATGCGAAAGACCTCAAAATACTCCGGGAGCTCGAGCGTGACGCGCGCCAGAGCTTCGGCGAAATCGCGAAGAAGGCGGGCATGAGCAAGGAGGTCGTCCTTTACCGCGTCCGCAACATGGAGAACTCCGGCATAATCCGCGGCCATGTCACCGAGATAGACCTCTACGGGCTCGGCTACAGGCTCTACCCGGTTCTCCTGAAGCTCGAGGAGCTTTCCGTGAAGGACGAGGCGGAGATAACGGATCACCTTAAGCGCTCCCAGGTAATCGGATGGGCAGCCTGGTGCGAAGGGACCTGGGACCTTAACATCGTCCTCCGCACGAAGAATGCCGGCGAAGTCGCCGGTTTTTTCGATGATTTTGAAAAGAGATTCGGAAGCCTTATCGTGGAAAAGGCTCTGATGCACACGGTTTCGCTCGACTATTTCAAGAGGGCTTTCGGTGAAGGAAGCGAGCGGAGGGGAAGCGTCCGGACCCAGGAAGTCCTTGAAAGAATCGAAATCAGCGAAAAGGAGGAGCGGCTTCTGAAAGCGCTGGCAGGCAATGCAAGGATGCCGATCGGAGAATTGTCAAAAACGGCAGGAGTCTCGCCTCCCACCGTAATCTCGATGATACGGAGAATGGAGCAGCAGGGGATAATCCAGGGATACCGGGTTTTCACTGACTTTGCTAAGCGCGGTCATCTCTACTACAAGGTGTGGCTGACCCTGAAAGGCATGGACGAGAGGAAATGGAAGGAACTGTACAGTTACCTTGGTTTTAATCCTCATGTTCTATGGGCTACCCGCACGATCGGCTATTATGACTTCTCGATAGAGATGGAAGTCCCGGATGTGGAGGGATTCAGGGGATTCGTCGCCGGTTTCAGGGAGAGATTCCATGGCATCGTGAAAAGGCGCGACTCATTCATGGTCTCCAAAGAGCTCGGGCTGAGCTACTACCCGGGCGCCGAAAAGTAGGTTTATAACCGAAGCTGGGCACTAATAAACCGGAGAAGGTGCTACTTATGGCAATGAGAAAGGAGAGCGATTTTTTGGGCGAGGTCGAGGTTCCAGACAACGCCTACTACGGATGCTTCACCGTCCGGGCCAACAGCACATTCAGGCTCAGCGGCCAGAAGGTGAACCTTAAGCTGATACGCGCCGTGGCGCTGATAAAGAAAAGCGCGGCTGCGGCCAACTCGGAACTCGGGACCCTGGACACAAAACTCGCGACTGCCATCCAGCAAGCAGCAGATGAGGTAATCGCCGGAAAGCTCGACTCCGAATTCATCCTGGATGCGTTCCAGGCCGGCGCAGGCACACCGCTCCACATGAATGTGAACGAGGTAATCGCCAACCGGGCCAACGAACTGCTCGGAAGCAAAAAAGGCTCGTACTCGCCCGTCCACCCGAACAACCACGTGAACATGGCACAGAGCTCCAACGACGTGACGCCGACCGCGATACGCCTGGCCGCGCTGCTGGAAGCGAAGGGGCTGCTAAACGAGTGCGCCGCGCTCGAAAAATCGCTTTCGAAACTGGGAACCCGGTACTCAAAACTCCTAAAGTGCGGCCGCACGCATCTCATGGACGCGGTGCCGATAACCTATGGGCAGGTTTTCGGGGCATGGGCGAAATCCGTGGACAAGAACCAGAAAGACGTCGCGAACGCGATGGCAGGCCTGCTCGAGCTCGGCATCGGGGGAACAGCCGTCGGCACTGGAATCAACACCCATCCTGATTTCAAAAAGAGAATCCTAGCGAAGATAAGGGAATTCAGCAGCCTCGAGGTGAAGCCGGCAGAAGACACCATCCAAACCACAAACGACATGAACTGCTTCTTGGTGGCGAGCGGCGCGCTCCGTTGTTATGCATCGACCCTGAACCGCATCGCGAACGACCTGCGCCTACTCGGCTCGGGCCCGAACGCAGGGCTGGCAGAGCTAATCCTTCCGCCGGTCGAGCCAGGCTCGTCCATAATGCCCGGCAAAGTGAATCCTTCTGTTCCTGAAGCGGTGAACATGGCCTGCTGGCAGGTCTGCGGCAACGACCGCGCGATCGAACTCGCGGTGCAGTCAGGCCAGCTCGAGCTGAACTTCGGCACGCCGCTGATAAGCCACGATTTGCTGCAGTCAATGGAATTGCTGGCGAACATATCGCGCATGCTCCGTGAGAAATGCATCGACGGGCTGAAGGTCGATGAGAAGCGCGCCGCCGCGCTCCTGGCCGGCTCTTTCGCGCATGCCACTGCCCTCAATCCCTATCTGGGCTATTCCCGCGTATCAAGGCTCGTGACCGAAGCCAACGAAAAAGGCCTCCCTCTCAAGGAGCTTGTCCTGCAGAAAGGCCTCATGTCAAAAGAGGACGTCGAGGCGCTCATCGGTTCCTCATCCGGGCCATCCCTTGTTGATAAGAAAATAAGGGAAAAGATAAGGGATTGACCTCTCTTTCCATCATTTGGACAGTCAGCCGGAGCTTGCGAGGCCGGATAGCGTCGCTCCCATGGTTGCGGCCAGCGCAAGAATCAGGGCCACGGCAATCGCTATCCAGAGCACGAAGTTCAGCACCACGGCAGCAGCGGCGCGCCCGGTCTCGAGGTTATAGTTGATTTTCACCGTCAGGTAAGTCACGTACAATGTGTATGCCACCAACAGCAGGGAGAATGGAATCAGGAGCAAGCCCATCGCCCCGCCTATCATTGCCCCCGGGCCCGGGAGCACGGCGATGAACTCCGGGACAAGAGCCACGATGTTAGCGAGGTTCATGGCGGCGGTGGAGAGCGAGTCGAGGTGGAGAAGGTCCTCGTATTTCCCTTTCCCTCCGAGCATGCCGGCGATGAAATGCTGGGTTCCGTTCATCACCAGGAGTAGCACAACTATGATTATCAGGTCGAAGACGACTCCGAATGCTAGCGCGACAATGCCCAGCCCGCCGGTCAGAACTGCTCCGGCCGCAGCGCCTGCCGCGGCTCCGCCGGCCATCATCTTTAGGACGGATATCAGTGAGGATGGGATTTCGTAGATGAGCTGCGATACCGCGACCCTGCCGAGGGCATCCCCCATCGTCCCCTTTCCCTTCTCGGACCTAAGGAAACTCTCGATGTTCTTGTAGTCGAATATCCTAAGCCATTTCTGGATATCAAACGCGGACATTGAACCCCCTCCCTGAAGCGGTTAGGCATGCAAGATTTTAATCGCTAGCGGTGGCTTTTCTGACCGCTTCCCTTATGTTGGCGGGCACCTTTTTATTGAACGCGTCCGGCACGATTTTCCCCTGCTTCAGCTCGGTTTCGCCTACAGCCGCGGCTATGCCCTCCGCTGCGGCGATTTTCATCCCCTCCGTTATCTTCCGCACGCGCAGATCGAGCAGCGCGCGCAGGAATCCGGGGAAGCAGAGGGAATTGTTTATCTGGTTAGGGTAGTCGGACCTTCCTGTGCCGAAGATGTCGATTCCGAGCGATCTGGACTCCTCGAGAGAAACCTCTGGCACCGGGTTCGCGAGCGCGAACACGATGTTCGGCTTTTTCATCCTGCGTATGGTTTCATGGGGCAGGGAACCTGGTGCCGATGCCGCGACTATGATGTCCGCGCCGCTGAATTCCGCTATGCTTCCAGCGAAACCGTTCCTGTTCGTGATTCCAGCGATGTTCTTCTTGTGCTCGTTCAGGTCGTTGCGGTTTTTGTGTATCGCGCCTTTGCTGTCGAAAACGATGAGATTCGTGTAACCCGCGGCATGCAGTAGTTTCGCTATCCCGTATCCCGCGCCGCCGGCCCCGACTATCCCGATTTTCGCATCCTTTGTTTTTTTTGTGATCTTCATGGCATTGGTCAGGCCGGCGAGCACCACCACCGCGGTCCCGTGCTGGTCGTCATGGAAAACAGGGATCGCGAGCTCGTCGGTCAATCTCTTTTCAATCTCAAATACCTTCGGCGTCTCGATGTCCTCGAGATTTATCGCCCCGAACACCGGCGAGATGGCCTTGACGGCCCTCACGATCTCATCCTTGTCCTTGGTGTCCAGGCATATGGGGAAAGCGTCGATTCCCGCGAACTGCTGCATTATCAGCGCCTTGCCTTCCATCACCGGAAGCGCCGCCTCTGGGCCTATGTCGCCGAGCCCCAACACCCGCGTTCCGTCGGTCACTATGGCGACCGTATTATGCTTTATCGTAAGGTCGTAGGCCAGTTCCTTGTTCTTCGCTATCTGCCTGCACGGTTCCGCAACCCCGGGGGTGTAGAGCATCGATAGGTCGTCGGTGTTCCTTATCGGCGCCTTCGCGGCTATGCTCAGCTTGCCCCGCAGCTTTTTGTGGAGCTCGAGCGATTCCTTATAATAATCAGTGGACATGGAATCGGTTAGGTTCGGAAAAGGTTAAAATTGGTGCAGGGTCAGCCCGGTGCCATCTCTTGCGCCACCTTCCGGTACGCCTCGCGGAACGGCACGCCCTTTTTAACAAGCCTATACGCCTTCTCGGTTGCGAAAAGCTCGGGCGTCATTGCAGCCTCCAGCCTCTTGTCCTGGGCCTTGAGCCCTGAGAACACCCTGGCCATTACGCGCAGCGACTCCTTCATTATCCCCAGCGACTCGAGCAGCGGCCCCTTTGTGAGCTGGTAGTCCCTGTTGTAGCCGCTCGGAAGGTTCAGGATTATGCCGTCTATCCGCACCAGGTTCCCGTGCACCACATGCGCGTTCGCCCTCACGAGCTCAAGCACATCCGGGTTCCTCTTCTGCGGCATGATGGAGCTTCCGGTGCAAACTTCCGGAGCGAGAGAGAAATAGCCTAACTCGGGCATGGTGAAGAGCATGAGGTCGCTCGCCATCTTATTGAGGCTCTGCATCAGGCAGAAAAGCGAAAAAACGGCCAGCGATTCGTACTTGCCCCTCGAGTTGGCGCAATGGATAGGGTTGCCCTGGACGGCCGCGAAGCCAAGCTCTTTCGCGGTCATCGAGCGGTCTATCTTGAGCGGAACGCCAAAGCCCGCGGCGCTTCCGAGCGGGCATTTATCCAGGATTCCCAGAACCGCCTCGAGCAGTGCGATGTCGTCCGAGAGCATGTCCCCGTATGCGAGCGCGAGGGTGTCGACGCTTGTCGGCATCGCCTTTCGCGTGTGCGTGTATCCTGGCATCCGCTTGCCCTTGTTCTTTTTGGCAAATGATCCGAGCGAACGCTGCAGCGCTTTGGCCTCCTTGGCCACCTGCCCGAGCCGGTCTTTCATCAGCAGCCTTATGGCTGCCATTGACTGGTCGTTGCGCGAGCGCGCGGTGTGTATCTTCTTCCCGACGTCCCCGAATCTCTTGACCAGGTAATTCTCGATGGCGGTGTGGCAGTCCTCGTCCTCAGGCTTTATCGTGAACCTCCCCTCCGCGTGCAGCTTCGCGATCTCATCCAAGCCGCGCAGCAGCTTCTTCAACTCGTCCTTCATGAGCCAGCCGCAGGCATGGAGCATGCGGGCATGAGCCTTCGACGCCTTCAGGTCGTATGGCAAAAGCTCGTTGTCCAGCAGGTAGTCGTTCCCGACCGTGTACCTCTCGACGTCCGGATCGAGCTTCGTGCCTTTCTTTTCCCAGAGTTTCATCTGCTACTCCTCCACCTTGTAATTGCCGAGACCGCGCTTGTCCACTATTGCCTTGTGCGCCCTCAGCCGCAGGGCGTTGATCCTTATGAACCCACGCGAGTCGCGCTGGTCGAAGCCGCCCTCTATGTCCATGCTGGAGAGGTCCTTGTTGTAAAGCGAGGTGGGCGAGCTGCGCGCTATAGCCATGGCGCAGCCCTTGTAGAGCCGGAGCGTGACCTCCCCGTCTATCAGCTCCTGGCTGCGGTTTATTGCCGAGAGCAGGAAGTCCATCTCCGGGCTGAACCAGTATCCGTAGTATATGAGCTCGGAGAACTTCGGAATGAGCATGTCCCGGAGGTGCATGACCTCCTTGTCCATGGCGATGCCCTCCAAATCGCGGTGCGCGGCCCAGAGGATGTGCGCGCCAGGGGTCTCATACACCCCGCGCGACTTTATGCCCACGTAGCGGTTCTCCACCATGTCCATGCGGCCTATGCCGTTCTCGGCCCCCAGCTTGTTCAGGTACATGAACATGTCGAGCGGCTTCACCTTGGCGGTGTTGTCCTTGAGATTCTCCACCTTCACCGGCAGGCCGTCCTTGAACGTAATCCTCACGTCCGTGGGCTTGTCCGGCGCATCCACAGGGCTCTTCGTCTTCGAATAGACCCCCTCCTCAGCGGGCGCGGCAGGGTCCTCCAGTATGCCCGCCTCGTGGCTTATATGCATGAGGTTGTCGTCCTCGCTGTATGGCTTGGAGCTCGTCGCCTTCACTGGTATTCCCTTCTCCTCCGCATACCTTATCAGGTCCTGCCTTCCCTTGAACTTCGCGAGGAACTCCTCGTCCTTCCACGGCGATATCACCATCAGCTCCGGTGCGAGCGCGCAATATGCCAGCTCGAAGCGCACCTGGTCGTTGCCCTTGCCGGTGGCTCCGTGCGCCACGTATCCCGCCTTCTCCTTCCTGGCTATCTCCACCTGCCCTTTCGCTATGAGCGGCCGGGCGAGCGAGGTGCCCAGAAGGTACCTTCCCTCGTAGATGGCGTTGCCCTTGAGCGCCTGGAAGATGTAATGCACCACGAACTCCTCCTTCAGGTCCGTGACATGCACCGTCGACGCCCCGAGCTTAAGCGCCTTTTCCTTCGCGGCCTTGAAATCCTCATCCTGGCCGACGTCGGCCATGTACGCGATGACGTCATAGCCCTTCTCCAGCAGCCATTTGAGGATGACCGACGTGTCGAGGCCTCCCGAATACGCGAGAACGACTTTTTCCTTCATCAGAATCCCTCCTTGAGATTAATAGACGCGAAGGCGGAGTATTTAATATTTATTACAAAAACAAAACAAAAATATAAAATATTGTTATAAAAATAACAAATCGCCCACGCGCGCTCAGCCCAGGAACTTCCTCATCCATGCCGCCCGCTTTATCTCGTCCTTCATGGCGCCGGTCTCGCCCCTGCGCCAGTGCAGCATCAGCTTCGAGGTGACCGCCGAATAGTCCTCGTCCTCCTCGTACTCTATCCATCCCAGGACCTTCTGCACGCCTTTTGAGACCGCCTTCGGGAAATACTGGAGATTGGACCGATTAAGGTACTTCGCCGCGTCCGAGAGGTCCTCGTCCATCTTTATGTACATCGTGTGCAGGTCGTCGAACTCCTTCTCGCTGAGCGCGCTCAGGCCCAACAGCTCCGGCGGCAGGCCGAGCGAATAGAACGCCGCGCAGAACGATATCGCGCGCGGAAGGCTTATGCCTTTCATGGAGCGGGCGTAGCCAAACAAGCCCACATGCAGCTTCCTGGTGCGCCGGGCCGGGACGTATGGCGCTATGCCGTTGATGATGTCCGCCAGCGAGGCGATCTGGCCCTGGTACTCGTCCCTTATCTTCCCCACGTAGCGGAGCGCGGCTTTCTCGTCCATGGGCCTCGGCGGCCTCCTCCTTCCGTGGTTGATGATGTCCACCGCGTTCGCGACGTCCCGGAACGGGTGGTCGTACTTGAAGGAGGACTGCATGGTGAATGTCTGGACCGAGGGATACTCCTCCCCGCAGTTCGAGACGTTGTCCGGCCTGAAATTTCCCCGGAACGGGGCCGAGCCGACCCCGAATATCGGGAGCACGTCGACTCCGGTGTCCTCCTCGACCTTCGCGAGCTTCTGCAGCGCGACCTTTGCCAGCAGGACGGCGCTAAGCGAACCGTAGTTCAGCGCCGGGTCGGAGCGTGCGAGGAAAACCCTCAGGTATTCCGGCTTGTTCCCCTTCAGGTATTTGCGCAGGATCTCATCGCATGCGAGGAACGAGTCGTAATCCTCGAAAAGGGGTATGACGTTTATGCTTTCGGGGAGGAAATCGCCCACCCATTCGCGCACGGAGCGCCTGGAGCCTCCGGACCCGAGCATGGTGTTCCTCTGCCCGATTATCACCTTCTCGTAATAGTCCCGCACCATTTCCATCTGCTCGGACGATGTGCACATCGGCAGTATCACTTCGAATATGGGCGGCACGCCTTCGTTGAGCGCCTTCGCCACATCATATGCGCGCGGTATGGAATGGAGCGTCTCGAGCAGTATCTTCCCCTGCTCCCTCTCCACCGCCGGGTTCGGCACCCTGTAGGTGAGGAAAAACTCCTTGCCGAGCTTCTGCCTGGTGAAGAACTCGGTGTACCTTGAGAGTAGCTTCTCCACGACCTGGTTGTCCACTTCCTTGCCTTCGGAGTCCCACATCTGCTCGTTTATCCCGAGCTGCGCGAAAACGTAATACGCCTCCTTCACTTCCCCCTCGCCCGCCAGCATCTCGCTGTCCGAGAAGAACGGCGTGTTGATGTTGTCAGGATGCTGCGTGGACATGGTCCGCGGTATTTTTATGGCTCCCATGACATGAATTTGGAGAATTCCTTTATATATTTTACTGGAGATAGGTTGCCCGGTGGTCAGTTGATAGCTCAGCTCCAGAAATCGTTGATGGCATTCTCCAAAGCGCCCTTCCCTTTCGTCTGGTCGTCCATCGTATATCTCATCTTCCAGCTGCTGTTCTTCTTCGCGGCAATCGGCGTCTTCCTCATCTACTTCCTGCTCGCGTCCATGCTGAATATCAGCACGAGCCTCAGCGCGCTGCCGACCATGGCGGCGCTCGGGGTCGCATCCGCAATTTTCCTGTTCTTCTCCTGCGGCCTGAACGCGGCGCTCGCAAAATCCTATGCGTCCGCACTGGAAGGCAGGAAGACCACGATGGCGGATTTCATGAGGTATGCGCTGGTCAAATCAGCGCCGATGTTCGTGATAATGCTGGTGCGCGACGTGATCACCCTCATAGTCGCTTCCCCGGGCATCGCCATCTATTACTTCATGCAGGACACGCAATTCATGGATGTCATCGGAGGGTCGCTCATCCTGTTCGCGGTCTTCGTGGTGCATTTCCTCTTCACGCCTGCCTTCATATCCGCGGGGGCTTTCGGCACCAGCCTGCCGCAGTCGCTCCGGAACGGCATCAATTTCCTCAGGAGGAGGCATGCCTACGCGCTCGGGCTCTTCATCGTGTTCGCTTTCGTCTGGCTGCTGGATTTCGTGCCCGTGGTCCAGCTCGTAACGCTTTTCGCGCTTTACCCCGTCGTCTATTCCGCGTTCATAGTCATGTTCAACGAGAGCCGCATGAGGTGGTGACATGCAGAGGGTGTACGAATGCGAACTCGCTAAACAGAAGGACCTGAAGCCGATTCTGGAGGCAGACCCGTATGCGCAGGACAGTTTCGCGCGCGTCGGGTACAAGCTTCGCGACGGCGGCTCGCTCGGGGAGGACAAGGGGAAGGTCTTCCTCTACATCTCGGCTTCCGACGATTTCATCAAAAAGGCCGACGAGAAGCTCAAGGATCTCGCCAAGCCCATGAAGGGCAAGGACGAGCAGCGCATAATCGAGAAGATCAAGGCAGAGGAGGAGAGCGCGGAATCCGGGCTCGGGAGCATATTCGGGGATTAGCGCGATTCACCCGAGCGGCAGCATTATATTCTTTTTCTGCTTTATACCGTCATGGTAGACCAGGAAAGAGAAGCACCAGACGCTAAACCCGAAAACTCAAAACGCTCCATCGCCTCGCGCGGAGTCCCGTCGTCCGAATCATTGTATCTCCCGCCGCACAACAGCGAGGAGCTCCGCAGCTTCCAGGACGCGACCGAGAACCCGACGCGCAACATCTGGTCTGTCGACGAGGTCGCGAATTTCGTGTTCTCGAGGAAATACCAGGCGAAATACTACGAGATCTCGCTCGGCTTCCTCAAGCTGCTCGGGAACAGCACGTACCTTGACGGCGCGGCCATCTCGAAATTCGTCTCTGAAAACGGCATCTCGAAAGCGACGTTCTACAACCGGGTTCTTCCCAGGCTCCGCAGGGTCGGCATGATAAAAATCGAGCGCGACACGATCGTCGCGCAGGAGAGCAAACGGAAATTCCGTCCTATGCGAATCTCCCTTTCAAAGACGTTCGGGAACTACCTGATGAAAATCGGCGATTCCTGGCTCGCGATAGTGGACGACGCGAGGACGAAGAAGAGGCAGGAGCGGCTCTAGAGCTCGAGTTGCATCGCGTTTTCAAGCTTCCTGAGGGCGACATCCACCCTCCTGCTGTAAATGCGGATTATGCGCCTCGCAGCCGCGCCCATCGAGAATGCGAGTCGTCTGCCCGTCTCGCGAAGGATGCTATCCGCATCGAGCCCCAGGGAGCGGAGCGCGTCTTTCGCCTCGACTATGCCCCGCGACGCCCCCCTCATAAGCCCGGACAGCGCGGCCGCAGCAGGTTCGTTCCCGTATATCTCTGGGTCAGAGGCGAAGAAAGCCAGTTTTTGCGCCGCGTATTCCCTTTCCCGCGCGCTCGCCCCGCTGCCCAGCTTCCTGGCGAGCCGTGACGCATTGTACGCGAGGTCGATTTGATTCTCATCGTTCCTGCTCTCGAGGTCCCTTTTCAGTTCGTCCGCCTGCTGGCTTATGCTCTCTATCCTGCATCTGGCCTCCGCTTCAGGATAGGGCGCCCAGCCCCTGCGCATAGGCATGGGATGCGAGTAGTTGTACTCGGTTGCCAGCATCAGCCGGTTCTTTTTCCTGGTCTGCGCGAGCGGGTCCGGCTTCGGTTCTTCCACAATCGGGGCTTCCTTCTTCCATCCCTCTTCAGGGCCGTTGCCAACGCCGGAGCGCCCGCCCTGGATGACGCGGAACCTCTGGATCGTCTGGTTGTTGCCCGCCAAAAGGATCATCCCTTTTCTTCCAGCCTCGTCTCAAGCGAGCGCATGGCATCCCTGAGTTTCTCGTTGAACCTGAGCCTGAGCGGCGAGGATGTCAGCGCGACGATCTCCAGCCGCGGCATCTTCTCGATACCCAGGCCGAGCGATTCGAGCGCGGCATTCGCCTCCCGCGACGAGCGCTCCAATGATTCCACGACCAGCGCCCTGAGCGCCCTTATGCTCGCGCCCTTGCCGTAGATCTCAGGGTCGGACGCTATCAGCGCGAGCTCTTCGGCGTACGCGCGGCATTCCCCATAGCGCCCGTCCCTGAGCATCCTCGTGAGCCTTTTCGCGACTTTCATCGCGCTTTTCTCGTGCTTTTCGTGGAAGCTCCTGAGTATGTCCGGCTGCAGGCTTATGCTTTCGATGTAGCATTCCCTCTGCATTTTCGGATAACGGACCAGTCCGGGCGGCAGTGACTGGGGATTGAGCTTCTCGTACCTCTCCGCGAGAAGGCGCCTGCTTTTTCTCCTGACACCAAAAAGGGTCCGCGGCTCTCCATTCAATGTGGAGATGGCCGGTTCTGTTTTCGCGAAAGCGGTATCATCCTTTGCTTTGGTCTTGCCGACATCCATTATCGGGAATATTTTTGGGTGGAGTTTCGGCTCGCTCAAGAGGGATCACCGTTTAGGCGTATTCTCGATCTGCTCGAATCTTGCCGCAGGCGATTCGTGAAAATACAGGAGTGATTTAGCCTTCGGTTTTAGTTCTGTGAGCCTTTGCGCGGGCTTGAAAGGCGGCATGATTATCTGCTTGAACTCGGCTTTAGGCATCGCCACTATCGGTTCGCTCGCGGGCGCCGATGCCTGGGAACGCGGAATTATCATCGCCGCCGCCCCGCTAAGCACCGCGCGCCGGGCCTGCTCAACTTTCCATGACGCGAACGCAGTGGCCTGGGCAGTAGGCCTGGGCTGGTTCTGCACTGGTTTTACCATCTCGTATCTTAGGCATCCGGCGCACAGTGGCAGAAGGGTGGCGAAGGCTGCTACGCTCGTTTTCATCCTGTCCGCAAGCTTCGTCTCGATGGTTTTCTGCCTGGTCATTCAATCAACCTCGTAGTTTTTCACTTCCTCCTTAACCGCCTATCTTATCTCCAGCTTTACGGTATTGTCCCGGCAGCCTCTCTCCGCTCTCAGGGTTCCGATTTCGGGGGCATCAGCGAAGTCCTTGCCGTATGGGACCTGGAACAGCAGGTGCTTTTTTGAAACGGCATGAATAACGACTCCGGATTCGGTCAGGCTTATGACATTCACCTGGTACCCGTTCCTCTCGAACGTATCGCCGGGAGATGCCACTACCGAAGTTACCGAATCATCCATCTTTCGGATTGCAGAACCACTCGGCCGTATCGTTACATTTGCCGCGTTGGGTCGCTTGCCTTTTTCGGCCCTGACAACCCCAACTTCGGGCCAGTCATTGCACATCCTGCCATAGGGCACACGAAATCCTATGTTATGCCCAGGACCTTCTGCCAGAAGGGAAATTCCATCGTTGTCCACATGCACCACAGTGACGCAATAATTGCTTGTCGCGAACTTGCTGCCAGCGGTTGCCCCAAAAAAACTGAAGACCTTTGCAGGATTGCATAAAGAGCCCTCGGGGCACTCAACCTTCCTATTCGGGCACCACCGATCATTCCCCACATATAAAATCATCGTGGCAGCCATCCTTTTTGGAGCCGCTCTTTTCACTTCAGTGTATCCGCTCTGCTGCGATGCCGGCGCCACCGTATCTTTCTTCACGCATCCAGTGTAAAGCGGCAGGACCATGGCAACCGCGGCCGCGAGGCTTCCGATTTTGCTCGGGGTTTTCGTTTCAATGGTTTTCTGCCTTGTCATCCATCCCACCTTGAATCAGCCTTCACTTCCTCCTCTTCCCCTTCTTCGCTTTCGAAGGCGCGCTTTTCCGCTTCACGGTTTTCGCCTTCTTCGAAGCCGCGGCGAGCCTGCTCTTGTATTCACGGATGGGCATCGCCTTCTGGGCCGGGGCGTCTGCCGGCGGCCTTCCCCTCTTCGCCTTCTGGAAGTCGTCGAGCAGCTTTCCCCTCTCGGCCTCCTTCTCCTTGAGTATCTGGACCACCCTGCCGCTCTTCTCCTCCACGGTCTGGCGGACGGTCTCGAAATCAGGGATGCCCGCGCTGTCGGCGCGGAGCTTCTGTATCATCTCCTTGCTGTCCCGGACCAGGCTGTTCATCCTGCGCTTGGCGTCCTCCATCTTCTCGTCTATGTCCCTCTCCTCGCCCGACGCCTCGTCCATCGCCGCGTCGTACATGGATGTCATGCCGTCGAGCTCGCGGATGTACTTCTGGAGGTAGGCGGATTCCGCGCTCGCCCTCAATGAGACGAGCTCGTCGTCGCTCGCGCGCACGTAGGCGGTTATCTCGTCCACCTTGCGCTCGTAATCGGTTATGTATTCCCGCACCCACTGCTCGACCTGCTCTATCTCGGCCATCTGCTTCCCGAGCTCGTCGAGCTCGGTCTCCTTCTTCACGATCGAATCGCTGACCTGGCCGACCATGTCGCTTATCTCGACCTTCATCTCGGTCGCTTCCTCGAGGTCTGTCAGCAAGCTCTTCATGGTCTCGTTGAGCTCCGCGATCTGTGTCTCTGTCGCGCCCATGGATTCACGCACGATGTCCAGCTTCGCCTCGACCGTGCCTGTGAGGTCCTTGAGCTGGGTGAGCCTCGATTTCTCCGAGTCTATCTTCGTGCGGCCCTCCTCGAGCTGCTTCCGCATCGCCTCCCTCGAGCCGGCGACCCCGGAAAGGAACTCGTCGACATCGGTTCTCGTCCTCCTCAGCACCTCGCGGCCGTCGGATTCGAGCTTCTTTATCGCGCGGTGGGTCTTCTCGACCTCCTCCACCTTGTCCGGCAGCTCGAGCACGCGCTCCTTGAGCTCCAGCACGCGGCCCTCCTTCTCGAGTATCCTCTCGGTGACCGAGGCGAGGTCGGCTTCTACCTTGGATTCGAGGGCGAGATAGCGCTCCCGGTAAAGCCGGTCCTTCTCGGCCTTGAGCCTCCCGAGCTCGGCCTTCTCCTTGTTTATCTGGTTCATGTAAGCGTTGAGGACTTCCCTCGCCTTCACGGAATCGCCGGTCATTTTCGGCGGCTTCCTCGCCTCTTCGGACTCCTCCTCCGGTATTTCGCGCGCCGCGGCTTCCTGCATGGACGGAGGCTCGGCAATCTCTTCCTTTTCCAGGAGCTCCTCCTCGCGCTCTATCCGCTCCTCCACGAGCTCCTTTGCCGCAGAGTCGAATTCGTGCTTCCGGTCTTCCTCGGCCGGCTGGGCGCTTCCTTCCTCCTCGCCCTTCCTGCCTTCGTGCTTCTTCCCCTCATCCAGGCTGCCGAGGATGTTCGCCTTCAGGTCCTTCGCCCCGGCGTCCGCGGCATCCTGCTTTTTCTTCATATACTCCCCGAGGCGCGTCTCCGGCTCCTCATTGGCGCTGACCTTGGTGTCCAGCGCGCTCAGCACATCGTCATATTTCTCGTGCGAATGCTTGTCCGTCATGCCGGAAAGGGCCTCGTTGATGTCGTCATCGTGCCTCAGTTCCCCGGTAGCGCCGAGCCATATGACGCTCGTGCCCGTGAGCCCGTAGACCACGCTTATGTAGCCCTCGTCCTCGAGGACCCTCACCCATTTGTCTATGGCCCTGCGGTCCATGCTGCAGGTGTGCTCGAGCTCGTTGAGGCTGACCCTCCTCCTCTCGGATATGGTCCGGATTAGCTTGTCCACGTCCGTGCTGATAAGCGCATCATTGACAGTGATTTTATCTGTGCTCAATTGCCTCCCCTCCTATACACTGATTGTGTGGGGAAACGTTTAAAAAGATAGTATATAAAAGTGGATGAACGTGTTCAGGAGTACACGACGGAATAACTGCCCGAGATCTTGCGCTTCGCGCGCGTGAGCGCCTGCGCCACGAACTCGACGTTCGCCTTGTAGGTGTAGACCGAGAACAGGTCGCTCCCCTTGACGAGCCTGGCCGCGAGGTCTGTGGGCCTTCCGAACGCCCTCCTCATGCCTTTCTGGAGCCGGTCGGCTCCCGCACCGGCGATCATCTTGTTCTCCCTTATCACATGGTGCGGATAGACGCGCACTATGAAGTAGTACTCCCCCGCCATCTCCTTCTCGAGGAGCTTGTTCGCGCTCATGCGCGCGCTCTCGATGGCGTTGTCGCGGAGTATGATCGGCCCGTCGGCACGGAGGTGCATCACCAGGTCGTAATCCTTCTTGTCCACTCCCATCCTGAACTGGTGGAGGTCCTTGTGCGGCATCGCCTTGATGTACGAGCGCCTCGGCTTCGAGCGGCTGAACCTGGTCCACGCGACCTTGTCTGCGTCCCTTATGCTTCTTCCCGGCCTGATTCCCATGAATACCACCTATGAGCTTACATCTTCTCAATAAGAAGTGGAAACATAGTGTTCAGTTAGGATTTTAAAGGATTGGGCGAACCCTACTACTACGGTGCGATGATGGGCGAGGCTGAGGTCGAACGGAGGAAGGAGGTCGCGCGGGTGACGATGCGGCCGCTTTACTTCTCATTTGCTGCGATATATCCGCTGTATTTTTTCATAGTCTACATGGCGACATATTCGCATGCGGGGTTCGTCCCCCTCTCGATCGGTGCGTTCTCCCAGCCCTATGCCGGGGAGTTGGGCGCCATATCGATCGCGCTCGGGGCCGTCGGGGTCGCCTATCTCGCGTTCACGAACCTTTTCTGGATCCCCAGGATTATCGGCGAGCCGAGGAACCGCATCATGGTGTTCGTGATTCCCGAGGGTTTCGGAATCGCCGGTTTCGTCATCGGGTTCATGAACCTCAATCCGTGGGCGGCGATCCCGTTCCTGCTCGTGGCTTTCGCAAATTACGTGTACGTGTATACGAAGGTAACGGCGATGGAAGTCAAGTGATGGAGGGCGGCTTGATGGATGAAACCAGAACATTCCGTTCAACGGATTTTCACCGCAACAGGCTCGTAACCATTCTTTACGATATCGTCATCGCGGGCCTCCTACTTATCGTGGATTGGTTCCTCCTACAGATGTTTCTCGGGCTATTAATACCTGGAATGTCCTTTTTCCTCATCCTGATTCCCTTGTTGTTCTTGTTCATCGCCCTAAATTTTCATTACGGCTTTTTCATGGACATCCTTTCAAGGGGAAACCAGTTTTTCGAGCTGTCCAACGGCACGCTGATCTGCCACCCGCAAAACGGCGAGGTGAAAGTGCTTCGTTTCGAGCAGTTGAAAGGCGTCACGCTTACCGAAGTCCCGCACAGGATGAGCATGAGCTATTTCGTGGATTTCGCTGCCCAGGACGCAAATCTAGTTTTCAGGCTCGGGGATTTTGAAGAGGAGAAATCCTTGATCGCGGCACTTGAAAATGCCGGCTTCAGGAAGATAAACAGTTTGCCTATATTCGGAAGAAAGACATTCGCATTAAAATAAAAACAAGTGCGGTCGTCGGGATTTGAACCCGAGTTATGGGGTTGGAAACCCCAAGTCCTACCAGGCTAGACTACAACCGCGTGGGTATCTAATGACCTTTTATCGTGGGGTAAGGGTTAAAAACCCTTTAAGTAGCGGCGCTCCATGTCTGGATTGGCCGATGGCGACAAGGCTGTAGGCGGCGAGGACGTCGCAATGAACGTCAAGCAGATTTTTCTAAATGGCTTTACTTCCAGACCTGCATATGGGGGCCATGAGATAAGCCAGCCCCTTCAGGTTCATCTGCGGAGCGTTTTCCCACCTGCGATTGTGGCACGATCGGCACGAGATACTCTGGAATCTCCCGCACATCCAGGTAAGAGGAAGCCATCCCAAGGACACATTCAAGGTGTTCTGCTATACCTTCGGATACTCCAGCCACCTTCTCCGTGCTCCCTCTCATGGACATGATCGCAGAGAACAGCTCGGCTGCGCCATCGCTTTTCCAGAAATTCGAATCATACATGAAGATGCGCTGGATGTCTGTCACGACCTCGGCAAGGACCTGGTCTTCTGCGGCGATGCAGAGGGCGCGGTCCAATTTGAGGGTCGCCAGGGCTTTTTTTGGATCGCGGATCTTCATGATCTCGCGGTAATACTTTTCGACACCTTCTCCGCTTGAGGATATGGAATACAGCCGAAGCTCTCCAAGCAGGACGTCTGCGAAGAGGGCGTCTACACCCATAGGGATGGGGGATGAAGCGTATCCCTGGACAATCTCTGACGCCATCTTCTGCCCCTTGGCTTTGTCAAGCTCCAGCGCCATGCGCAGAAGGCAGGCGATACGTGGCGGCAGATGAAGCGTTTCGCTGTCAAGTCGCGCCTGGACCGTGGGAATGTTCTGAGGTCCAACGGCTTCCAGGCCGGATACGACGGCTCGCGCCACATCAGGGCCATAAGACATCTGTGAAACAGAATCCCCGAATCCCGCCAATTTCGTCCCCCTGCCCTCTTTCCAGGCGCTGAATTCGCGGATCGCTGCCATGCGGGATTTCGGCACGAGGAATGTCAGGTTTTTCGTTTCGCAATCGAGTTTCATGCTTCCAAGTCGTATTGTGGTATTTTGTCCCATGTTATCACTAAGTATATTGTGTTTATATGTATTTATAAATGTTTTTAAAAAACAGTGTCAGAAAACAGCCGCCAGCTCGCTCAGGAACTTCTTCGGGTCCTCGGCCTTGACAAAGGCGCTCGCGAGCAGCACACCTTCCGCGCCGAGCTGTAGCGCCTTGCGCACATCATCCTTGTTGCTCACGCCAGCCCCGCAGAGCACGGTTATCTTCGGGTTGATCTTTTTTATCTCCTTGACCGTCTCCGTGACGACCTCGGGCCTGGCTGTGGAAACGCTGACGCCCGAACCGATGAGCTCCGGGGGCTCGACGGCGATATATGTGGGCTCGAGCATCGCGATTTCGGCGGCCTCCTTGGTGCTGGCGGCGCACACGAGTGATTCCAGGCCGTGCGAGTGCAGGGCCTGGACCGTGGCTTTGACCTTGTCCGGCCGCAGCTTCTTCTCCGAATGGTTGACCAGCGAGCCCTTCACCTTGATTATCTTGAGCGCGTCCACCGGGATCGAGCCGGTGAAAGCGCCCGGGCTCTCCGCGTCCACATGCTGCGCGAACACGTCGCCGAACCTCTCCGCCGCCTCCTTCAGGTAGATCGCGGGCGGGCATATGATTATCCTGATGCCGCTTTCTGCGACGACTTCGCTTACGATGTCCGTGAAAAGGAGGGATTTCTCAAGGCTCTGCTGGTATGTCTTCAGGTTAAGGACTATCAAGGGAACCACCTGTTCCTGGATTTGATTGGAAGTCTTTAAATGGTTGGGCAACCCTCCGTGGAAATGAGCCCGGGTCAAGTTAATAAAGCCGGGCCCGCCCGCATTCACCATGAGTTTAAGCGAAACCAACAGGGAAAAAATTCTTATTCGTTGGAGACGAGTTCACACAGCTGAACAAGAATACATCTCTACTCATGCGATGAAGAACGAATCCCTCAAGGCAAGGCTCCACGGTTATCTTTGTGGCGATGGATGCGTATCCTGCAGAAAGGAACGCGCGAATGGGAAAGCACACCACGAAATCCGTTTCTATCCGGATGACGCCTCTATGGCAGCGTCGTTCATAGATGCTTTTCATCTGGTTTATGGAAAGAAATTGGGATTGAAAGAACTAAAGAATTATTATCTTGTCAATATCAATTCCAAGGTCATAGCCAACGATCTTCTTCGCGATGGCTCCCTTTCTAGCATGGAGTGGCGCGTGCCTGCTTGGGTGATATGCAATCAGGAAAACTCAAAAGAATGGCTCCGGGCATTTTTTGATGCCGAAGCATATGTCAATGACAAGGAAATCCGTGTACAATCCGTTAACAAAACCGGACTGTGCCAGGTAAAGGCAATGCTCGGGACCTTTGGAATCCTGTGCAGGGAGTATACCTATAAACGGAAAAATAAAAGATGGAATATCAACTATCACTTGGCAATCTACGGGCGAGTGAACAGATGCAATTTCTTAAAAAAGGTTGGCTTCAATCATATAAAAAAATTGAAGATGTTGAATGCCGACGTCGCATAACCCGGTAGTGCGTCGGAAACCAAGTTGGTTGACGAATCTCGAACCGGATTAAGCTGGAAAACCGATCCCTTGTGGATTCCAGGTTCAAATCCTGGCGTCGGCGTCTTTTATTTTCTTCTGTCTTCCCATTAGCCGTACACACGTTGTTTTCTTACGCCGTTCTTTGGATGCGTCGTCTAATGCCAACCTAATGCTCCGCAAGACGTCCGGTGCCTTTCCTCAAAACGAGCAGCGCGATTCCCAGAACAGGAATCAGGAACGCGGGAGCGCAGAGCCCTCCGCCTGTTTGCGCTTGTCCTCCGCCCAGCCCGCACGTCACATTCGTCCACGAGTATCCCGTGGGGCAAAGCCATTGCCCGCCCGCGGGTTTCTTCTGCCAGTCCGGAGGAAGGATGCATGCTTGCGCGCCTGGAGCGTTCTCCACGAAAGCGCATTGCCCCATCAAGCTGTTCTCCACCATGTCGGTGCAATTGCCATCCGCCCCGCTGTGGCCTTGGCTGCAGCAGAACTCGTTCCTTCCAGGGGTGCAGATGACGCTCGCGGTAGTCTCGGCATATCCAGGCGGGCATTGTGTGACGCCGTATCCGAGGCTCGTCCAGCCCTGTGGAATCTCGCACATCGTGCATTCGTCCCCGGCCATGAAATGCGAGCATTGCATGGTCGCGTTGTTCACGATTATCTCCGGAGGGGCGGGAGCCGCGAACGCGCCATTGCAGAAAAGCAATGCCGCAAACGTCAGGAATAAGATTTTATGGGGCATCATAAAAATCAAAGCGCATGCAACCAATATAATATTTTGCCTGGCTAATCGGTTTTGATGAGAAAGGCAAAACTGCTCTCTGCGCTCGCCTTCGCCGCGCTGCTCGTGATTGTAGCATTCATTTTCGTCGCAAGGGGCGTTCCGGGCGCCGCAACCCCGCAGCCACAGAACGCGCCCGCTGCGCCATCCCCTCCTCCCGCGGGCTGCGGCAATCTTACTGTTTATGTCCTCAACGTGAGCCAGGCGGACTCCATCTTCATCATCACCCCTGGAAACAAGACCATCCTGATCGATTCCGGCTCGAAGATGAAGCCGGACTCATCTTCCAACGCGCTCGCCTTCCTCGCGAAAATGAACGTGACGAAAATAGACTACCTTGTCGCTTCGCATTACCACGAGGACCATATCGGCGGCATGGACGGGATTTTCAAAAGCTTCCAGGTCGGCGGCATCTACGAGAACGGGAACTGCGGGGGCATGACAACCGACGTTGCCAAAAAATTCCGGGCTTATGTGGCGCTGGACGGCTCCACGGTGGTGCGCAACCCGGTCGACATCCCATCAGACGGCTGCCTCTCTGAAGCGAAGCTGATTTTCCCGTACAACCAGAAGAACGGCTGCTCCAAGGACAACGAGAACGACAATTCCATCCTGCTTCATCTGGTCTATGGAAACACGTCGTTCCTTTTCACCGGCGATTGCGACGCGGATTGCGAGGCCGCGGTGCTGCAGCAGGGCGTGTCCCTGAAATCCGATTTCCTGAAAGTCGGGCACCACGGCAGTGACACGTCATCCACCGGGCCGTTCCTCGATGCAGTGGGAGCGGAATATTACGTGATCTCCGCCGACAGGGCGAGGAGCGTAACCGACGGCTATTTCCACCCCAGGGAAGCCACGCTCGAGAAACTATATCGCCGCTCGCCTAACGGTGTGTTCAGGACCGACCTGAACGGGGATGTTAAAGCGGTTTCTGACGGAAGCGGGATTTCCATCACCCCGGATGTGGCATCCGGCGAATGCGACATCTTCAAAGGGTACGCCTCGGCCGACGCGGGCAGTTATTCGCTGATTCCACAGCTGTCCGGGAAGTGCTACTGATAATGTATCTTTGAACCTGCCTAAGCGCAAAACCGTATGTTTTGGCATATCTTCTCTTGTCCGCCCGAGGCTATGCCCAAAAACAAAGCCCTTTCCTGTTACTTTACACATATGTCCAAAAACAACAATCTTTAAAATACTACGTCGTATAATTGTGATAGATTTTCGGGCAGCCAGCCCGACTCAGGAAGACCAGAGTGATCAGAATGATGGAAAATCCCAGACAGCTCATCCATAATGTCGTCGCTTACCATTCGGTCCGGCAGCGGAAGGAGCGAAAGCGCCTGATCGCAAGGGAGGTTGTGATGGAGCCGCTCATGGGCGACGAGAGCGAATGGAGAAAGAACGTGGTCACTGTCCACGGCAAGCTCGACGTCAAGCCGGTCTGCGTCCCGGACGTGGCGGTTTACGAGAACCTCTTCCGCATCGGGAGGACTGCCGGCAACCACATCAGCCTCTCCAGCTACATAGACGAGATAATGCGCAGGTTCGAGGACATGCGCACCTACACCGGCTTCCTCGGCGCGAGAAGGCGCGAAGGCAACACGGTCACGAAAACGCTGGACCATCACCTGACTGTCATCAGGGAAAGCGAGGGTGGCGTATGGACCAGGGAATTCGACGAGAGCGCCCTGTTGACCGACGGCGGCCACGACCTCATGCACATATGCCAGTTCTCCAAGCCCGTCATCGTGGATTTCCGGGCCGGGCTGGAGCTGGAATTCACGAACATGGATCTTGAGAGCAACCGCTGCCATCTGTACGGGCGCGAGAAGGAGGACGGGCTCATGAAGGCGTACGTGCCCCTTCCGTACGGAGGGGAGGGCTCGCGCCCGATCGGGCTCGCGGTCATGGAGGGCGACCTGACGCCAAAGGGCTCGAAAGTGGAAGGATTCGCGAAGCTCTTCTACGCGGGAAAGGCAGCGGTGTTCGCCGCGGCCCAGATAGCGAACCAGCTGATGAACAAGTTCGACTCCACCACCAACCTGCTCAGGAAGCGCGATTTCCACCTTCAGCTGGAGAAGCTGGTGAGGTCCCTCAAGAAGGGGAAGGGCGGGAACTGCTACCTGCTCCTGATAGACCTGGACAATTTCAAGAGGGTGAACGAGAACTACGGCTACCTGGCGGGAGACGGAATCCTCAGGCTCTCGGGCGAGGCGATAAGCAGCTCTGTGCGGGGGAGCGTCAAGTGCGGCCCGAAGTCGCGCGTGGACCTGATATCTCGATGGGCAGGGGACGAGTTCGTCGGGCTGATCTCGGGCACCGTATCCATGACCGATGCCCTGGGAATCGCGGACAGGATACGCGAGAAGATATCTGCCATAAAGCTGGCCATACCTGAAAGCAGGGGCACTGTGACCGCCACCTGCAGCATAGGCGTCGTCAACGTGGCCGCGCTGGTGAAGAAGACGAACGGCATGGATACGGATTCGTCCTGCGACGCGATTTTCGAGACCTGCAACGGGCTGCTCAGGAAGTCGAAGCGCGGGGGGAAGAACAGGATATATTTCAGCGACGGTGTGAAGGAAACCGAATTCTCAAACGGTTTCTGACCCGCCAGATACTTTTTTTAACATTAGTCCGCAAGATAGATGCCTATTGCCTCGGTAGCTCAGCCTGGTGGAGCGCGGGTTTCGTAAACCTGAGGCCAGGGGTTCAAATCCCTTCCGAGGCTTCTGTATTTTCTTACGTTTTCCCTTTAGTTCGAAAATTCATCGTGTTCCTACTGTCTTCTTAGAACACGTCGTCTCCGTACAGACCAGTGCTCGGCAATGTTGCTACGGCAACATTGCGCACCGTGTTCGGTGCGCCGAACACGATTGCCGTGAGTCCTCTGGTGTCTGACTGCTGCACTATTTCTTTTTCTTTAGCCTTGTCAGCGGAAACAATATCGGAAGCATGAACTTCTGGTATGCCGCGGTGTCGAAGTACATGGCCATGGAATCGAGCTTCCCGTTTTTTATCTCCCAGATTTCCGCCACATCGCACGAAAAACTGTCGCCTTTCGGGGACACGAGACCGTAATTGACCACCGCGCAGGCTCGCCCGCCCTCGATGATCACGGTCTTGACTTTCAGGCTTTTTACAAGCCTGAAAAACATGCTGTTCGCGAACGCGCCCCTTCCCTGGCCCTCATTTGCAACAGTCCCTGTGAGCAGGAAGTTTTCGGATAGCAACTGGCCCAAATCGCCTTTTGCTGAAAGGGTTTCGTAGTATCTG
>Ga0209777_10001483_pt1:22500-33699 | contig 33699 bp, 26 predicted proteins | sample FrelakmetHBP12HB_FD_187147 | JGI IMG/M metagenome (GOLD analysis project Ga0209777, IMG submission 187147) | Freshwater lake sediment microbial communities from the University of Notre Dame, USA, for methane emissions studies -HBP12 HB (SPAdes)... | ecosystem: Environmental >... | reverse complement strand
CGCAACTTCAACAAGCTGGGCAAGCCGGTGGATCGCATGGAGTGGGGCATGTCTCCGCCCACGGTGAATGCCTACTACAACCCCAGCGAGAACAACATCAACTTCCCCGCCGGCATTCTGCAGCCGCCGTTCTTCAGCCAGAGCATTGATGACGCCGTGAACTTCGGCGGCATCGGTGTGGTCATAGGGCACGAGCTCACCCACGGCTTTGACGACCAGGGCCGCCGTTTCGACGGCGACGGCAACCTGCGCGACTGGTGGACGGAGGCCGACGGCAAGGCGTTCGACGAGCGCGCGGGCTGCATCGCCGACGAGTACTCCGGCTTCGTCAGCGTGAAGGACGACAAGGGCGAAGTGAACCTCAACGGCAAGCTGACGCTCGGCGAGAACACCGCCGACAACGGCGGCCTGCACCTGGCCTACAACGCCCTCCAGGAGCTGATGGGCCCGGCCTTCACCAAGCCCATTGACGGCTTCACCCCGGCGCAGCGCTTCTTCATCGGCTACGCCCAGGTGTGGTGCGAGAACCGCACGGACGCTACCGCCCGGCTGATGGCGAAGACCGATCCCCATTCTCCGGGCAAGTTCCGCGTCATCGGCGCGGTGAGCAACTCACCGGAGTTCCAGCAGGCCTGGGGCTGCAAGAAGGGCGACCCCATGGTGCGCGACAAGCAGTGCCGCGTCTGGTGATCCGGCACTTGTGGTAAGGTAGGCTGTCTGGAAGGCCCGTTCCGGCGGGCCTTCCTTTTTGCCCCCAATGCGCTGGAACTCATCCCTCTTCGCGCGCGTATCTGATGTTGTGAAGCCCTGCCCTACTACTTCCTGCGAAAAAGTGAGGTTTGCATGCCACGTCTTTTTGTCGCCGTCTGCCTGATTCTCGCGCTCGCCGGCTTTGCCCTGGCGCAGTCGCCCGCCGCATCCGGGCAAGCTCAGCCCGCGCCCAAGGCCATCCAGACTCTAGACCTGGGAGCCCTGGACCGCACCGTGGATCCGTGCACGGATTTCTACCAGTTTGCCTGCGGAAGCTGGCTGAAGAACAACCCCATTCCCTCGGACCAGTCGTCTTGGGGACGCTTTGACGAACTCACTGAGAACAACCGGCTGGTGCTGCGCGAGATTCTTGAGGCGGCCAGCGCTCCCTCCGTGCAACGCAGCGCCAATGACCAGAAGATCGGCGACTACTACGCCAGCTGCATGGATGAGCAGGCCATCGAGAAGAACGGCATCGCGGCGCTCCAGCCCGAACTCGACCGCATTGCCCGGCTCAAGGACAAGAGCGATCTGCCGGCGTACCTTGCCTACCTGCACGTGAATGGGCCCAACGCATTCTTCGCTATCGGCGCGGAGGCGGACGCCAAGAACGCCACCATGACGATTGCGGGCATCAGCCAGGCCGGCATCGGGCTGCCGGACCGCGACTACTACTTCCGCGAGGATGCAAAGTCGAAGGAGCTGCTGGGGAAGTACCGGCAGCACATCCAGAAGATGTTCCAGCTGCTCGGCTGGACGCCGAAAAAGGCCAGGGCGGCCTCGGAGACGGTGCTGCGCATTGAGACCGCGCTCGCCAAAGTCTCGTTGGACCGCGTCGCTCTCCGCGATCCGCAGCAGACCTACCACAAGATGACGGTGACCGAGCTGCAGGCCCTGAGCCCGAAGTTCGACTGGAACCGCTACTTCGCGGCCATTCCTTCGCCGAAGTTCAGCGACCTCGATGTGGGCATGCCCGGCTTCATCAAGGGACTGGGCCCCATCCTCGCCTCCACCTCGATGGACGACATTCGCACCTATCTGACCTGGAACGTGGTGCACGATGCCGCGCCGCTGCTGCCCAAAGCCTTCGTGGACGAGAACTTCGACTTCTACGGCAAGACGCTGACCGGGCAGAAGGAGCTGCGCCCGCGCTGGAAGCGCTGCGTCCGCTACACCGACGGCGCGCTGGGCGAGGCGCTGGGCGTGGCCTATGTGGACAAGACCTTCGGTTCCGAGGGCAAGCAGCGCACCCTGACCATGGTGCAGGCGCTGGAGAAGGCGCTGGAACAGGACATCAGCGACCTGCCGTGGATGACGGAAGAGACCAGGAAGCAGGCGCTCATCAAGCTGCACGCCATCGCCAACAAGATCGGCTATCCCGACAAGTGGCGCGACTACGGCAAGCTGGAGATCGTACGCGGCGACGCCCTAGGCAACGCGCAGCGCGCCACCGAGTTCGAGAGCAAGCGCCAGCTGACGAAGATCGGCGGCCCGTGGGACCGCAGCGAGTGGGGCATGACGCCGCCGACCGTCAACGCCTACTACAACCCGCTGGAGAACAACATCAACTTCCCCGCCGGAATCCTGCAGCCGCCGTTCTTCGACCGCAAGGGCGATGACGGCCCGAACTACGGAGGCATCGGCGCCGTTATCGGGCACGAGCTCACCCACGGCTTCGATGACGAGGGCCGCCAGTATGACGCCAAGGGCAACCTCGCCGACTGGTGGACGCCCGGCGACGCCAAGGCGTTCGAGGAACGTGCCCAGTGCGTGGTGGATGAGTACAGCAGCTTCGTTGCCGTGGACGACGTCCATGTGAACGGCAAGCTCACTCTGGGCGAGAACACGGCTGACAATGGCGGCCTGCGCATCGCCCTCATGGCCTATCTTGCCAACGGCGGAGCGGGCGCAAAGACGCTCGAGGGCTTCACTCCCGAACAGCGCCTCTTCCTCGGCTGGGGACAGATCTGGTGCGAGAACCAGACGCCGGAGGCCGAGCGCCTGCAGGCACAGTCCAACGAGCACTCCAGCGCGCGCTTCCGCGTCAACGGCGTGGTGCGCAACATGCCGGAGTTCCAGAAGGCGTACCAGTGCAAGCCGGGCACCGCGATGGCTCCGGAGAAGCGCTGCCGCGTCTGGTAGCGCCGCGGTCGAACTGAGGGCGCAAGGCCCGGGCGACCGGGCCTTTTTTGGTCTGTGAAACCTTGAAGCCCCGAATCCTCCTCCGGCGCTACACTGGTTCTCATGGTGAAGCGGCATCCAATCGCGCAGGACTGTGGAGGGACAAGGACATGCTGAAGTACTGGATCGTTGGACTCGGAACCGGCGTTGTGGCCGGCATTCTCGCCGGGATGGTGGGGGTTGGCGGCGGGATCGTCATCGTGCCGATGCTCGTCTATTTCTTCGGCATGAGCCAGAAGATGGCGCAGGGCACCTCGCTCGCTGTCCTGCTGCCGCCCAGCGGAGCCCTGGCCTTTTACCAGTACTACCGCACCGGCAACGTGAACCTGAAGCTGGCGGCGCTCATCTTTGTCGGACTGTTGCTCGGCGGCTGGCTGGGCGGCGGATGGGCGCAGAAATTCTCCAGCGTGCAGTTGCGCCGCGGCTTCGCCGTCTTCCTCATGCTCACCGCGCTGCACATGTGGTTCAAGAAATAGATCGGCGATTGAAGATTGCCGATTGATGGAACAACGCAATGATCGAGGATGAGAGCTAGACGGTGGGTGTCACGAAATAGTGCCGTGAGTGCGGCACGCACCGCGAATGAAGAGGTCGTCAATCTTCAATCGGCAATCCTAACTCGTCAATGTCTCGTGCTTTCCGCCTGTTCGTGCGCGTGGTAACTGCTGCGCACCAGCGGGCCGCTCTCCACGTGGCGGAAGCCCATCTTCTTGGCTTCGTCTCTCAGGAAAGCAAACTCCTCCGGCGGGTACATGCGCTTGACGGGCAGATGATTCTTCGAGGGCGAGAGGTACTGCCCAACGGTAAGAATGTCCACCTTGCGGTCGGCCAGGTCGCGGAAGACCTCGAGCATCTCGCTGGTCTCCTCGCCGATTCCCACCATCACCCCGGTCTTAGTCACCGTCTGCGGAGAGATCTGCTTGGCGCGCGCCAGCAGCTCCAGCGTGCGCTCGTAGCGGGCGCCGCTGCGCGCCACGCGGTAGAGGCGGGGCACGGTCTCCGTATTGTGGTTCAGGATGTCGGGCTTGGCGTCGAGCACCACGCGGAGGCAGTCCTCGTGGCCCTGAAAGTCGGGGATGAGCACCTCGACGGAGCAGCCAGACTGGAGTCTGCGGATCTCGCGAACAGTCTCGGCAAAAACCTTTGCGCCGCCCAGGTTGTCGTCATCGCGATTCACGCTGGTGACCACGGCAAACTTCAGTCCCAGCTCGGCCACGGCTTCAGCCACCCGGCGCGGCTCTTCAAAGTCAATCGGTTTGGGCTTGCCCTTGGGGACGGCGCAGAAGCCGCAGCGCCGGGTGCAGACCTCGCCCAGGAGCATGAAGGTCGCCGTCTTGTGGTTCCAGCACTCGCCGATGTTCGGGCACCGGGCGCTCTCGCAGACGGTGTGCAGGTTCAGCCCGCGCGCCAGACGCTTCAGGTCGTGGTAGTTCTCGCCACCCGGCGCGCGCGCCTTCAGCCACGCGGGCTTGGGCACCCGCTTGTTGGGGCCCAACTCGATCTGGATGAGGTCGGCGGCCATGGCGTGCTCTCTACACATTCTACGATGAGCTGTAGTCGAGAAGGTTTCGGGATGTTTTGGTAGGTTTCGGAAGGCGCCGGAATGCCAATTCCGTGTTTCCAGCTTCGGGTTCCAGGATGCAGACAGCCATGCGACGAGTCCGCAGGACGCCAACCCTGAGCCCGGTACGTGAGTGCCAGGGGGTAGATTGATTTCGACCGTTCGCAGCGCCTGACATCGCGCGGCTGGTACGCCAGCGCAATGCTACAAGATCTTCAAATACGCCAGCAGGTCTTCCAACTGACGCGGCGTCCCCGGGCCTGCTGCTCGTTCAGGCCAAGTTCGGCGTCTGACTTGCGACGCTGCGCCCGGCAGCCCGCCAGCAGAAGCGCGGCGAGCAAAAACGCGAATGCGGCAGATCTTGATGGCATAGCTTTCAGTCCGGGGCCGTGCAACCTCGCGGCCCTATCGCTTATCATCGTATCGCATGAAGGTTCTGCTCAAGCGCGCTTATGCACCCCCCGCCGCCGCTGACGGAGTGCGCGTCCTGGTGGATCGGCTGTGGCCACGCGGCATCACCCGCGAAGCGCTGCGGCTCGACGCATGGCTGAAGGCGCTCGCTCCCAGCGACGACCTGCGGCACTGGTACCACGCTCACCGCGAGCAGTGGCGCACCTTCCGCAATCGCTACCTCGCCGAACTCGCCGCGCCTGAAGCCGAGGCTGCCCTCGAAGAGCTGCACGGCTTGGCCAACGGCAGCAAGCCGCTGACGCTGGTCTATTCCTCGCGCGACGACGTGCGCAACAACGCGGTGGTGCTGAAGGAACTGCTCGACGGCGTGAGGAAGCCCCCGGCGAGCACAGGGCCGGTGCGCGCGGTGGCCGCCGGACGCAAGGCCGCGCGGGCGAAGCGGTAGCGTGCCGCCAGCCACGCGCCGTTTCGTGCGAAAATGTTCCTTCGATGAACTCCGCCGACAACCGTCCGCCGATGACACCCGAGCTCATCCAGCAGCACGGGCTCAATCGCGAGGAGTATGAGCGCATCCTGAAGTGGCTGGGCCGCGAGCCCACGCTCGCCGAGCTTGGCATCTTCAGCGTGATGTGGAGCGAGCACTGCTCCTACAAGTCGTCGCGCGTCCACCTCAAACGGCTGCCCACGCGGAGCAAGCTGGTGATGCAGGGGCCGGGCGAGAACGCGGGCATCATAGACATCGGCGACGGCTGGGCCTGCGCCTTCAAGATCGAATCGCACAATCATCCCTCGTACATCGAGCCGTTCCAGGGCGCCACCACCGGCGTCGGCGGCATCCTGCGCGACATCTTCACCATGGGCGCGCGGCCAGTGGCGGTGATGGACTCGCTGCGCTTCGGCCCCATCACCGACAGCCCCGGCGTTGCGCGCGAAGTGGTCCACCGCAACCACTCCATCCTGGAAGGCGTGGTGGGCGGCGTGGCCAGCTACGGCAACTGCTTCGGCGTGCCCAACGTCGGCGGAGAAACGCTCTTCGAGCCCTGCTACTCGGCCAATCCGCTGGTCAACGCTTTCGCCCTTGGCCTGGTGCGCAAAGACCAGATCTTCTACGCGAAGGCGGTAGGCGCCGGCAATCCCGTTATCTACGTCGGCTCCAAGACGGGGCGAGACGGCATTCATGGCGCCACCATGGCCAGCGAAGAGTTTAGCGAAGCCAGCGAAGGCAAGCGCCCCAACGTGCAAGTGGGCGATCCGTTCCTCGAAAAACTTCTGCTCGAAGCCTGCCTCGAGGCGATGCAGACCGGCGCGGTCGTCGGCATACAGGACATGGGCGCCGCCGGGCTGACCTGCTCTACCTGCGAAATGGGAGGGCGCGGCGGCGTGGGCCTGGAGATCGAGCTCGATCTGGTGCCGCAGCGCGAGACCGGCATGACGCCCTACGAGATCATGCTCAGCGAGAGCCAGGAGCGTATGCTGCTGGTGGCGGAGAAGGGCCGCGAGGACGAGGTCTTCAGGGTCTTCACGAAGTGGGGGCTGGACGCCGTCGCCATCGGCCGCGTCATCGGCGAGAACAAGATGCGCGTGCGGCAGCACGGGAGGATCGTTGCGGAGATCCCCAACCAGGCGCTCACCGACGACGCCCCCCTCTATCACCGCCCCGTTGGGGAGTGGCAGCCTCCGGCGCCGCGCAGTGTGCCAACTGGGATTACCTTCGGTGGCACGCGCGATCGCAAGAGCGATTTCCAGCGGCTCCTCGCCTCGCCCAACATCTGCGACAAGCGCTGGGTCTATGAGCAATACGACTCCATGGTGCAGACCAACACCATGCAGGTTCCCGGCGGCGAAGCCGGCGTCATCCGCATCAAGGGCACGCAGCGCGGGCTGGCCATGGCCTGCGACGGCAACGGGCGCTGGTGCTACCTGTCGCCCAAACTCGGCGCGATGCACGCCGTGGCCGAGGCGGCGCGCAACGTCGCCTGCAGCGGCGCACGCCCGGTGGCGGCGACCAACTGCCTGAACTTCGGCAATCCGGAGAAGCCGCCCATCATGGGCCAGTTCTCCGCCGTGATTGACGGCATGACCGAAGCCTGCACGGCGCTGGAGACGCCCATCACCGGCGGCAACGTCAGCTTCTACAATGAGACGCTGGGCGAAGGCATTTATCCCACGCCGGTCATCGGCATGGTGGGCATTCTGGACAATGTGAGTCGCGCCATCAGCGCGCACCTTCGTGCGCCGGGGCGCTCTATCGTGCTGCTCACTCCCGGGCAGCACAGCCACCAACGCGAAGAACAGATCGAGTTCGGCTCCTCGGAATATGCGCTGCACGTGCTCGGCAAGCTCTGGGGCACGCCTCCTTATCTCAACCTCGCGCATGAGAAGGACTTGCAGCGGACGCTGATTGAGCTGGCGGGCGCGGGGCTGATTGAATCCGCGAAGGACTGCTCTGCCGGCGGCATCGCGGTCGCGCTGGCGCTGAAATGCTTCCGCCACGGGGTCGGTGCGAAGGTGGATCTGATCTCCGCCGGTTTGGCGCTGGAGTTGGTGCTCTTTGCCGAGGATGCCTCGCGAGCACTGGTTTCGTGCGACGCCGCCAACGTTGCCGGAATCCAACAGATTGCGGGGCGCCACGGCATCCACGCGCAGGCCATCGGCACGAGCGGCAGCGGGAAGATCGAGATCCGCGTGGACGGAGAGGCCGTCATCCGCGGCACAGTGGAGGAACTTCGCAAGCCCTGGGCGGGGGCGCTGGAGAGCGCGCTGCGGGCGGACGTGGAAGCGCGGGTGGCGATCTGAAGTGCCGAGCGGGTTTGAGTAGTGATGCAGTGAAGCACAAGCGCCCGGGGCGCGCTTGTGCGCTGCCGAGAGGCCCCTCTAGGTATTGCCGGAGCCGAAATGTCGAGCGGTTTTGACAAATTCAAAGACGAATGTGGCGTGGTGGCCATCTACGACCATCCCGAGGCCGCCAAGCTCTGCTATCTAGGCCTCCACGCGCTCCAGCACCGCGGACAGGAATCTGCCGGCATCGCCGCCTCTGACGGAAACTCCATCAACGCCTACAAGGCCATGGGTCTGGTGTCCGACGTCTTCAATGAAGAGACCCTGGCCCGCGTTCCCGGACGCTTTGCCATCGGGCATACGCGCTACTCCACCGCCGGCGATTCAGCCCTGCTTAACGCGCAGCCCATTGTGGTGGACTGCAACAAGGGACGCGTGGCCATTGCCCACAACGGCAATCTGGTGAACGCCGCCGACCTGCGCCAGCGCTTCGAACGCAACGGAAGCATCTTCCAGACCAACGCGGACACCGAGATCGTGCTGCATCTCATCGCACAGTCGCGCGAGCATACAATTCCCGACGCGCTGGCCGACGCCCTGCGGCGCATCGAGGGTGCGTTCTCACTCGTCATGGTCACCGCCAACCATCTTTTCGCGGCGCGCGATCCCCGCGGCTTCCGGCCACTCGCCTTGGGGCGCATCCCCGGTGCGGAAGGCCAGCGCGACGCCATCGCCATCGCCAGCGAAACCTGCGCCTTCGACCTCATCGGCGCCCGCTATGAGCGCGACGTCAAGCCCGGCGAGCTGGTCGTGTGCGGCGCCGAGGGCGTGCAGTCGCGCTATTTCGCCCCCTCCGCGCAGCAGGCCAACTGCATCTTCGAGCACGTCTATTTCTCGCGGCCTGACAGCCTGATCTTCGGCCTGAGCGTACAGAAGAGCCGCGAAGAGATGGGCTACCAGCTTGCCCGGGAGAGCCCCGTCGAAGCCGACATCGTCGTCCCCGTGCCAGATTCCGGCGTGACCGCCGCCCTCGGCTATGCGCGCCAGAGCGGTCTGCCGCTGCAGTTCGGGCTCATCCGCAACCACTACGTCGGCCGCACCTTCATCGAACCCTCGCAGAAGGTGCGCGACTTCGGCGTGAAACTCAAGCTCAACCCGGTGCGCGAGCTCCTGCAGGGACGCAAGGTCGTGCTGGTGGATGACTCCATCGTGCGCGGCACCACCTCGCGCAAGATCGTCCGCATGATGCGCTCCTGCGGCGCCGCCGAGATCCACGTCCGCATCTCCTGCCCGCCCACCATCGCGCCCTGCTACTACGGCGTGGACACTCCCGAACGCCGGCAGTTGATCGCCGCCTCCAAGACGGTGGAGGAGATCCGCGAGTTCATCGGCGCCGATTCGCTGTCGTTCCTTTCGCTCGAGGGACTGCGCGCCGCCTGCTTTGATGACCCCGCCCAGACGCGCTACTGCACCTCCTGCTACACCGGGAAGTACCCGACGGACTTCGTGGACCTGCACCGCATCCGCCCGGCCGAAACCGTCCCCGCCGACTAGCCTGTTCCACGCTGCGGAGGCCCCGGTTTTTCCTGTTTCTTTATGGCCTCCAGAGCGTCTAAGTCTTAGAGCTGAGAGCATTCTGCGAAGTTCGGAGCGCACGCGGCACTTTTGTCATAGAATGAAACTGATTTCAGAGAAGACGGCATCGCATCCAAGGATACAGTTGGCAATTCATGACCACGAAGATCTCAATCTTCACTCTATTTCTCATCACGGCATTGGCACTCGCCGTGGCCCAGGAGCCGGCAGCGCCCAACACGGCGCCTGCGGTTACCCCCCCCAGCGCGCAGAGTGCACCCGCCCCTGCGCCGGCAAAGCAGCCGGATCGCGCCGTCGCCTACTACCACTTCCAGCTCGGGCACATGTACGAAGAGCAGGCGGGGCTCTCGGGCCGGATGGAGTTTGCGACTCGGGCGATTGATGAGTACCACAAGGCGCTGGAGGCCGACCCGCAGTCGGCCTTCCTGAACTCCGCACTTGCCGAGCTCTATGCCAGGACGGGACGGATCAAGGACGCGGTACAGGAGGCGCAGGAGAGCATCCAGCGCGATCCGGGCAACCTCGACGCGCGCCGGCTGCTGGGACGCATCTATCTGCGCAGCCTGGGTGATATTCAGAGCGGCGACCCGCACTCACAGGAGCTGCTGCGCCTGGCCATTGAGCAGTATGAGCAGATCGTGAAGCTCGATCCCTCCAGCCTGGAGGACCACCTGCTGCTGGGGCGTTTGTATATCACCTCTAAGGACACGCTGAAAGCCGAAGGCGAGTTCCGCGCGGCCGTGAAGCTGCAGCCCAGCGCGGAGGATGCGGTCACCCTGCTTGCCTACCTGTACAACGAGACCGGCGACAGCACGCGGGCGCTGGCTGTGCTCGAAGCCGTGCCTGAGAAGGATCGCACCGCGAAGATCAACTCCGCCCTTGGATACACTTACGAGCAGAAGAAGGATTACAAGAACGCCATTGCTGCCTATCGCAAGGCGGTCGACGCCGACAAGGACAACATGGATTCGGTGCGCGGACTGGCGGAGAACCTGCTCAATGACAACCAGGTGGACGCCGCTCTCGCGCTCTACAAGACGGTCAGCGAATCCGACCCGCAGGACGCACAAAGCCTGCAGCGCATCGCCGAGATCTACCGTCGCGACGGCAAGTTCGACCAGGCGCTGGATGCGCTCAAGAACGCCGGGCGCCTGGCGCCTGATTCGCTCGAGGTGCCCTTCAACACCGCCAGTGTTTATGAGGCCATGGGCCGCTATGACGACGCCATCCAGGTGTTGAGCGACCTGCTCAAGCGCACCGAGAAGGACGAGAAGGACGGCTCCCCCTCCGAACGAAACAACCGCAGCATCTTCCTGGAACACCTGGGATCCATTTATCGCCAGCAGCAGAAGACGAAGGAGGCGATAGAGACCTTCCGCCGCATGATCTCGCTCGGGGATGAGAGCGGTGTCCGGGCCTACCGCGAGATTGTGGAGACCTACAGCGAGGTGCGGCAGTGGGTTGATGTTTCGCAGACGTTGCACGAAGCGGTCGAGAAATATCCCACCGACCGGCGCCTGCAGATGGACGTGGCGGCGAACGACGCCGAGAACGGCAAGCCCGACGAGGCCATCGCGCGGGTGAAGGCGATGCTCAACGGCTCCATGGATAACGACCGCGAGGTGTGGGTGACCCTGGCACAGATCAACCTTCGGCTGAAGCGCTGGAGCGATGCCGAGGAAGCAGTCGCCCGAGCCATTGGGCTATCACCCACGGCGGAGGACAAGGAGCTCGCCGGCTACCTGGAAGGGTCAATCTACGAGCGCCAGAAGAAGTACGACAAGGCGGAAGAATCGTTCCGCAGGGTGATTACCGACGATCCGCGCAATGCCGGCGCGCTCAACTACCTGGGCTACATGCTGGCGGATCGCGGCGTCCGGCTCGACGATGCTCTAGGCTACATCCGCCGCGCCGTCGCGCTG
>Ga0209777_10001483_pt1:0-17500 | contig 33699 bp, 26 predicted proteins | sample FrelakmetHBP12HB_FD_187147 | JGI IMG/M metagenome (GOLD analysis project Ga0209777, IMG submission 187147) | Freshwater lake sediment microbial communities from the University of Notre Dame, USA, for methane emissions studies -HBP12 HB (SPAdes)... | ecosystem: Environmental > Aquatic >... | reverse complement strand
GAGAAGTTGTGGGAACCGTACCTCAAACCGACACAGGTAGACGAGGAGAATATCCAAAGGCGCTCGAGAGAACACTCGTTCAGGAACTCGGCAAATTAACCCCGTAACTTCGGGAGAAGGGGTGCCCCGGTAGGGTTCATAGCCCGAGGGGGCCGCAGTGAATCGCGTACGGCGACTGTTTAACAAAAACACAGGTCTCTGCTAAGTCGAAAACGACGTATAGGGGCTGACGCCTGCCCGGTGCCGGAAGGTTAAAAGGAGAGGTTAGCCGCAAGGCGAAGCTTTGAATTGAAGCCCCGGTGAACGGCGGCCGTAACTATAACGGTCCTAAGGTAGCGAAATTCCTTGTCGGGTAAGTTCCGACCTGCACGAATGGCGTAACGATCGTACGACTGTCTTAACGAGTGACTCGGCGAATTTGTAGTACCGGTGAAGATGCCGGTTTCCCGCATCTAGACGGAAAGACCCCGTGCACCTTTACTATACCTTCACTATGAATTATGGACCTTGCTGCGCAGGATAGGTGGGAGGCTTTGAAGTCAGGCTCTCGGGCTTGGCGGAGCCAACGGTGAGATACCACCCTGCGAGTTCTGTGGTTCTAACCTATTCCCGTAAACCGGGAAAGGGACATAGTGAGGCGGGTAGTTTGACTGGGGCGGTCGCCTCCTAAATTGTAACGGAGGCGCACGAAGCTACGCTCAGGCTGTTTGGAAATCAGCCGACGAGTGCAATGGCATAAGCGTGGTTTACTGCGAGACCAACAAGTCGAGCAGTTGCGAAAGCAGGTCATAGTGATCCGGTGGTTCTGCATGGAAGGGCCATCGCTCAACGGATAAAAGGTACGCCGGGGATAACAGGCTGATCGGAGCCAAGAGTTCATATCGACGCTCCGGTTTGGCACCTCGATGTCGGTTCATCGCATCCTGGAGCTGTAGAAGGTTCCAAGGGTTAGGCTGTTCGCCTATTAAAGCGGTACGTGAACTGGGTTCAGAACGTCGCGAGACAGTTCGGTCCCTATCTGGTGTGGGCGTAGGAGATTTGAGAGGGCCTGTCCTTAGTACGAGAGGACCGGGATGGACGAACCTCTTGTGTTCCAGCTGTCGTGCCAACGGCATGGCTGGGTAGCGAAGTTCGGTTGTGATAACCGCTGAATGCATATAAGCGGGAAGCACTCCTCAAGATGAGATCTCCCAATCCATAAGGATGAAGAAGGGCACAGGAAGACCACCTGTTTGATAGGCTGGATGTATAAACGCAGTGATGCGTGAGCTTACCAGTACTAATCGCCCGTTCGGCTTGACCATAAAATTTACCTGGCACACGCCCTCCGCGAAGCACGATAACCAAACGTGCGGGGGGCACGGGAGTGAACCTGCTCCCTACCCTGCAGAACTCAATGCTGTTCAGTCGTGAGGCATCGCCTCAAGGTTCTTTACATTTGTGCGTCACGGAAAGAGATCCTTCGCCCGCCGCGGCGGGCTCAGGATTTCGGCAGCGGGCTCGGACGCCCGCTAGACGCCTCAATTTCCGGTGATCTTACCGCAGGGGAAACACCCGTTCCCATCCCGAACACGGAAGTTAAGCCCTGCCGGGCCGATTGTACTGCACGCGAAAGTGTGTGGGAGAGTAGGTCGTCGCCGGATTAAACAAAGGCCAGTCACCTCACGGTGATTGGCCTTTTCCGTTTGGGATGAACGTCCGCGGGACAAGAGATCCTTCGCGGCTGCGCCGCTCAGGATTTCGGCTGAAGGCTCCCGGCGCTGGTGCGCCTCACGCCTTCAAAGCGCCTCAAGGTCGTCGCCGGATTAGACAAAGGCTCCACGTAAACAACGTGGGACCTTTTCCGTTTTGCGCTCTCTCAAAAGGGCTGATTTCAGCTGGAATTCATTTCTCACCTATGCATCGGGGCGCTACACTGCACCCTGAGAGTTGGACCACCCTCCAAGGATTAACAGCATGATGGAGACGCTATTCAATGGAGTCAGCCTTGCGTTGCTCGCTGTATCGATGATGATCTTCGGTGCAATTGTTCGCGACGCTATCCCACATCTAGACGAAGACGACCGCGCTTCTCTTCGCACTTGGACGCGGATCTGGAGCAAGGGGAGCGTTAACCGAGCCATCGGCAACGCTTGGAAAGCGCATGAGCGACTTTACCCACAGAGCCGTAAGCGCGTGCTGTTCGCATCGTTCTTAATAGCCTCTTGCTTGTCAGTGATGGGTTATCCGCTCTGGCTGGCGCACGGCCATTAACAGTAAGCCTGGCGCGGGGCTGACAGCCATGCTCGCCAGCCGAAGCCACACCTGCCTAAAGGAATAGGGGCAGTGGTATGGTGGGGCGAAGAAACCAAAGACCGCCATGCGTAGGCTGGCTAAAATGAAGGCAGCGCTGCCGGCCGGCAAGAAGGCCGGCAGCGTACTCTCCGACTGAAAGGCGGGACAAGACATGTTTCGATTGCTGGCACACTGGTTCATCAGCGCCATCTGCCTGCTGGTGGTGGCACGCCTGGTGCACGGATTTTACGTTCGCGACCTGACGTCGGCGCTGATCGCGGCGCTGGTCATCGGGCTGGTCAACGCGACCCTGGGAATGGTGCTGAAGGTCCTGACGTTTCCCGTCACCATATTGACCTTCGGGATCTTCCTCCTCGTCATCAACGCGCTGATGCTGCGCGTGGCGGCGGACTTTGTGCCGGGATTCCGGGTCGCCGGATTCTGGCCTGCATTATGGGGAGCGCTCGCGCTTGCGCTGCTGAACATGGTGGTGCGCTGGCTGTCACCGAAGAAGTCCGAGCGATAGAAGGGCGGAGGCGGCATCGCGCCACGGCCATTACGGATTGGCGGCGAGCCGCCGCAGCGCCGCAACCGTCTCCGCGAGATCGCGCTGCTGAAAGAGCCGGATACCGGCAATGCCGGCGGCCCTGGCGCAGAGGCATGCGGCGGCGTTGGAGAGACTCCCCCCACCCAAGGCAAGCACAGGCAGCGGCGCGCAGTTGTGAGCTGCCTCGCGAAGGGCATCAAGCCCGATGCCCGGCAGCGACGTACGCTCGCGTAGCGGCTTTTCAAAGATGGGCGCGAGGACGGCGAAGCTCGCACCCTTTGCCTGGGCCCGGCGGACGTCGTCCACCGAGTGGCAGCTCACGCCGACCAGGAAAGAGGCGCCGAGTTGCGAGCTTTGAGTTGCGAGAACGGAGCGAACGTCACCGGGGCTGATGTCATCCGCCGTGAGGTGGACGCCGTCGGTGCCAACCGCGAGCGCGACATCCAGGCGCGAATTGACAAGCAGCCGGGTGGCGGCGGATTCGGAGCGAACCTGGCGCACTGCCTCAGCGGCGAGCTGTTCAAGCTGCCGGGCGGGCAGATCCTTCTCGCGCAATTGGATGAGGTCAACACCGGCGCGTGCGGCGGCGGCAATGCGCGCGAGGAGCGCACGCCGGCGCGAGGCTTCGTCACCCGGGAACGCCCCACGGTCAGTGATGTAGTAGAGCAACATGCGCTGGTAGCATAGCGCACCTCCTCCGGGCGGAGCTCGAGCGGATCATGCGCATCGGGAGACACACAATGCCTGCACTCTTGCCGTGTGGCCCTCTGCAGGCTGCGGGGGTAACCGTGGAGAGAGAATTGCCCATGTGCACAAGTCCACTAGAATCAACAGTTGCCGCGCTTCTGCTGAGGCGTCAGCCAGAAACAAGACCTTTCGAAGCCGATTCTGTTCATCGGAAGTACGCTACCGAAAGCACCCTTTCGGTGCATTGGGGATTGTCCCGGTGTGCTATAGTGCACTCACCCTCCCCAGGGACTTCGCCCAGTCATACGGCTGGATGCGGGGTTGATTGTCTGCCTGAAAGAAATGCCAGATAATAGGCCGCGTGCTCGGCATCGGAAAGCGGAGTGCGTATGCGTGAACGCGGATTCAGCTTAGTGGAGCTGCTGATCGTGGTGGGGGTCATCCTGGTGATTGCCGCCATTGCGGTGCCCAGCCTCATGAGGAGCCGCATCCAGGCCAATGAGTCATCCGCGGTGTACTCCATCCGCTCCATCAATACTGCACAGGTCACCTACAACGTAACTTACCCGTCGGTAGGATATGCCAGCTCGCTCGCCCAGCTGGGCCCGGCCACGGGCGGCACGGTGGGCTCCGCAGGGGCGGCGCTGCTTGACGGCGTGCTGGGTTGTGACACCGATCCCTGCACCAAGAGCGGATACAAATTCTGGATCGCCGACACCACCGGCGACCCAGTCGCTTCCTACACAGTGATGGGCGTGCCGTTGCAGCCTGGCACCAGCGGCAACAGAGGATTCTGCTCGAACAACATGAATCCGGTGATGGCGGATCCCTCCGGCGGAACGAACTGCACGGTGCCGGTGGAGTGACTGCCCGCAGAGGTTTGACACACCAGCACACGCGACTTTATCCTTGTACTTCGGCCTGAGGAGATTACCCCGCCAGGAAGCCCTGTAGCCACTGTCGCTTACAAGCCCTTGCGGTCTCCCCGCCCTTCCTCGCCCGGAAGGGCAACTGGTGTCATGCGCCATGTTGATTCGCGTGCAGGACTTGGAACTCCGTGAGCTGGCGCTGGACGAGGAGTTCAAGCCGGGAACAATAGACCTGGGCCGGGAGGTCCGCCAATCGGGGCTACTGCGGGTGCGCGCGCGGGCCGAGCTGATCCGGGAGCACGAGGGCAGAACGGTGGTGGCTGACATCCGTTTGGCCGGCAAATTGTCCGGTACGGTGGAATTGAATTGCGCCCGCTGCCTGGAACAAGTTGAACTTAGGGTTGCGCGGTCCTTTGACCTCTTGTACCGTCCGCTGGTGCGGGAGCGCGGCGCCGATGAGGTTTCCATCAGCCGGGCCGAGACCGAGATCGGTTTCTACTCCGGCGACGGCCTGGAGCTGGAAGACGTCCTGCGCGAGCAGATCCTGCTCGAGGTGCCGCTGAAGGTGCTGTGCGGCGAAGACTGCAAAGGGCTGTGCCCGCAGTGCGGCAAGGAACTGAACCGCGACAGCTGCACGTGCGTTCCGCCGGCGGCGGATTCGCGCTGGAATGCGCTGCACGGCCTGAAGGACAAGTTGCAGTAATCACCGCCCTCGCGGGCGAAGTGGATTTCCGGGGCCTGCGCCCCGAGGGAAGGGTTCCAGTCATGGCAAATCCGAAGCGGAGACACTCCAAACGGCGCACCGCCACGCGGCGCGCCCACGATCACCTGCACGGCAAGTCGCTGAGCGAATGCCCAAACTGCCACGAGCCGAAGTTGCCGCACCGCGTCTGTCCCAAGTGCGGACACTACAAGGAGCGTGAGGTCATCGAAGTCGAGAAGGCGAGTTAGCCTCCCGATCCACGAGATTCTGGCAAGCGATGCCGATCACGATTGCGGTTGACGCGATGGGAACGGACGGCGCCCCCCGGCCCGAGGTCGAGGGCGCGATCCTTGCTGCGCGTGAATACGACGTGCGGGTGCTGCTGGTAGGGCGCGAGGATGTGCTGCGCCCGGAACTCAAGCACCATCACGCGGCGTCATCCCTGCCGATCGAAATTGTCCCGGCGAGCGAAGTCATCACCATGGACGAGAAGGCGGCGCAGGCGGTGCGCAGCAAGCGCGACAGCTCGATGCGCGTGGGCTGCCGCCTGGTGCGCGACGGGAAGGCCGCGGGCTTTGTCTCCGCCGGCAACACCGGGGCAGCCATGGCGACCGCCAAGGTGGTCCTCGGCAGCCTGCCGGGCGTGGACCGGCCGGCGTTGGCGCAGGTCTTCCCCACCTCGACCGGAGGCGCCTCCATCATGCTCGACGTGGGCGCGAACGTGGACACCAAGCCGCAGAACCTGCAGCAGTTCGCCATCATGGGCGACATGTACTTCCGCGCCATCTTCTGCGACAGCTCGCAGCGGCAGCCGCGCGTCGGCCTGCTCTCCATTGGCGAGGAGGAGAGCAAGGGCAACGAGCTCACGCGCGAGACTTTCAAGCTGCTCAAGCAGCTTCCCCTGAATTTCATCGGCAATGTGGAGGGCCGCGACGTCTATAGCGGCTCGGTGGAAGTCATCGTCTGCGACGGCTTCGTCGGCAACGTTGCGCTGAAGGTCAGCGAAGGCATGGTGCGCGCGGTACGCGCCATCCTCAAGCAGTCGCTGCAGGCGAGCTTCATGCGCAAGACCGGAGCCATGCTGGCGCGTGGGGCGTTCAAGGACTTCAAGAAACGACTCGACTACACCGAGTACGGCGGTGCGCCGCTCATCGGGGTGAAGGGCGTGGTCATCGTCTGCCACGGCTCGTCGAACGCCAACGCCATCAAGAACGCGATCCGGGTGGCGGCGGAATTCGTGCGCGCCGGCGTCAACCAGAAGATCGCGGAACAGATCCACGCCGCCGGACTGGAATTCTCCAACGGCGTTGCGAAGGCCGCAAACTGAGCAGATAATTCGCGCGCATTCTTCTCTTTACGCGCCCCCAGGACTCATCATGACAGACGGAAATCTCCGCACTGCATCCATCGCATTCCTCTTTCCAGGACAGGGCTCCCAGGCAGCGGGCATGGGCAAGGAACTGGCCGCGCTGCATCCGGTGGCCCGCCAGACGTTCGAAGAAGCCGACGACGCCCTGGGCTACAAGCTCTCGCAGCTCTGCTTCGAGGGGCCGGATGAGCAGCTCAAGCTGACGGAGATCACGCAGCCGGCGATTCTGACGGTATCCGTGGCCGCGTGGCGCGTGCTGGCAGAGGCCGGCATTGCACCCGGCTTCGTCGCCGGCCACAGCCTTGGCGAGTACTCGGCGCACGTCGCCGCAGGAACGTTGGCATTCGCCGATGCCGTGCGCACGGTGAGAAACCGCGGCCGCTACATGCAGGAAGCCGTCCCGGTAGGTGAAGGAGCCATGGCCGCCATCCTGATGCTCGACCTGGCGCAGGTGGAAGCTGCCTGCCGCGAAGCGCTGACAGGCACCGGCGAAGTCTGCCAGCCGGCGAACATCAACTCTCCCGGGCAGATTGTCATCAGCGGCGCCAAAGCCGCAGTGGAGCGGGCCGCCGAACTGTGCAAGCAGAAGGGCGCCAAGCGCGCCGTCATGCTGCCGGTCAGCGCGCCCTTCCATTGCGCGCTGATGCAGCCGGCGCAGGAGCGCCTGGCGGCCGACCTGAAGGCCCTGGCGTTCAAGGCGCCGCAGGTGCCGGTGATGTGCAACGTGGATGCCGCCGCACTCCGCGAGGCCGATGCCGCGCGCGATGCGCTCATCCGCCAGGTGACCGGGGCGGTGCAGTGGGAGAAGAGCATGCGCGGCATGATCGCCGACGGCGTGGAAACATTCGTCGAGGTCGGCCCCGGAGGGGTGCTGAGCGGCCTGATGCGCCAGATCGACAAATCAAAGACCGCGCTGAACGTGGAGAACGAGGCCACGCTGGAGAAAGTGAAGAGCCACTTCGCGCAGGCAGGTAGCGCCGCACTTTAGTCTGGCGAATCAAGCTGCACGACTAGAAGGGCCTTAGCCTCTAGGGTAAGACCTCACGCAAGCGGCTCCAGGGCATTTACCACGAAGGCACAACCTCAGGGGCTGAAGCCCCGCATTCCTTGCTCTGGGACGCCGGGCGAAAGCCCGGCTCTACCTCGCCGAACGGATAGCTCTCCTCAAGGACTGCGGCGTTATATGAAAGCCCGGCTACGCAGCTGGGTTTTTCTGTTGGAAGAATGTTCCTCTAGTACGGCGAGAAGGACATCGTCTTGTCGCGGCGGTCCATCCAGATGTGGCACTGCTCGGCGCGCTGGTTCACGATGATGCCCACCACCACGCCGGTGGTGCTGCCCTTGGGGACGATGGTGCCGATCACCTTGTGGCTCTTGATCAGCCCCCATTCCCCGCCGGGGCCCCAGTCAAGATAGAACGAGCCGTAGGTGTACCTCGCGTATTTCTGCGGGTGCTGCTTCCAGTCGGCATCGTGCATCCAGATGCCGTAGGCCTGCTCATAGTTCTGCTGCTCCAGCGCGGTGAAGAACTGGTCCACGCGATGCTCATAGGGCAGGAACCGGAACCACCAGAAGAGGGCGGCGATCAAGATCACAACGCCGCAGATTAGAAGAATGCGGTTGCGTTTCTGACGGTCCTTTGCGGGATCGTAGGGCTTGGCGTCAAACAGTGTGGTCGGCATGAGTGCTCGTTCGTCGCGATCTGTGCTGCTCGCTTCTAATTTACCCTTTCCCAGGTCATCGTCCAAACCACTTCGCCCTCGGGAGTCTTGTCGGTGCCGCTGTAAACCAGGCGTCCGTTCTCGAAGCGATAGTTGCGCGGCTTCGCGTGCCCGGCGAGGTTGGGGTCGAAACCGATCTCCGGGATGTGCGCCGCCGTGCCCGCCTTTGCATCCACGGTGTAGCGGCCGCAGTACCCGGCGAATCCGTCAAAGGCGGTCTTAAGCTCCGCCGCGGTCGGGTTCTCCTCGTCGGCCCACTTTGGACGGTCGGCATTCATCACCTGCGCGCACATGTAGCCGTTGGCGTCGTAGATCAGGTAGCCGGCGGGGCGCGGGCCGAAGCCGTACGGCAGGATGCGTCCGTCGGGCAGCTTCTCGGTGGAGGAAACCAGCCGCCATGTCCCGACGAACGGCTTGAACTCAGGATGCTCCGCGCCGCTGGCGTGCATCGAATACGGGCCCCGCGGCGGCGTGTGGGTGGGAGCCGGTTGCGCCGCCAGCGTCGCGCTTGCCAACAAGAGCAGCAAACTCGCGATTCGGATCATGCCAAGCCTCCCATGAGTACGTTTCCGGGGCTGATCACAGCGATCGCTTGAAGAGCGACGTTGCGATGAGCAGCGAAGCCACGCCGAAGACCCCAAGATACAACAGGTCAGGCCAGATTGCGACCCAGCCTGAGTCCTTGAGCAGGACCGCCTTGAAGCCGTGCACCGCGTAGGTGAAGGGGTCCACGTAGGAGATGGCCCGAAGCCAAACGGGGAAGGCGTTGATCGGGTAGATGGAGCCCGACGGGAAGAACAGGAGCGTGTTCAGGATGCCAAAGATGGCGCGCGGCACCAGCGGGTCCTCCACCCGCACCATCATCAGGAACATCATGGCATTGAAAGCCAGCGACGTGGCGAGGATCATGAGGAGCAGATTGAGACAGGCGAGGGGGTCGAAGACCTTGCCCAGCCCGGCGAGCAGCGAGCCCAGCACGGTGATGACGACGCCGGAGAGCACCGCCTTGATGGCGCCGGCGAGGTTGAGGCCATAGACAAGCTCGTACTTCTTGATGGGCGTAACGAGGTAGCCCTCGTGAATGCCGCGCGCCTTGTCGTCAATGTAGAGCATGCCGCCGCCGATCATCACCGAGACGAACATCGCCAGGGTGATGGAGCCGGGCAGCAGATACTTCATGTACTCGATGTAGGGGTAAAGCTCGACGATCTCCAGCGCGACGCTGCCGGGCAGCCGCGAGGCCGGCACGGCCGGGGCATTCAGCGACTGCACCAGCTCGGTCATCTTCTGTTCCAGGCTGGAGCTCATGAACTGGTCGCTGTTGTCCACCACGAGGCCGAGCTGGGGGTCCTCCCGGGCCTCGACGCGACGCGAGAACTGCGGCGGAATGATGACGGCGGCATCGATCTTACCGTTGCGCACGTCTTCGCGCGCCTTCACCTCGTCGGTGTAGCGCACCGCGCGGAAGGTGTTCACGTTGGCGCGGACGGAGTCGAAGGCCTCCAGCACGCGCACCGCCTGCGGTCCGTGGTCGTGGTCCACCACGCCCATGCGCGCGTCGCGGATCTTGCCGCCGAAGGCGTTGCCCAGGATGATGAGCTGCACCAGGGGAAAGACCATGGAGACCAGCATGAGGGTGGGCGAGCGCATGAACTTGCGCATCTCGCGTTCCACGATGGCGAGCATTCTGTTCATGGCCGCATCCCCGGCCGTGGCGGCATAACATAGCCCGCGGCCTTCACCTGCTCATCGCGCAACTGGCGCCCGGTGTAATGCACAAAGACATCATCGAGGGTGGTGTTCTGCACGCTCAGGGATTTGATCTCGGCGCCGCTGCGGACCGACATCTCCACCAGCGCCGTGGTTGTGGCCGAGCCGTTGTCGCTGAGCACGCGGTACATGGCCGCTCCCTGGTGTTGCACGGTGGTGGCGGAGGGAAGCCGGCGCAGGCGCTCCTCCCAGCCCTCCGGCGCGCGGAGGAACTGCACCTCGATGACGTTGGAGCCCGGCACGCTCATCTTCAGCGCCATCGGTGAGTCCAGAGCCACCAGCTTGCCGTGGTCCACGATGGCGATGCGGTCGCAGAGGCGGTCGGCTTCGTCCATGTAGTGCGTAGTAATGAGCATGGTGAGCCGACGGTCGCCTTTCAGCTTGTTCAGCATCTCCCACACCGCCACGCGGGAGACGGGATCGAGGCCGGTGGTCGGTTCATCGAGGAAGAAGATGCGCGGGTTGTGCACCAGGCCGCGGGCGATCTCGGCGCGCCGTCGCATGCCACCGGAGAGCGTCTTCACCTGCGCGTCGCGCCACTTGATGAGGTCCACGGCCTCGAGCAGCTCCTCGATGTTCTTCCTGCGTTGCGCCGCGGGCACGCTATAGAGCTTGGCGTAGATGCTGAGGTTCTCTTCCACGGTCAGGTCAATGTCGCTGGTGAGCGCCTGGGGAATCACGCCGATGGAGTTGCGCGCGGCGTCGGGATCGCGGCTGACGTCATGCCCGGCGACGAAGACACTGCCCTCGGTGATGGGCATGAGGGTGGTCATCATGCGGATGAGCGTGCTCTTGCCCGCGCCGTTGGGGCCGAGCAGGCCGAAGATCTCGCCATCGGCGACCTCGAAACTGATTCCCTTCACCGCCTCAAACGTGCCGAAACGCTTGACGATGTTTTCCACCTTGATGGCTACCGCGGAGGCGCCCGCCGTCTCGGCTTTCGACTTGCGCAGAAAGGCGCTCATTTCTGCTCCAGCACCTTCTGCGGGATGAGAACCTCGGCGGTCATGCCGGGAACGTACTTCATTCCGGGATTCTCGATGAGCAGCTTGAGGCGAACGGTCTTGATGTCACGCTTGGTGCGGCTGACGTCGCGCTGGGTGGCGAAATCTCCCTCGGTCGCCTTGGCGCTCACTTTTCCCTTCACGATCTCGCCGCCGGGCATGCGCACGTTGAGAATGTCATCGAGTTTGACGCTGGCGGCCTGGGTTTCGGGGATGGAGGCATAGACCCAGGTCTGCGTCAGGTCCACGATGGTGACGATGGGCGAGCCGGCATTCACTACCTCGCCTTCGCGCGCGGCGCGCAGGCTCACCACGCCGCTCACCGGCGCCAGCACCCTGGAATAGCCCAGCCGAACCTGGTCGTACTCCAGACTGGCCTGCGCCGAGTGCATCTGGCCCTGGGTGGCGGCGATGTTCTGCGCCGCCGCGTGCGCCTGGTTCAGGCGGGCCTGGGAGACGCGCAGTGTGGCCTCGGCGGCAGCCACTTGGTCGCGTGCGTTCCTCTCGCGCTCCTGCAGCACCGTCAGGGTCTGTTCGGCGTGGTCGCGGTCCTGGCGTGAGGCCACGCCCTGCTCCTGCAATTGCACGATCCGCCTGGTGTCCAGTTCCTGCAGCCTGCGGTTGGCCTCGGCCTCGCGCAGCACGGCGCGCGTCGCCTCCAGGGTGGCCTCCGCGCTCTTTACCTGGTTGGTGGTCTCACCCTCGGTGCTCAGGGCGTTGGCCCGCGACTGCTCCACCTGCGACCGCAGGCTGGCGAAGGTCGCCTGCGCGGCGTCGCGCTGGGCAGAGAGGTCGGCGCTGTCAATCACGGCAATCAGGTCGCCTGCCTTTACCGTTGACCCCTCGTCCACCGGCAGCTTCTCGATGCGGCCCATGATCTTCGAGCTCACAATCACCTGGTTGGCGTCCACCGTGCCCACCAGCACCAGGTCCCGCGCGCGGTCAGTGGAGAGGAGATAGTACCCCAGAGAGATGAGGAACAGCACTACGAGCAGAATGATGACGCGGTTTCGTGCGCTCACGAGGTCTGTCTCCTATTGGGTTTACTTCGCGCCGGGCGCTCTGGTCTCTTCGGCAGCGGCAGGGGTTCCTCCTGCAGAATGCGGGCGGCCAGTCGGATGCCGTGCTCACGGTCGGCGAAAAGCGACGCTGCCAGGGTATCGAGTATCGCGTTGCGGCGCGCGCGCAGAGCCGCAGCGGAGAGCGGGTCCACGCCGCGGACCATGCGAAAGACCGGCGCACTGACGAAGTAGAAGACTGGGAGGGCGGCAACGGTGGCGGTGAACTGTCCTGCGTCAACCTGGCGGAACTCTCCGCTCTCCATACCCTTGTTCAACTCCGCGATCAACTGCTGACTCATAGGGCGCACGTAGCGCGCGACCACGTCGCGCAAAATCCGGGAGTTCGCGCCAGCGCCCGAAGCTGTCTCCATCATCAGCCGGGGGTAGGCCGCGTGGCCCACGAGAAAGTCGAAGTGACCCAGGGCGAAGCGCAGGACCTTCTCGCCGGGCGGCAGGTCGCTGGCGAAGACGGCGCTCAGGCAGCGATGGCGCGAAGCCATCGCCTCTTCGAAGACGGCGCAGTAGAGCGAGTCCTTGTCGTGGAAGTAGTAGTAAAGCAGCGCCTGGTTGACGCCAGCGCCGCGGGCGATGGCGGAGGTCCGTGCGCCTTCCATGCCGCGGGCGCCGAACTCGCGAACGGCGGCCTCCAGGATGGCCTGGCGGCTCTGGCGGCGCGCGGACTCAGAGGGTCGAATTGCGGGTTTCATGGCGGTTAACTAACTGGTTAGTTAGACTACGCCATCTCCCCGCCGGTTGCAAGTTCCGTTGCCCAGGGCGCCCTTAGCGGCTGATGTGCACCGAGCCGTCCGAGGTGCGGACCTCCAGCAGCGGCCCTCCGCCGTTCAGGCGGCCGTGCACCCGGTTGCGCCCCTGCGTTCCCTGCACCAGCATCGGCAGGTCCACAGAGACACTCCCGTCGGAGGTCCAGGCATCGAGATCGACAGCGAGGTCTTCCGGCAGGCGGAGGGTGATGCTGCCGTCGGCGGTGCGAATGCTCCAGTTGGAGCTGAGGTGCGACCCGGCGCGCACTTCAGCGGTCACGTGGCCGTCGGAGGTGTTCAGATCCAGGCCGTCGAAGCGGCCCGTGGCTTCGATGCTGCCGTCAGCGCTGCGCGCCACCAGCACGCCGTCAAAGTTGTTCACCCGAATGGAACCGTCGCTGGTGTTGAGCCGAGCCTCGCCGCGTGTACCGTCCAGGCGCAGGCTGCCGTCGGAGGAATCCAGCTTGATCTTCGTCTGCTGCGGCGCCCAGACTTCAATGTGTACCGAGCGGTCGGTGAAGTTGAACCAAAAATTCCAGTGGGGAATCTTCACCTGCACGTACACCTGGTCGCCGTCCTGCCGCTCGCTGACGCGCACGCCGTCCGGCCCGATGGAATAGCCTTTGGCGGTCACATTCACCGAGATGCTGGCGCCGTTGGTGCCGTGCACCTCGATGGATGCGTCATTGGTCTCAACCTGCAGATAGGGCGACGCGCCAACGCGATACTCGCGCTTCCAGTCGTCCGCGAAGCAGACCGCCCCCAGGAAAAGTACCGCCAGAACAATGCGCTTGAACATAAGACCTCCGCGACAGAACTGCACAGAATCCTATACGCAGCGGCCGCCCGGAAGGTTCCCGCCTACCCCCGTGAGTAGAGGTTGCGGCCGCGCTCTGTGTGGCGCTCCAGGGCCAGCTCGATCAGGCGGCTGATGAGCTCGGGATACGGCACCCCCGACGCCGCCCACAGCTTGGGGTACATGCTGATGGAGGTGAAGCCCGGCATGGTGTTGACCTCGTTGATGTAGATCCTGCCGCTGCCGGGTTCCATCAGGAAGTCCACGCGGGCCAGCCCGGCACAGTCGCAGGCCGAAAAGCCGGCCACCGCCATCTGCTGCACCTGCTTCTGCTGCGCCTTGGTGATGCGCGCCGGGATGAGCAGCTCCGAACCTTCGTCAATGTACTTAGCTTCGTAATCGTAGAACTCGCGCGCGGGCACGACCTCGCCGCAGACGGAGGCCTTCGGGTCGTCATTCCCCAGCACGGCGCACTCGATCTCGCGTGCTCTGCCGCGCTTGCCGCCCACACCCTGCTCGATGACGATCTTGCGGTCGTACTTTGCCGCCTCGTCCATGGCACCGGCGAGCTCCTTGCCGTCGTGCGCCTTGGTGATGCCGACTGAGCTGCCCAGGTTTGCGGGCTTCACGAAGAAGGGATAGCGCAGCGCTGCCTCGATTTGCTTGCGCACCTTCTTCGGCTCTGCCTCCCACTGGCTGCGCAGCACAGTGACGTGCTTCACGATGGCCAGCCCCGCCTGGCGGAAGAGCCGCTTCATCACGTCCTTGTCCATGCCGGCAGCGGAGCCGAGCACGCCCGAGCCCACGTAGGCGATGTCAGCCAGCTCGAGCAGACCCTGGATGGTGCCGTCCTCGCCGAAGGTGCCGTGCAGCACGGGGAAGATCACGTCCACCTCGAGCGCCTTTGCACCTGCCAGCGCACCCGACTGCTGATAGGGCATCAGTGCGTGCTCGCCCGGCACCGGTGGCACCAGGATGCTCTCGCCCCTGGCCAGCACCGCGGCCGAAGCCGTGGCCTGCGGGTCGCCCGCGCGCAGGTGACGCTCCTCTTTGTGCTCGCCCTTCAGCAACTGCTCGGCGTGGGTCTCAACGAGCCACTGGCCCTGCTTGGTGATGCCGATGGGCACCACCTCGTACTTGTTGCGGTCGATGGCATTCAGCACCGACGCCGCGGAAAGCAGCGAGACTTCGTGCTCGCCGCTGCGTCCGCCGAAGAGCACGCCTACGCGAATCTTCTTGGCCATAAGTCCATTCTCAGTTTCCACTGAAACTCTTCAATGCTGCCGAGCGAGCCACTCTTCCGCCGTGATCTCCCAGATCTCTGTCGGGTAGCGGCCGGAGACATACTCCCGCTCCTCTGTTGCCACCACCCGCATCCCCTGCTTCAGCGAGATCCGCCGCGAAGCTTCGTTCACCGCCGCCTTGGGCACGCGCAGTCGCGGCATCTTCAGCACTCGAAACCAGAAGTCGGTGACCACTTCGCAAGCCCAAGAGATCAGTCCTTGGCCCCACCACTGCGGAGCCAGCCAGAATCCGCGGTTGATCTCCTCTCCCCTCAGCAGGCTGATGCTGCCAATCATACGCGAGGGGTCGGCCTTGGGGCGCAGCGTCCAGTGCCACTCCTCGTTTCGCGCCATGGCGGGCAGAACAATGTCGCGGTAGTAGGTAAACGCGCCATCCGGCGGATACGGCCATGGAACCCGGGCCGAGAGATAGCGCACAACCTCCCATTGTGGAAACAGGAGCTGTGCCTGCCCGGCGTCCGCCAGTTCCAGCGGACGCAGCAGCAACCGCGAGGTCTCAAGCTGCGGTGTCATGGTCTTGAGCGAACTTCCTAGATGATCTTCTTTCCGAAGGCCGAGACGGCCAGCTCCACCGCCAGCTCGGCGGTGCGGTTGTGCTCGTCAATCACCGGGTTCACCTCGACGATGTCCATGGAGGTCATGCGGCCGTGGTCGGCGATGATCTCCATGGCGAGGTGCGCTTCGCGGTAAGTGCTGCCGCCGCGGACGGGCGTGCCCACGCCGGGCGCGTCCTCGGGGTCAACCCAGTCCATGTCGAGCGAAACGTGGTAGCCGGCGGTGCCGCGGCCCGCCATGCGTAGCGCCTCTTCCATCACGGTCCTCATGCCGCGCTCATCAATGTCGCGCATGGTGAAGACCTCGATGCCGGCGCGCCTCACGTTCTCCTTCTCCGTGTGGTCGGCGTCGCGGAGGCCCATAAGCACGCAGTTCTCCGGGCGCACCTTGGGAGACCAGCCGAAGATGTTGGAGAGCGGCTCCGGCCCCAGCCCCATGATGGCGGCGAGCGGCATGCCGTGCACGTTGCCGCTGGGGGAGGTGCCGGGGGTGTTGATGTCGGCGTGCGCGTCAATCCAGATGAGGCCGGCGTGCTGGTTGCGGCGCTTGTAATATTCCGCCACGCCGCTCATGCTGCCTGCACCCATGGAGTGGTCTCCGCCGATGCTCAGCGGCACCCTGCCTTCTTCCATTGTCTTGACCACCAGCTCGGCCAGCCTGGTGCAGGTGGCGGTGATGGGCTTCAGATAGCGCACAGTCAGCTCGCCCGGTTCCTTCTGCTCGGCGAGCACCACCGGGATGTTGCCCGCGTCCTCCACCGAGTGGCCAAGGGCCTCCAGCTTGCTCTCGAGGCCGGCCACGCGGACGGCCGAGGGTCCCATGTCCACGCCGCGGCGCTGCTGGCCGAGGTCGAGCGGCACGCCGATGACGACGATCTTCCGCGGAGTAATGCTGTCGTTGTTATGAGGTTCGCTTGCCATAAGGTCTTCCGGCGCGCGCTGCTTACGGGTATATACGATGCAGGGTGCGCGCGAAGGGAACGGTCTCGCGCAGGTGGTCAAGCCCGCAAACCCATGCCACAACTCTTTCCAGCCCCATGCCGAAGCCCGAGTGCGGCACCCCGCCGAACTTGCGCAGGTCGAGATACCACTGGAAGGCGGCCTCCGGCAGGTTGTGCTGCCTGATGCGCGCGAGCAACAGCTCATAGCTGCCAATGCGCTGCGAGCCGCCGATGATCTCGCCGTAACCTTCCGGCGCCAGCACGTCCACGCACAGCGCCTTCGTCGGGTCGGCGGCGTCAGGCTCCATGTAGAAGGCCTTCACCGCCGCGGGGTAGCGGTGCACCATCAGCGGCCGCTCGAACTTCGCCGAGATGTAGGTCTCGTCGGGCGAGCCGAAGTCGTTGCCGTACTCGAACTTCGTCTCAAGCTCGCCCTTGGCGAAGCCTCCGTGCAGCATCTTCACTGCGTCGTCGTAGCTCAAGCGGGGGAAGGGCGTGTCAATCTTTTCCAGCGGCGCCACGTCGCGGCCGATGGTGTCGAGCTCCTTGCGGCGCCGCGACAGCACGCGCTTCACGATGCAGGTGATGAGGTCCTCGGCGAGCTTCATCATGTCGTCGAGCGTGGCATAGGCTTCTTCGGGCTCGATCATCCAGAACTCGGTGAGGTGGCGGCGGGTTTTCGACTTCTCCGCGCGGAAGGTGGGCCCGAAGCTGTAGACCTTGCCCAGCGCCATCGCCGTGGCCTCCACGTAGAGCTGACCGCTCTGCGTGAGGTAGGCCTCCTCGTCGAAGTAGTTCACCGGGAAGAGCGTGGAAGTGCCTTCACAGGCCGCCGGAGTCAGGATGGGTGGATCGGTGCGCACATAGTCGCGCTCGTCGAAGAAGTCGTGGATGGCCTTCTCGATCTCCGCACGGACGCGCAGGATGGCCGCCTGCCGCGGCGTGCGCATCCACAGGTGGCGATGCTCCATCAGGAAGTCCACCCCGTGCTCCTTGAGCGAAATGGGGAACGGGTCGTCCTCGGGGACGCGCTGCACGATCTCCACGTTTGTGACGTCAAGCTCGTAGCCGCCGGGGGCACGCTGGTCGGCACGCACCGAGCCGGTGACGATGACGCTGGACTCCTGCGTCAGGAGATC
>Ga0209777_10001481_pt1 | contig 33717 bp, 28 predicted proteins | sample FrelakmetHBP12HB_FD_187147 | JGI IMG/M metagenome (GOLD analysis project Ga0209777, IMG submission 187147) | Freshwater lake sediment microbial communities from the University of Notre Dame, USA, for methane emissions studies -HBP12 HB (SPAdes)... | ecosystem: Environmental > Aquatic >... | reverse complement strand
GCCAGGATGGAAAGAACCGACATCGAGGTAGCAAGCCGCCGGGTCGATATGTGCTCTTGCCGGCGACGACTCTGTTATCCCCGGGGTAGCTTTTCTGTAGTCAATAAGCCTCACCAAAAGGCTATATTGGTTCGTTAGACCCGAGTTTCCTCTCGCGATCATTTGCTTTGCATGATCGCGTCAGGCCAACTTATGCTCTTGACACTCTTCTGTGAGTTTCTGACTCACATGAGTTGACCTTGGGGCACCCTTGATATTTTTTCGAGGGTGTGGCGCCCCACCCAAACTGCCTACCTACCGTTGTCCTCGTAAGAGTGAGAACTACAACAAAACTAGGATGGTGTCTCATCGTCGGCTCCCCGTTCCCCGAAAGAAACGGATATAACGCCTCCCATCTACCCTGCGCAAGGATTATCGTAATTCAGCGACAGGCTGCAGTAAAGCTCCACGGGGTCTTCACTTCCCATCAGGAGTCCCTAGTCTCTGCACTAGGACAAAAAGTTCAACGGATTCGTGTTAGGGACAGTATCGCACTCATTAATCCATTCATGCAAGTCGCCAATTAAGCGACAAGGTACTACGCTACCTTAAGAGGGTCATAGTTACCCCCGCCGTTGACGAGTCCTTCGTCCGGTTGAACCCGGTGTTCAGATACTCGCACTGGGCAGGAATCAGTGACTATACTAGTCCTTTCGGAGTTGCAGTCACCTATGTTGTTATTAGACAGTTAGTGCGACCCGGTCACTGCGACCTGCCTGATCTCCAGGCAGGCACCCCTTATCCCAAAGTTACGGGGCCAATTTGCCGAGTTCCCTTAACTACGATTAAATCCGACACGCCTACACCTCTTCAGCGAGGGGCACCTGTGTCGGTTCTCGGTACGGACATGTGATTCCCTTTTCATGGGCTCCGGGAATTTGCCTGGTTTCCCCATTACGCTTTCTTCCGCTTCTCACCATTACGGTACTCCACGGAATTATACGCTTGGACGGGACGACAGTCCCGCCGGGCATACCCCAAAGCGTCAGGGCTTACGCTAAAAATCACATGGTACAGGAATATTAACCTGTTTCCCTGTCGGTACGTTCGAGTTACGACGCACCTTAGGACCGACTAACCCTCGGCTGACGAACATTGCCGAGGAAACCTAGCCCCTGCGGCGGATGGGATTCTCACCCATCTATGCTTCTACTATTGCCAGAATTCTCAACACTACACGGTCCACTGGAACTCACGCCCCAGCTTCTACCCATGCAGAGCGCCTCCCTACCAGATCACCTTTCGGTGCTCCGTGGTCTCTGTAGTAGGCTTTAGCCCCGTCCATTTTCACCGCCCTAAATCTTGACTGGTAAGCTGTTACGCACTTTTTAAAGGATAGCTGCTTCTGAGCTCACCTTCCAGTTGTCTTTGACCTAGGACCAATTTCAGTGTTTACACTTAGCCTACATTGAGGGACATTAACCACGGTCTGGGTTGTTTCCCTTACGCATTACAAGCTTACCCCGTAATGCGGACTTCCAACCATCTAGGATGTTGGGGAGTTTGGAGTTTGACAGGGGGGTGAGCAGTTTCCCGCCCAGCTCCCCCAATCAGTGCTCTACCTCACCAACTATCTCCGGTTAGGTCATGCTGCGACATGTTTAGGGAGGAACCAGCTGATGCCGGGTTCGATTAATCTTTCACTCCTATACGCAGGTCACACGAATGATTTGCATATCAATACCGCTTGCGGTCCTCCACGCAACTTTCGTCACGCTTCAACCTGCCCACGCATAGATCACCCGGCTTCGGGTCTTATCCTACTGACTCCACGCACTTTTAATACGTCGTCCCAGGCATTGCTGCTACGGACTTGTTGGTTTCCCTGTGGCTTCCCTTTTGGGTTAACCTTCGCCAATAGAATAAACTCTCTGGCCCGTTCTTCAAAACGTACGTTGCGACACTGGCAGGCATGCCCGTACTACCGCCTCGCGACGGGTTCCTTCACATGCAAGATCCTTTCATGCCGCAACTCGCGATCACCTACCAATTTCAGGCGCTTTTAACCACCTTTTCAGGGTTACTTTTCAGCTTTCGCTCACGCTACTACTTCGCTATCGGTTTCAAGTTGTATTTAGCTTTGGAGGTTGATGACCCCCGAATTCACGCGAGAATTCCAACCCGCGTTACTCAAGACTCCACCTGAACCTGTCTGCTTATGCGTACGGGACTATCACCCTCTGTAGTGTGCCGTTCCAGGCAACTTCCGCTTCACATCCAGGTTCGTACAGTGGGCTTATTACACCACATCTCCCTTGCGGGATTCGGTTTGAGCTCTGTCGTGTTCGATCGCCTCTACTAACGACATCTCGGTTGATTTCTTCTCCTGCCCCTACTGAGATGTTTCAATTCGGGGCGTTCCCTATCCTTACGGATAAACGCCGAAGCGTTAGGATGTCCCATTAGGGTATCTCCGGATCATAGATTCCTTGCGTCTACCCGGAGCTTATCGCAGCTTGGCACGCCCTTCATCGGCACTTGAACCGAGCCATCCAATGGTAGGTTTATACTAATGCTCCGCTAAACCCATTTAACGTCCTGTGTGCAAACCTTTACACGGCCTCAAAAAGTCATTGGTTTGACTCTCAGCCCTTCCCTCGTGATTCACATCCCGAGGTGCATCTGAACCGGCTCCAGAGGGATTCGAACCCTCGCTCTCATTCGCATCCGGTTTTGCGATGAAGCCTTTTTCTTGTCGACACCGGCAATTTTACAGTTTGTTTAGCAACCGCGTAACCCAAAAATCAAATTCGTTAGGAGGTGATCCAGCCGCAGATTCCCCTACGGCTACCTTGTTACGACTTAACCCCCCTTGCAAAACCTAGATTCGACCGCCGCAAAAACGACGGCCTCATCAAGACCTCACTCGGGTGGTTTGACGGGCGGTGTGTGCAAGGAGCAGGGACATATTCACCGTGCCATGTTGAGACACGATTACTACAGATTCCAGCTTCATGTGGGCGAGTTGCAGCCCACAATCCGAACTAAGGATGGGTTTAGGAGATTGCCTTCACCTTTCGGTGTCGATACCCATTGTCCCACCCATTGTAGCCCGCGTGTAGCCCGGATAATTCGGGGCATGCTGACCTACCGTTGCCCATTCCTTCCTCCTCTTTAGCAGAGGCGGTCCCAACAGTGTCCCCACCATCCCGGAGGACGAGCTGGCAACTGTTGGCGTGGGTCTCGCTCGTTGCCTGACTTAACAGGATGCTTCACAGTACGAACTGACGACGGCCATGCACCTCCTCTCAGCTAGTCAAGTAGAGTCTTCAGCCCGACTATCATTCAGCTGTCTTATCTGGTGAGTTTCCCGGCGTTGAGTCCGATTAAACCGCAGGCTCCACCTGTTGTGGTGCTCCCCCGCCAATTCCTTTAAGTTTCAGCCTTGCGACCGTACTTCCCAGGCGGCACGTTTCACGATTTCTCTTCGGCACCTCGGTGACTCGTGGTCACCGATACACCTAACGCGCATCGTTTACGGCTGGGACTACCCGGGTATCTAATCCGGTTTGCTCCCCCAGCTTTCGTCCCTCACTGTCGGAGCCGTTCTGGTGAGACGCCTTCGCCACAGGTGGTCCCCCAAGGATTACAGGATTTCACTCCTACCCCTGGAGTACCTCTCACCTCTCCCGGTCCCTAGTCTGCCAGTATCCCTGAAACGCCTATTGGTTAAGCCAGTAGATTTCCCCAGAGACTTAACAGACCAGCTACGAACGCTTTAAGCCCAGTAATAGTGGCCACCACTCGAGCCGCCGGTATTACCGCGGCGGCTGGCACCGGTCTTGCCCGGCCCTTTCTTCACCTGTTATTTAAACAGATGGACAGCCCGATTTTACGGGCACTCGGAGTTCCCTTATCACGGTTTCCCGCATTGTAAAGTTTTCGCGCCTGCTGCGCCCCGTAGGGCCTGGATTCGTGTCTCAGAATCCATCTCCGGGCTCTTGCTCCCACAACCCGTACCGATTACAGGCTTGTTGGGCCGTTACCCCAACAACAACCTAATCGGCCGCAGACCCATCCTATGGCGGCGGACCTTTCAACTACAAAGCATTCCAGCATCTATAGTCTATGGGGTATTATCCCCAGTTTCCCGGGGTTATCCCCCTCCATAGGGTAGATTGTCCACGTGTTACTGAGCAGTATGCCGAGGTCTTGCACCTCTCGACTCGCATGGCTTAATCGAACTCCGATAGCAGTGGCCTCTGGCAGGATCAACCAGAATTCTAATTGTACAATGTACGCACACTATATCTGAACTGTTTTAAGGAATTAGCGGTTACTAAACAAATTTCCGCATTGCCAGTATCAACGTCAGAACCAACTCCGGACAAGCCGGGTATCATTGGATCTCCATCAAAAGTAATTTGATTAATTATTATCGTCGTGTTTGCTTTACTTAAACACAGGCCTATAGTGTAGGTTATAGGATTATTTATACCTTGTTACCCAAACACTTTTTATTTCGGAACCGACACCAGACTTCATAGGGTTTTCGTCGGTTCTTCATCAGATCTTGTGGATTATGTAATTAAACATGTAAACACTTAAACATTACCCATGGTCACTCTTGGAATCATGGGCGGATTGGACACAATACCAAATCTCACCACAATGTCTGGTAGATCGGAAGAATGAAAAAGACTTACAGCGCTTTTCAATTTCGGATAATAACAGATTGATATCTCTGAACTTTTTTTATACGTACAAATTTACGAAGCCCCGGAGTTTCCCTTTGCTGGAGTATTCCGGCAGGGAATTAGATATTCTGATGCAAGAAATAAAAAAAACGAAAACAACGCGCATACTCTCGGACTTGACACTCTCAAAGAGTCCGGAAGGATTTAAACGTTTTAAAAAATATTTCGGTGCATTTCGTTAAATTCCCATTCAAGACGGTAACGATCCTTATAAAATCATAAATAACCTGCTGATACAGTATTGCCTATGAAGGATCTGAAAAACAGCATCCGGCAGGTTATGAGAGAGAGACGGGAACTGATGTCTGCAGAGGAGAGACGTGAAAAAAGCCAGAAGATCTGTAACCATATTTTGGAAATTCTCAAGGGCGGAGAGACGGTTATGGTGTACGGATCAAAAGAGGTGGAAGTCCATACATTACCGCTTATAGAAATACTTCTTGAGCGAGGAAATCCGGTTATCGTCCCCATTATTGTCAAGAAAGACGTAAGCCTCAGGCTTTCATACTTAAGGGATATTTCTGTTCTCGTACCAAGTACGTTCGGAGTTCCCGAACCTACAGGATCCGAAATCCCTGCAATTCCCGAGGATGTAGAGATGATTATACTTCCTATGCTCGGTTTTGACAGGAACGGGGGAAGACTCGGGTACGGTGCCGGCTATTATGACAGGTTTCTTGAACGGAATCCAAAAATACGAAAGATAGGTATCGCATTTGCCTGCCAGGAGGCAGAAACCGTGCCGGTTGATGAGAAAGATATACTGATGAACTCCATCATAACCGAGAATGGTACACTGTATTCAGACGGGATACACTAATCATGGAGCTCAATGGTACCGAAGTGATTGACACTTTTGCAGAAGCTTTTCTAATCTGGATTTCGCGGGTCATAATCACGGCAGAAAATAAAGATTGGGCCTTCAAGGCCGCTGTTGAAGCGACAGGGTTTGCTACATCAAAGATCGGGTGCGCCTGTGAAGCAGGTATCGAAGGGTATTTGTCACCCGATGAAACGCCTGACGGGAGGGCTGGTGTCTCGGTGCTTATCTGTTCAGAAAAGAAACATATGAAAACGAATGTCGCGCAAAGGATCTCCCAGTGTATCCTTCCCGCTCCTACAGCTTCAGCATTCGACGGGTTTCCTGATGTAGAATCCAGGTTTTTTATCAGAATGCATTATTTCGGGGACTCCTATGAAAAGCGGTGTTCTGTCGGCGGCCGGAGGTGTTGGAAGATCCCGGTCATGGAGGGCGAATATGTGGGTGAGGAACGATACGGCATTGTGAAGGGTATCGCCGGCGGCAACTTCCTGGTCATGGGAAAGGACCGTCGTTCAGCCCTTTCGGGAGCAGAGGCGGCAGCGGATGCAGTTGGGGGAATAAAAGGCGTGATAACGAGTTTTGCGGGGGGTATCGTGGCGAGCGGCTCCAAAGTGGGGGGTAAAAATTACCGTTTTCCGATGCCCGCAAGCACAAACCACCTCTACTGCCCAACTCTTAAAGCAAGAATCGGTGATTCGCGTGTCCCTGAAGGCGTAAACTCCGTATACGAGATAGTAATCAACGGTCTGGATGAAAGATCGGTAAGAAACGCCATGAAAGCAGGTATCGAGGCCGCAGCCGGAACAGGTGTTGTCATGCATATCGGGGCAGCAAATTACGAGGGAAAGCTGGGCCAGTACCGGTTTTACCTTCACGAGCTTTTCAGATAATTTTTTTAGCATCTCTGCTTCCGTTTTTTAAAAGTGACATTGATATCTGCTCCTGGCATGACACCCCCTTTAAAGAATTGATAGGCAATATACACATTCCTGGCTTTATCAGGATAGGGTCCGGCTGCAGAAGGGGATTGATAAGCCCGGGTTTTGCCCGTGACCGTTGGGCTTCACCAACCTGAAGATTGCTGGTGATCCCTAAGGGGGGAGTGCGAACCTTAGTCCAGAACCATTATGAGTGACAACCGGCAGCCAGCATCACTCATCGGCACGACAAATCTGCACAAAAACATCACCGAAGAACTCTTCCTGTCGCAGGGAACACCGCCCTTCCAGCGCTAAAAAAAGAAGAGGAATGAAGACTTCCGGTATACCCCACCCTAACTTCTGGCATAGTTGTACCAGGGTCATCTCTTCATTTGGATTTATACATTCAAGACATCCTTCAAGTACAGTCATTGCCGATTCCTGGTAGCCTTCATCATGTGCTATGCCCACAACATCATCAGCGTAGATAAGGTGATCGTCCCCGGTGTCGGTGAGGCGGCGGCGCCTGCGCTCTTCTTTTTCGATGTTTTTAAGTTCAATGATAAGTTCAAAGAGCGTAACCGGGCTTTTTCTCATGTTCTTCCGGTCGAGCCGCCGCTGTATCTCGTGTTCCAGCAGCTCGATAGGACCAAGCCTTCCATGATAATCAGTCTCAGACTCGAGGGCCAGATCATAGTTTTCTCCATACAATTCGTCTTCTTCATCCAAGCCTTCTTCAGCAGGATCTGACAAGAGTTCAAGATGTTCTGACTTCATGCGCAGCAGGGTTGCGGCATAAAAGAGTGTACGCCCGGAGACCTGGAGATTGAGTTGCCGGCATCGTTCCAGTTCAGAAAGGAACCGGTCGGTCACTTCAATAATATTAATGTTCCACGGATCGATTTCCCCCCGCTCTGCAAGGCCGACAAGGATCTCAACCGGGTCTTCGATGACACCACCCTGCAGGCTGGGATCGGATGGTTCAGATTCTTGCGGTACTGAAGATCCGTTTGATACACGGTCAGGATCTTTTTGAATTAGATTATCAGTTACACCCTTTTCCAGAGAAATACCGGCGGGATTGTGTCCAGGTTCATTCTTTCCTGGATCAGCCATTTGCTTTTACTCCGGTAACGAGAGTACTCTTATCGGGCCGCAGCGTAACGCCCATGATCCGTTGTGCTGCCTCAATCATCGGTTTGCGCAATGAGACAATGACAAATTGTGAATGGGGAGAAAGCTCCGAGATCATTGAAGCGATACGCTCGAGATTGGATCCGTCAAGCGACATGTCCACTTCATCGAATGCATAGAATGGTGCAGGGATATACCGCTGGATAGAGAAGATGAACGCAAGTGTGGTAAGCGATTTTTCACCCCCGGATAGCGAGGAAAGGAGGTGCACCTTCTTGTCGCGGGGTTGTACAGCAAATGTCATGCCACCGGCAAAAGGATCTTCCTCATTCTCGAGAATAAGGTGCCCGCTTCCACTCGTGAGCCTGGCAAATATCTCCCGGAAATTGGTGTCGATCGCGCGAAACGCGGTTGTGAATGCTTCATACTTCATCTGTTCAAATTTCTCTATGCGCTCAATCAGGGTCGCACGTTCGCGGGAAAGGGTTTCTTTTCGCTCCGTTCGTTCCCCTACCTGCCGCTGCACTTTCTCGTACTCTTCAATCGCAAGCATATTCACTGCACCGATCTTGCGCAGCGCCCCATCCGCCTCAGCGATCTTCCCTTCAATCTCTGATATCGAAAGGTTTGTGTCCATATCGCCCACCTGGTGCCTGAGCATATCCACTTCGATTCCGAGTGCCCGGGCCCGTTCTTCAATTGCCCCCATCTCGATGGTGATCCTCTCTTTTTCGGCATCGAACTTCATGAGCTTTAATTCAGAATCCTGGATTTGCTGCGAGGCTTCGGATCGCTTGGTACGCAATTCATCGAGCTCGCCGGAGAATTCCTTTTGCCGTTCTTCTAGTGCAGCAATCTGCGATTTATGAGCCGCAATCTGTTCGTTTGATCCTACGATATCAGCATCGATCTGCCCGATGCGTTCGTCCTGCCGTTTACGATCTTCACCCAGTTCGACAAGACGGGCATTGAAATGCTGCCGCTCGCGCTGGGCATCATTGATATCCCCCTCCTTATTTCGCAACCGGCGCTCTGACTCTTCGATCTCTTTTCGTTTTTTCTCAATCTGCTCAGTGAGTACCGGAATATTAGTATCATCAAGACGTTTCTTGATCTCATCTATCCGGGAGTTAATCACGTTGATAGTTTCCGTGGTTTTGTCAAGATCTGCTTCAAGCAGGGTGAGTTCTGCGGCACCGTTCTTAGTCTCTTCCTGCTGCCGTGCAACAGCCGCTTCGATGGTCTGCTTTTCGACCGTGATGGCTTCGAACCTGCGGGAAAACTCCCCGGTGAACATCCCAAGGCGTGCGAGATTCTGCTCGATCTCGTTGCGTGTCGACCGCTTTGTATCCACTTCTTCCGTCAGCCGTTTGATACCTGCATCAAGCGTTGCCACTTCACCCAACAGTTCCCCAAGGTGTGCACGTATGCGGAATATCTCATCATCAACAGCTGCACCGAAACCTCGTCCACCCTGTTTCTTTGTCGCACCTCCCGTCATTGCGCCACTCTTTTCGAGCAGTTCACCCTCAAGCGTTACCATCCTGTACTTGCCAATGAGTTTGCGGGCTCGTTCAAGCGTATCGACAACAACGGTTGACCCGAGTGCAACGGCAAACGCCCGGTCATACTTCGGATCGTATTCAACCAGATTAACGGCGTAATCGATGACACCCGGCTCTTTAAGCGGGGGAAGGGCAGGAGGTTTTAATTTGTTGAGCGGGAGGAATGTTACGCGACCGAGCCGCTCTTCTTTTAAGTACCGGATGGCATCTGCTGCCACCTGATCATCATCGCAGACGACAAACTGGAGCTTATTACCTGCAGCAATATTGAGTGAAACTGAATACTCTGCGGGTGCTTTCCCAAGGTCGGCGATCGTGCCATGCACATGTTCCATGGCCATAACCGCCTCGATCGCCCTGCCCCCGGATTCACCCCTGGCCTGCTGTGCTGCCTCAAGCCGGAACGCATCCTGTTCATTGTCCCGGATCTCGTTGCGGAGGCGTTCCAGCGATGACCGCTGGGCGAACATCGCTCCTTCCAGCTCCGAGAGATTGCGATCCAGCTCTTTTTTGTCTGCGAGAAGATCGCCTGAGCTCTTTTCACTGTCCATGAGCTGGGTCTGCTTTGCAGTGTACTCTTCATCCAGCTGTTTGAGAAGCAGCGTAAGGCGCTCGAGTTCCGTAGTGCGCATCCGGCTTTTCTCAATGTGCATGTCCTGCTGGTGAAGGATTTCTGAACGCTGCCCCTTCTTCTCCTCAAGGTCATGTAACAGGGTGAACAATTTTTCGCGGGCGCCCTCTGTATCCTCTCCGTGTTGTCGAATTTCGGTCTCAAACTTTTCAAGCTGCGCTTTGACGGCAGCAATCTCCATGGCGAGGTTCGTGCGATCAATGGATAACGTGCGAATCTGGTCAGTGCATTCTGCCACACGGGCTTCGGCACGTTTGGTATCCATGTAAACACGATTGATTGCCTCAAGATTGGTCTCCTTTTCCTTGCGGAGGCGCACGATTGTCTGCTCAGCGAGTTTAATCCCGCTTTTTGCCTCCTCGAGTTCGGCAATAAGTTTGAGATAGTCAGACCCGCTCTTCTTGTTAATCAGGTCATCAATGTCTTTTAAATCGGCCTTAAGATAGGAAAGTTCATTCTCTTCCAGACTCCGGTCAGCATCAATACGGGAAAGAACAATCCTGTGCTCATCAGTCGATCGCGTGAGAGATGCCAGCTCTTTTTCCCGCTCATGGAGCTGGGCTGCATTCCGGCAGTTCTGGAAAAATGAGAGATCCTTTTGCCATTTCTGGTACTCGAGAGCATGCTCCCGCTCGCGTTTGAGCTCATTTACCCTCTTTGTCAGCTCAAGCAGGAGAAGTTCTTCCCGTTCAATTCGTTCCCTCACGATATCAAGTTCCGAAAGAGACTGATGTTTTTTTACATCGAACTCCGAAACACCCGCAATCTCATCGATAATCTTTCGCCGCTCGAAATCACTCATCTCCATGATCCGGGTAACATCTCCCTGCATGACGACATTGTAGCCATGAGGTTTTATCCCGTGCTTTGCGAGGTGATCAACAATGTCGCTTTGCTTGCAGAGCCGTTCATTGAGGTAATTATAGCTATAATACCCGTTGCTGGTACGTTTGATTCTTCTTTTGATCTTAGTTCCATCAGAAAATTCAAGTGCAACCTCTGCAGTATTCCTGTTGGAATTGAGGTTGATCAGATCGGTTAGCTTCTCGGCACGGAGATTGCGTGAGCTCGAGAGCGCAAGCACAAAAAGGATTGAATCGATGATGTTACTTTTCCCGGAACCATTGGGCCCTGAAATAACGGTAAACCCCTCTAAAAAGGGGATTTTTGTCTTTTTTGAAAAAGACTTGAAATTGTCAATCTCCAGTTCAGTGATATGCAAAGATCCGGCTCCTTACTTCTTTGCAGGATCTTTCTTGTCTTCCTCTGCGGCAACGATGAGATCGCCCTGTTTTGACTTGACGGAAGTACCCTTCTTGTTGCGGCCATATCCTGGTGATGCAACGATATAGTTTTTGTCTCCCCGCCGTTCTTCCAGTTTCATGGTTCCATCCGATTGCATGATCATGTCCATGGAGGGTTCTGGCGGTGCTGATGCGGCCTCAGATGGACGTGCACCCTTGCGCATAACGACAGTGCTTGAAGATCCCGGAGCGCCGGTTGGTGTGGAAGGCTGCGGTTGTACACCCTGTACAACAGGTGGCCCCCACTTAGCTTCCTGCCTGCTGCGTTCTTCAGTCTGTTTGGACATTTTCATTGCTATTGCCTTGAGATCGAGAAGCTCCTGGGTTAACCCCTTGACAAGTGCTTCTATATCTCTCACCTTTTTTTCAATCGCTACAATACGCTCCTCAGTTGCAGCTCCGGTTCCTGAAATTTCCAGCATTGGTATCAGTTTCTCCTTTTCATCGTGTTCGTACTCAAGATACATGATCTTTGCATCAGGCTTGTGTCACAACGCATACTTTACTGTACTGGTGCGGCGCACACCTTATAAATAATAGTAGTGATCGCCGGATAAGGAAAAAAGGTTTGTGCTTTATTTGACCTTGCAGTACGGTGCACACAGGTAATCCGGACCATTATTTACGCGCTCTGTTAGTGCAAAAATTAAAAAAAAGCCATTCAGCAGCATATCTATTCAACGCGCTCGCCAGTACCGGGAAAAAGGTATTACCTGATTGCAGCGAACCCTTTTCCATATGTCCTATCTGTCTAAAACTGATCCAGAAATAGCAGATATTATCGAAAAGGAGCGGCTCCGCCAGCAAAACGGGCTTGAGCTGATCGCGTCTGAAAATCTCGTTTCGCATGCAGTACTCGAGGCGATGGGGTCAATAATGACCAACAAATATGCCGAGGGGTACCCCGGGAAGAGATACTATGGGGGCTGCGAGTTCTATGATATGGCAGAAAACCTTGCCCGTGACCGGCTGAAAAAGCTGTTCGGGGCAGGGCATGCAAACGTCCAGCCACACTCCGGTACCCAGGCAAACATGGCAGTCTATTTTGCGTTCATGAACCTGGGGGATACGCTGATGAGCATGAAGCTCACCCAGGGAGGGCACCTTTCCCACGGTTCCCCGGTCAGCTTTACCGGGAAATTTTATAAAGTAGCGCAGTATGGCCTCGACCCAAAAACAGAAACACTCGATTACAGTGTGATCGAAGAGATGGCAAAAAAGGAAAAGCCGAAGATGCTTGTCTGCGGGGCGTCTGCATACCCGAGAACCATTAATTTTAAAGCGTTCCAGGAAATTGCTGATGGTGTAGGCGCATACTGTATGGCAGACATTGCTCATATCGCCGGACTTTGTGCAACGGGCGTTCACCCGAACTCAGTCAATGTCGTAAACTTCACGACCACAACCACCCACAAGACACTTCGGGGTCCCCGTGGCGGGGCGATCATGTGCAACAGCGAGTATGCGCAGGCAATCGACAAGGCAGTATTTCCCGGCATGCAGGGGGGCCCGCTCATGCACACCATCACCGCAAAGGCGGTATGCTTTGAAGAGGCGCTCAGGCCCTCGTTCACGGAATACAATAAACAGATCGTAAAGAACGCACACGTGCTCGCTGAAACCCTGATGGATAATGGTCTCCGGCTCGTTTCCGGCGGTACTGATAACCACTTGATGCTTCTTGACCTCACCGCACAGGGTATAACCGGTCTTGATGCGGAGAACGCACTCGGTAAAGCCGGTATTACCGTCAATAAAAACACGATCCCCAATGAGACCAAGAGCCCGTTTGTCACCAGCGGGCTGCGTGTCGGTACACCGGCGGTCACTTCCCGTGGCATGAAAGAAGCAGAGATGCGCCAGATCGGTACCTGGATCGCAATAGTGGTAAAGGATATCAACAACGAAGCGGCAATCAAAAATGTGCATGCCAGCGTGACTGCGATGGCGAGCAGATTCACCCTGCATCCCGAATAAAAATAAATAAACCGGAATCACCTATGGCCAAGATCCTTGACGGAAAAAAAATTGCAGATATGAGGCTGGAAATCCTAAAAGAGGAGATTGAGGACTCAGGCATTTACCCACGACTTGCGACAGTGATTGTGGGAACCTATCCGGCATCACAGATGTATATCAGGATGAAGCACCGGGCCTGCGATCTGGTGGGTATCGGCTCGGTTGGGATGGAGCTGGCGGGAGATGCAACAACCGGACAAGTGTTAACAGCTGTTACGCAGCTGAATAATGATACAGACATCAATGGTATCCTTATCCAGCTCCCGCTCCCAAAACAGGTTGATTTTGAGCGGGTAATCGCAGCAGTACACCCGAAAAAAGATGTGGATGGATTCCACCCGTTCAACCTCGGCCTTCTCTTTTCCGGAAGACCCCGGTTTGTTCCTTGTACACCAAAAGGGATCATGACACTGCTCGCGGAATACAAGATTGAGCTCACGGGTACGCGAGCGGTCGTGGTCGGACGCAGTATAGATGTGGGTCGCCCGATGTCAGCACTCTTCACGAATGCCGATGCAACGGTCACTCTTTGCCATAGAAAAACAAAGAACCTCGCTGAGGAAATCAGCCAGGCAGATATTCTTGTATCTGCAATCGGCAAAGCGCACTTCATCACCCGGGAAATGGTCAAACACGGTGCGGTCGTCATAGATGTCGGCATCAACCAGTTGAACGGCAAACTTGTGGGGGATGTAGACTTTGCGGGGGTAACTACCATTGCTTCCGCAATTACACCGGTACCGGGCGGTGTCGGTCCGATGACTATCGCGACCCTGATGGAGAACACCTATCGTGCAGCGAGTTTGAGGACATGCGACACTGTCTGGTAAATAAAATTGTTATCGGGGGAGACGCACCTGTCCGCCTGATGGGCGTGATCAACTGCAGCCCGGAGTCGTTTTATGCTGATTCCTATATTCCGACCGATTTTGTTCATAAAACTGCAGTCGAAATGGTAGAACAGGGTGCAGATATTATCGACATCGGTGCACGAAGTACAGCGCCCAATACCCAGGCCATCAGCGGGAGTACCGAAGCGGAACGGATCGATGCTGCTCTCAGGGAACTGGACGGGAGCGGGATCACAGTCTCTGTGGATACCATGAATCCCTGGGTGCTCGATGTCTGTCTGAACCGTGAGATCCATGCAATCAACGATATTTCCGGACTCTCTTCCCCACGGTATGCACAACGACTTGCACAATCAGGGCTTCCTGCATTCCTGATGGCATCCAAAAATCAGCCGGGTGATGCCGTCGGACTGGACGCAACACTCGCTGCGCTTGAAAGCGTAGTAGTGCGGTGCGAGACCACAGGTATCAAAGATTATGTCCTTGATCCCGGTATCGGGATATGGACACCCTTCCGATCGGTGGAGGATGACTGGACACTCTGTCAGCATTTTGCTGAATTTGGGAAATTTGACCGACCGGTTCTCGCCGCAATCTCAAGAAAGACGTTTATTGGAGATCTTTTACACCGGTACCCGGAAGATCGTCTGGCCGGAAGCCTCGCAGTTACCCTGATGCTGTTGGAGAAAGGTGCATCTGTTGTCCGGACTCACGATGTCGCACAGACACTTGATATCATACGGGTATTCGAACGCATGGTGAAACGGTAATGAACCGTTCGTTCGAGGTTTATGGGCTCTCTACGGGCATCATTACCATGGGCGATTCTATCGCCGATTGTGTTGTTGCAGCAGCCAGGAAAGCCTGTAGCGGCTTTAAGGATGGCGACATACTTGTTCTTGCCGAAACTGCTGTTGCGACAGCAGAAGGGAATGTAATCATACTTTCTACGATCACTCCATCGGAGCGAGCTCAGGAACTTGCAGCACGCTACCAGATGGATCCCTGCACGGTCGAAGTCGTTCTCCAGGAGAGTGATTCGATTGTCGGGGGTATTTTCGGATTTCTTTTATGCATGAAACACGGCACCCTGCTCCCTAATGCCGGTGTGGATGCCTCGAATGCCCCACCGGGATGCGTTACACCGCTCCCGGAAAATCCGGACCACAGCGCACTCACCATCAAACATGCCATCGAAGACCAGACCGGAGCAAGGATCGGCGTAATTATCGCCGACAGCCGGACGCATGCCATGCGCCGTGGATGCAGCGGGGTTGCGATAGGGAATGCAGGGATCACCGCGGTCATCGATGACCGGGGCAGGAGCGACCTGTTCGGCAGAAAACTTGAAGTGACACAACGTGCAGTTGCAGACAACATCGCCTCTGCAGCGGAGCTGGTCATGGGGGAGGCAGATGAGTGCATACCTGCAGCGATTATCCGTGGGCTGGGAATGCCCATTGACGATCAAACCGGTATTGAATCAATTGCTGCAGAAGAGTGTCTGTTCATGGGTGTATTCCAGAAAAATGCACCACCCCCTCTGAAAAAATTCAGGAAGTCCCGATGATATTTTCGAGCGCCCTTTTTGCAGCAGCCTGTTTAGCTTCCGTTGCGTTTCTTCCGGTTCCCTCGATAAGGAAGGAACCTTCTCCAGCATACACCCGGAATGTGAACCTGGGGGAATGCGCCGGGCCGTCCCGCTACTCCGTTACCTCAGCGTATATCAGGATCGGCAAGCCATGCTGCTGGTGCCATTCCTGGAGACACCCAATAAAATTGGTCGCAGGATCATACCTCTCAATCTCATCCGACAGAATATTGAAAATAAATGTGCGTGTCCTCTCAAATCCCACAATCTCATACAGCGCACCAATGAATGCTTCCAGTGCACCCCCTTTGACCCTATCACCATAGGTCTGCTGCTGTCCAATGGTTTCAGGGATCAACTGGGCAACGTTGAAGCCGTTACGTTCAATAATTCCCGTGAGCGATTCATTGGAAACGACTCCCATCATTTTTGTCATCTCCCCTTCGCGTTTTGAGGGAGCATGATGATACAGGTAATCGGCCGCTACCAGGTCCAGGACACGGTCGCCAAGAAATTCATACCGCTGCCATTCATCGTTTGAGATATTTCATTTTCCTGATCGAAGACCGGGATCAGAAGAGTCAGCATTGAAAATTTTTATGATTTCTTCAATTTTTTGATTGAAATCCAAGTTTGAGGCAAGAAGTTCTTCCTTCAACAATGTTATTTGCAGGGTATTCATTCATGCAACTTCGATTTTCTTTCCCTTACGCTCCACGCCGACCCGCCCTTTCTCCACAGACAGCACAATCCCAAGTTCCTCGAGATAAGCACGGCTCTTACCCGTCCCGTGAATCAGTAGTTCGACCAGATCCTCTTTCTCATCGATATCCGTGTGGAGCCGGAACGAATCGATCACTTCACAGGAAAGCCCGGCTTCGTCAGCAATTTTTAAGTGTTTGAGAAAACTCATCCCGTAATAATCCACATGAAATCGCTGCGGTTCTTTGATGAAAATAACATTCGTTCCCCCACCCCTTCCCGGCACCATAGCCATATCATTTTTGGTGGTAATTACCCGCTGGATTGCCTGAGCATTGACGAGGGGAAGATCGGCCATGATTATCAGTATCGCACCAACGGATTGGGGCAGAAGTGAATTGAGCGTCTGGTTGAGATCCGCATCGCTGACGGTGATCTGGATATCCTCGCTATCAAATAATTCAGTGCCCACGATCACCGGACTGCAGTTCGCATCTTTTGCCGCGTGGATCACATCTTCCAGCATCGCACGGGCAAACGCTTCCCTCTCCTCCTGGCTGAGCACGCAGGAGAGCCGGGTCTTCGGGTTAACAAGCTTGTACGGGATAAGGGCATGAGGGCACATTTCATACCGTGATATGCAGTGAGATAAAAAAAAGATGCTGGTACGCATCGGAACAGCACGAAGGGTGAAAAACCGCAGATTTAACATCCCTCTTATCGATAGTTTTGGCATGGATGACCTCGCTTTACCGTAAAGAAAATGCCCGGAAAAATTGTCATGGGGGTCCAGCGCAGGACTTCAAACGCAGATAGCCGTAGTATTAAGGATATTCCCGCCTGCTGGCAGGATTATCTTTCGCGGAACATGGCATCAAAGATTCCTCACCGCACAAAGACACCTGCAATGTTCGCAGTGTATTCTGATTATGAGAGTGACTGGACCGGGGAATACGCATATCTGATAGGGAGTGAAGTGACAAAGGCAGATAAGATTCCCGCAGGGCTGGCAGTCGTCCGGATTCCCGCCCAGACCTATGTGGTCTTCACTGCAGCCGGGCCTGTGCCGGACGCGATCCTTGGAGTCTGGGTGTCGATTTGGGGGACGAAACTTCCCCGTGCATACACCTTCGATTACGAGCAGTACGATGCCCGGTTCACCCGCCCGGAGAATAAGGAGGCCGAGGTCTACGTCGCGGTGAATGAACAACAGATGAGAACACAGCAATAATTTCTCTAAAAATTCCTTTTTTTTGTAACCATATTACTTTTCACCAGCTGGCGTGGTAGACACGCCCTGGCAGCGCGGTTAAGAGACCTTATATATTCACCGGCTGATAATCCTGGACCGTTCATAACAGCATTACCTTTCAATAGATTGGACGAGTATCTTTTCTCATGCAGCCCCGCATCATCACCTTCTCGCGGAATGTATTTCTCCCTCTCACCACGGCCTGCCGGAACCGCTGTGGGTACTGCACCTTCCGTACTCCTGTACAGGACGGATGCCTCATGGCACAAGAAGACGTAGAAAAGACCCTTCGGAAAGGGGCAGCACTAGGATGTACGGAAGCACTCTTCACGTTTGGGGAGCACCCGGAGGAGGAACCTGGCTTTACAGTATATCTCAAACGAACCGGTTATACCACTATTCTTGATTACTGCGAGGCAATGTGCAGGAAAAGTATCGAATGCGGTGTACTCCCGCACACAAACGCCGGTATCCTGAGCTATGACGAGATGGAACGGCTTCATGCGGTAAATGCGAGCATGGGGCTGATGCTGGAAACCACCGCAAAAATCCCGGCGCATGCGGCATCGAAAGGCAAGGTACCGGAAATCCGGCTTGGCATGATTGAGGATGCCGGAAAACTCAAAATACCCTTCACCACCGGTCTGCTTTTAGGAATTGGTGAAACAATGGCCGAACGGGAAGAATCCCTCCTGGCACTACGGGATCTCCACAAAAGGTACGGGCATATCCAGGAGATCATCATCCAGAATTTTTGTCCTAAACCGGGAACTCCGATGGCACACTATCCGGTACCTGGTACCGATGAAATCTGCACCACCATCCAAATGGCACGCGACATTCTCCCGAAGGATATCGCCATCCAGATCCCGCCCAATCTCATCGATGCATCCGTGCTCATCTCCTGCGGGGTGGATGACTTTGGGGGTGTCTCACCCCTTACTATCGATTATGTCAACCCGGAACATCCCTGGCCGGCGATTGAAGAACTCAAAAAGATCGCTGGTGACACCCATCTCTGCGAGCGGCTCTGCATCTACCCGCAGTATATAAAAAGAGGGTGGTATCACCCCCATTTGCAACCCCTAATAAACCGGCTCGCACAAACAGTTAAGGCAAGGAGCAGTGGACTGTGAAGCAACAAAACCTCCTCTATACAGGGAAGGCGAAATCGGTATACCATTCCGATACGAAGGGCAAACTCATTGTTGAGTTCCGCGACGACATCACCGCATTTGATGGCGGGAAGAAAGATGTGCTTAAAAATAAGGGGAGCTATAATGCGGAAGTTTCGGCATTCTTCTTTGATTACCTCGAACAGAAGGGAGTAAAAACCCATTTTTTCACCATGATTGATCCTCACCATATGGTTGTAAGAAAACTCGAAATGATCCCGCTTGAAGTGATTGTGCGGAACATCGCTGCCGGCTCCATTGTTAGAAATTATCCGTTCAGGGAGGGGATACCGCTCGACCCACCTTTGATCGTGATCGATTATAAGGACGATGCACGGCATGATCCGATGCTCAACGATGAGATTATCATTGCGTTAAAACTCGTCACGTCCCCTGAACTAAAAAAGATCAAAAAGGTGGCACTTGAAGTGAACCGGCTCCTTTCTGCGTTACTTGCAGTACAGGGAATCACGCTAGTGGATTTCAAGATAGAGTTTGGCAGGCAGGGCAAGACGATCTATCTTGGAGATGAGATCAGTATGGACTCCATGCGTCTCTGGGACAAAAAAACCGGCGAGTCGCTGGACAAGGATGTGTACCGGTTCGAAAAGGGGGATGTGATGGCAATTTACAACCAGGTGGCGCAGCGGATCACCAGGCCGGTAAAAAAACAGTGACTAGGGAAGGATGAAGAAGCGGGGTTCCCGGGAAGGTAGGCACATCTTTAATTCGATGGTCCGCTGTATCGAGCACAAAGACTAACGTCTTTTAATAAAGAAACATATCGTGACGAGTATATCATACGAATGCGGTCGGGTATTATGACAGAAGAACATGCAAATGAAGAAGAAATGCTCAAATGGGCAAAAGGATACGCAAACAAGCAGGGCTGGACGCTCAATACCGATGAAAAACAACTCTCAACGGTTATCCGCGGGCTTGTGCGGAACAAAAAAAAGTTCGGAAGACCGTACTGTCCCTGCCGTCTCCGGAGCGGGGATGAGGAGAAAGACCTGGCGATTGAATGTCCCTGCGTGTACCATAAAGATGAAGTTGCCCAGGACGGACATTGCCACTGCAACCTCTATTTTAAAAAGATCTGATCATTTTTTTTAATACAGTAATTAATCAGGTTTTTCTACACCGACTATGGACGAACCACCCGAAACATATACTGCCTCCCCCGTCAGGGGTCTGCCACCGGTTCATGGCGAATTGCCTGAGGTACTCATTCTCGGCAGTTTTCCCAGCAGGCAGTCGCTGCTGAAGAAAGAGTACTACGGGAACCCCAGGAATCATTTCTGGCAAATAATAGAGGCCCTGTTACCTATTGATCGTCATCTTCCCTACAGTGCTCGGACTTCCCGGTTAGTTGATCACCGGATCGCTCTCTGGGATGTTATCAGCACCTGCTCCCGTGAAGGGAGTGCCGATACCCGGATCCAGAACCCTGTGTTCAATGATCTTGCCGGTTTCCTTGTATCATTTCCTACACTGCACCTTGTTGCCCTCAACGGAAGCTCTGCTGGCAGATACTATCACCAGCTTAATATGCCTGTATCTGTTCCTGCTGTAGTCCTGCCGTCAACGAGCCCGGCAAACACGCGATTCACGCTCAAAGAGAAAGTGAGAAGCTGGGAGATAATCCGCACGCGCTGCATCCCATAAATTGCCATGAGGAATGACTACCGTCCCATGCGGAATTTCAGGAAAATAACGTGATATATAGCGTAGAAACCAACAAGCACTGCAAAGGTATAGCCGAAGATCGCAACCCAGGAGATCTCCTTTGGAAGGGTAGACGGCGATGCCAGCAGCACCAGCGAGGACCCAATCACCAGGGATGCGACCACAAGACCGATCATGAGCTTGTCGCTGGCTTTATCGAGAGCCATCTGGAGTTTCTGGATATCGGTTTCCACGATCTCCAGTTGAAAAGTCCCGGTTGAGAGCCGCCTGAGCATCAGGTTGAGATTACGGGGCATATCAAAAAGGGCATCGGTAGCTTCCAGAAGGGATATGGAGGCCCTTTTGACATATGCAGCAGAAAGGTTGCCCGTATCAGCAAGCTTTGTAAGATAGGGTGTGACCTCTTTTCCGAAATTGAATTTCGGGTCAAGCCGGACACCGATATCAAGTACCATCATAAAGACCTTGAGCAGGAGCATCAGGTTCATCGGCACTTTCAGACGATATCGTCGCATAGCTTCGGTCAGTTCGGTCACGACAAGCCGGAAATTGAGTTGTGATACTTCGTCTCCACCACCGAAATCGTGCATCATGATGTAAAGGTCGTCCCGCAGAGCTTCCCGGTCGGACTCATTAATCACGATCCCGAATCCTTCGAGCGACCGGATCATCAGTTCAACATCGTCATTCACAAGCGCAAAAAGGAGGTTTATGAATCCCTGCCGTTTCTCCGGACGCAGGATACCGACAATACCGAAATCCAGAAAGACGATGTCTCCCTCTTGTGTCACGAGAAGGTTACCAGGGTGCGGGTCGCCGTGGAAGAACCCATCCTCAAAGATCATCTTGAGGTATGCATGGAATCCCCGGACACCGATTTCATGGGGATCAATACCCATCGTGGATATTGCCTCAGGATCATCGATCCGAACCCCTTCGATAAAGTCCATGACCATCATCTGGGGGGAGGTGTATTCCCAGTAGATCTTAGGGAACCGGATACCAGGTATATCCTGAAAGTTCCGGGCCATTCGATCGGCGTTGCGGGCATCCCGGGTGAAATCGAGCTCTTTTACTATCTGATGGGCAAAATCATCCACCATCCCGACCGGATTGTACACACGAGTTTCGGGAAATACCGTTTCGATCCGCTCTGCCATTGATCGCAGGATGGAAAGGTCGGTCTCGATAATTTCACTGATACCGGGTCTTTGTACTTTAAGGGCGACCCGGGTCCCGTCTTTCAGAATTGCAGAATGCACCTGAGCAATCGATGCGGAGGCAACCGGCAGTTCATCGATCTTCCAGAACCACTTGTCACACTCGTTAAAATGGTCACAACTCTGTTCGATAACCGCCCGGACTTCCGAGAAGGGGAGAGGTTTTGCATGGTCCTGCAGTTTTTTGAGCTGGTCGATCAGTTCCGGGGGAAGCAATTCGGTCCTCGTGCTCATAATCTGCCCGAACTTTACAAATGTCGGACCAAGTTCCTCAAGGGCCAGCCGCATCCGTTCGTAAACCGTGGATGCGTCGGGATCCTTCCCGGGTATGGGAAGCCGGAACCGGGCTTTTCCTGGGAACATTGTTTCAAGCCCGATGCCAAAGCCATATTTGCCCAGCACGTCCATGATCTGCGCATACCGCGTGATACGGTTAACCATGCGTATAATTTGGATGTCGTGATACTTAAGGCGTGCTTTTTCCGTCACAATCTGTCTGGATGTATAGTCAATAATAAAGAATAATTCGTGGAGTCAGATTCAGTAGGGGATAATCCCAAAGATCATCATCGTTACTCAGGATTTATGGAAAATGACAATCCGGTTTGTATTCGTGCCGGATGCCATATTGTTCACGCCCCATATATTGGAGGTTTTGGTGAATGTCTGCTGGTTGATCAGCACTCCATCGCACGTGAACCCTGCAGTGATGCCCAGCGGGATGACATGTTCTTCCAGCCGGATCGTCCGTTTCCGCACCTCCCCCACTTCAAACGCAACATAGCCCCCACAATGGGTGATACGGTAGAGCTCCCGGAATACCGACCCCATAACACCTGTCCATTCATCCAGAGTCCGGGCCATCGTAATCTGCTCCCCTATTGCTTCCTCATCATGCCCGTTAAACCAGCAGCGGAGCCAGTTGTCCTTCCGGTACTGGACGATATCAAGAAACGGGGGTGACGTCACGGTCAGCTGTACGCTGGTATCCGGAATGTCTGGGGTTGAACATGCATCACCAGTGAGAAGGCGGGCTTTTTTTCCTGCCCGTTTAAGATTCTTCTTTTCAGGAGGGGAGAGCGAACGCAACAGGCTCTTTGTCTTGTCCAGTATGATTTTGTGGGTATCCCGGTACTCCGGGATCTGCTGGCGTTTCCGGTTGATCCGTTGCTGACTCTGCTGTGATACTGCCTGGTTTGGCGGAAGTGTATATACTGAGAAAAATCCCTTTGAGTGACCGGTAAGCCGGTTCGTCGCCACCATCGCAATCCAGCGGTCAATCATATCATCCCTGCAATCCGCTCTCCGGTTCAGGAGATACCGCCTCAGGGCCACAATTTCCTTCTCGGTGTCGGGATGGTAGAACATGGAAAGATCGATTGTTGCCGCTTCGCCGTAACGGGGGATGGAGGTAAGCCGTTTCTCAACAGCAGCACTATCAGGGGGAAAGAACCGGGGTTCCGTCATAATCCGGGAGAGGGGGTTTGCGTCGTTTGCGAGTATATCCCGCCCGGAGAGCCCGGCTTCGATGAGTGTTGTACCACGGCCACTGAATGGATCGTAAACGACATCACCTTTCCGGGTCAGGAGATCGATGAAGAATCGTGGAAGTTGCGGTTTGAAGCATGCACGATAGGATATTTCATGGATTGAAGATGCCTGCCTTTGTCGGGAGGTCCAGAATTCATTGGTATATTTTGGGACCGCAACCGGTCCGATTACCATATCCTCAACGAGAGTCGGGATAGCGGCATGGCTCATGAATGCGCGAAGATACCGGTTCAGGATATTTTCCGGTAAAGGGATTCTGCCGGTCACCATTTCTCATGGTAGGTTGGCGGACGAAGGTATAATGCTGGTGTCAGTATGCCTTGACATTGGTTTTACGAGGGCCAATATAAGTGCCATGGTACCCAGTAGAATTGGCACACGAGTAAAAGATGATAGATACCTACATTCGACGCCGTCGTCAATTCTGCGATCCCGGGTAAATTCCGGTCATTTTAAAAAAGGCACTCGTATACGTGTCAACGAGACGCGAAGGATCAGGAGAGCGAATCTACTTTTTTACTTTTATGTATGCCACTGCCCACGACTGCATCAAATGCTTCCGGGTACTTCACCGTGCCCTGTATTCCGTCCAGTGCACCGGGGTCCAGGGCAAGTACCATAAATACATCGTCAGCAACGGCGAATGGCGCTACAATGCCCTTTGCCCGTGCTGAGCGAAAACCATAGCGAGGATAATATCCCGGGTGGCCAATGACGATAACAATACGATGGCCAAGAGTCCGGCATACGTTGAGTCCCTCTTCAATGAGCGCGGCGCCAACGCCAAGGCATTGGTAATCCGGGTGCACCACAAGCGGGGCAAGAGCGATGGCAGGAGTGATTGCCTCGGGAGATTCGATAGTGATGGGAGGAAACATGATATGCCCGATAATCCTGTCACCATGAACAGCGACAAGCGAAAGTTCGGGATTGAAAACCCTGTCATCCCGCAGGGCATCTACGAGACGTGCTTCGTCATAATGAGCAAACGCCTGGTAGTTTACCTCAAAAATTGCGGGAATATCTGCAGGAATTTCCGGCCGGATAAAAAAGGAATCCATCCCGTTCTATTAGGTGGCTGGGCAGATAAGGGAGACGTACCAGGAATACCTGTACCAACAATGGTGTTTAAAAAAATGTGCTGAAATCATTGATATCGGGTAGATTCTGGTCCATCAAAGGGTGTAAGTGTGAGCAGCGCAAACCTCCTGATAATGAACCCGACCATCAGGGCATATATCGACCTCACCCGGCTCCAGTTCTCCCTTGCCTGGCCTCTTCTCTTCTGTTCGGGATACCTGCTTGCGACCACAGTTTATGGAAATTTCGCATGGTTCGATCTTGCACGGGTTTCCCTTATCGGGTTCTTCGGTTTTGAAACCGGGCTTGTCCTGAATGATTATATCGATCGCAATTCTGACAAAAAAGACATCGAATCGGATAAGCTCACGAAGTATTGGCGGATGTTCGGAACCCGCCCGATCCCGGCAGGGCTTATTTCACCAAACCATGCATTAGGGCTTTTCATTGGTTTAGCCGCCATCACTAGCGGTCTTATCGCGACACTCCCTTACCCGCACTCACTGTTATTGATCCTCATTATGGCCTATAGTTACACCATTGAGATCTTCTACCAGATGGAAAAGCGACAGGTACAGAAATTCCCGTTTGCCCAGATCATCGGGCGTACGGATTTTGCCCTGTTTCCGGTTGCAGGTTATATCTGTTTCGGGAGCCCGGACCTGAACGCATTCCTGTATTTTGTCTTTTTTTATCCGTTTGCGATGGCTCATCTTGGCGCAAATGACCTGATCGATGTGGCCAATGACCGTGCCCGGGGAATGAGCACTATCCCGATAGTCTATGATATACCGAGGACGGTTTACTGGATCGCCGGGTTCACCGTTATCCATGCAATGATGGCGTTCCTGTTCATGACACGGCTTGGATGGATCGCCCGCATCGGCTTAGTTGCCGGCCTGTGCCTACTCATTATTGCAAACATCGTGATCCTGAAGAATAAAACACCTGATGCAGCACTCAGGGTACTGCCACTCTTCCACGTAGCGATGATACTCTACGCGGGGGGGATTGTGGCATGGGTATTTTTGTAAAAAGGTGAGAGAAAACTTCAACAATATTCCTGCAAGATTCCTGAAAATAGCGATATCCCAAGCGAAAAACGCCTGTCGGGTTTTGCGCTACTCAGTAGATTGTCAACCGCTTTGGTTTTTTTCAGAAGATTAACTTTTGATGTGTTTTCTGGATATTTGGGATTCATCGCATTGTGCCCCGTCCCCCAACGGGGGACTGGTGGCACAAGAGGGGGGATTTATAGCGAGCCTATTCTATATTCGGTTATTTACATTTTTCACATTAAGCAAGGAATTCGATGTTTTTTTAAATCTTCAGCAGCCGCTCATTTTCCCGGAGCCACTTTTTCCGGCAAACATAATCCGGCAGGATCTTTTGGACCTTTGCCCAGAACTTCTTCGAATGGTCCGGCTGGCTGATGTGGACCAGTTCGTGCACCACCACGTAATCGATAATATCGGGAGGCGCCTGGATCAAGCGCCAGCTGAAGTTGAGCCCGCCCTTGTGGGTGCACGAACCCCACCGGTGCCGTGCATCGGTTATACGAATCGTGGCAGGGACATGCCCCGTTTTCATGGAGAACCACATGCACCGGGCCTGAATTTCTTTGCGGGCTTCCTCCATGTACCAGCGTTTCAGGTGGTTCCTGATATCGAGCAAAAGTATGCGGGAAACGTACAGCCGGTCACTGCGTTCTATTATTGCGTTCTCATCGTCGACAAAATGCAGCGGGTATACCCGACCCAGATAGAAGAACAGCTCGCCCTCGGCATACTCATGACAGGGTGAGAGCGGGCGTCGCTTCATATCATCGAGCTTCCGCAGGATCCACGAGCTCTTCTGCCGGATTATCTCCTCGATATTTGTATAGGAAGCCCTTATTGGTGCCCTGACAACAAGTGTTGCGGCCGGGGTCACTTCGAGCGCAATGGTCCTGCGATGCGAGCGGATAATTTTTTCGATTGGGATATCTTCCATGATCAGGAATCTTTGTACGTAGTTTGCAACGCGGCTAAAAAAGGTACGGGATACTGCATCTGCATATTAGTGGGTTTTGGCACCGTTTATCCCGTCACTGACAATCTTCCCGTCCCTCAGTCGGATAATCCGATGGAAATAGTCCTTATGCCAATCTTCGTGGGAAACCATCACAATTGTCTGGTGCATCGATTCGTTGATCTCGCGGAAAAGGTCAAGAACTATGCGTGAATTCTCTGTATCAAGGTTGGCGCACGGCTCATCAGCAAAGAGGATATCCGGTTTATTTACCATCGCACGGGCAAGTGAAACCCGCTGTTGCTGGCCCCCGGAGAGTTCCCGGGGAAGGTGGTCCCGCCGGTCGTACAGGCCGATCTTCTGCAAAATATCATTACTATCATTGCGGTACTGGTCCTCACTCCGGTCTTTCCGGAGCATGGCCGGGAGGGAAACATTCTCCATCACTGTCAGGTCGGGGACCAGCGCGTAATCCTGGAAGACGTACCCGAGCTTGTAGAGACGGAACATGGTCTTCTCATAGTCCGTAAGGCGGGAGAGGTCCATACCGTCAATCACAATTTTGCCAGAGGTGGGCATATCTAAAAGTCCCAGCATATGCAGGAGCGTGGTCTTGCCGCTCCCGCTCGGACCCATGATACCAAGAAACTCGCCTTTTTCAATATCGAGCGTCACACCATCAAGAGCCTTGACTTCAACATTCCCCATATGGTAGATTTTTCGTAAATCTGAGATCTCGATCATATCAGGCCCTCATGGCAGTCTGGATATCCTCGCGGGAGACCTGGTAGGCGGGAACGTACCCGGCAAGTATGGCAGCAGCAAAGAGTATCAGGGAGTTCGTGATGAGGTCTATTGGAGTCAGATACAGGGTTGCAGACCATTCGGGAGTCACGATGGGGTGTATCGCCATGTACATTGCGAGAAGTAGCGTGAGACAAATCCCGAGGATAATCCCCAGTATGGCGAGAATGATGACCTGGAACCCATAGTTGTGCATGATGACCTCCTTGTCCACACCGATCGCCTTGAGGATCCCGATCTGCTTGCGGCTGTTGAGGGTTTTGATCGTGATGACTATGAACAGTACTACTGTCGTGATGATGATGCTCACGATCAGGGATACCATGTTAATGATCGCAAAACTCTGGAGCGCCCGCCCCAGGCTCTTGGAGAGCAGGTCCGAGGTTGTCTGCACCTTTTGTGAAACCCCGTACTGCTGGAGCTCGTCTTTTATGAATTTCTCCGAATACCCGGGTTTTGCTTTGACGGTGATATAATCCGCATAGTCGAGGGGCTTTCCTTCCACCTGTTCCATGTCAGTCCATGTTACGTATACCGTGCTATCCGCCTGGCTCCAGCCGGTATAATAGATCCCCTTGACACGGTAATCTTTCGTGTACCCGTTTCCGTACTCGATGGTAATCGAATCGCCTACCCGCACACCCCCGAGCGAAGGCTGGAACTCGTCCTCTTCCCGGATCGAGGCGTCTCCTGCGACCGGCTTGCCGATGATGACTTCCCCGGTGTCCCCCTCGCCCAGATAGCTGCCGGCGATCATCTTGGTGTAAAGGGGGGAGATGTATTTCTCATCGCTCGGCGATATAGCCCGAACTGAAACGCCCAGGATACGCTGGCGGTACTTGAGGGTTGCCCCCTTGGAATAATGGGGGGTTGCCCGTTCCACGCCGGGCATGCCATTGATGAGGTCGAGCGTTGCACCAAGGTCGGTGACGTACTGGTCACCCGACTGGGGGCTGACAAGCACGTTCCCGACCTCGTAGTCTACGACCTGCTTTGTAATGCTCTGGCCAATCCCATTGAACATGGCGGGCAGGAAGATCATGTTGGTAAAGCACATCCCGACAATCAGGATGGTCAGGATCACACTTGACCTGCTTCCCCGCTGGAGAGACCGCAGCGCCAGCAGGAACGCGACCTTCAGTTCTTTTTTGCCCATGGGAACTTTCCATCGCCGTTGATCCTGGGCAGATACCAGTACCGGTAGCCGATAATACCGAGGATGATAAGGATGGCCAGCACCAGGATAATGGTGCCTGATATGTCAGCGGGAGGTACCCGCATGTTCATCAGTCGGATAAGGGTATGGACACCCATATCGTCAGTGTAGGTTATAGTGAGGTTGTACGGGTAATTGCCCCCTTTCAATCCTTCGAGAAGGAATATGGCCGGAGCGTCGTTGCCCGGCTTGATCTTCCCAATGAAAGCCTCTCGTGTCCCTTCTGCCGGAAGATCGATCTTTGCCGAGACCTGTTTCGCCTCACCCGTACCGGTGTTCTCTATCCGGACCGTAAGATCGAACGGGGTGTTCGCAGTGAGCCGAGAGGGGTTGGTATCAACAGAAACAAACCCTAATTCGGCTTTCCCTTTCATTATTACATCGATACCAGTCTCCAGGGTACGTTGCGTTCCGTCTATTGCGGTGTAACTGATAAGAACGGGTATCCGGACAAGTCCGGAATCGGTTTTTTTATCCGATAATAATGCCAGATCGACCGTCTTCTGTCCACCAGCCATAATCTCCCCGAGGTGATACAAATCAGCATTCTTCGGAGCGACCGTTGCACTCACGTTTTCGATCCTGAGGGTAACATCATCGGCGAGTGTTTGTCCGGCATTACTGACAGTGAGCGTCACCGGGATCTCATCACCAGGGTTTACACTGCCAGTCAGGGTGCTGCCCATGATAAGTATTGCCTGCCTCTCTATTCCCACTGCAGTGTTGACATTTACCGGAATGGGGTACCGGGTGCTCCTGCCACCTGTCGTATCAATCCATACTTCAGGAAAATACATCCCGCTTTTTGAAGGCGCCTGGATAGAAAATGTCAGCTGGATGGATTGTCCGGGCCCTATCTCGCCTACATGCTGAAAATCCTTGCTTTGGACAATAATACCATTGCCCTCAAGCTTGACATTTTCAATATTCACATTTATGTCCGTGACTTTTGTGGTGGCTGCATCTGAGGTAATTATTCCCGTATTCTCCTTCAGGGTCGCACTCGTCGCAGTATTTTTTACGGTAATGGTGATAATCCCGGGACTGTCCGGCATCAGAACCGAGGGGGATACCTTATAATCGGTGATTGTTACGGTCGGCACATCTGCTGCTGACACAGGAAGGGCGCATGCTGCCAAAATGAGAACCGCAATGAGTACTCCTGATTGAAAAGATTTCCGGAACAGTGCAGTCATCTTCGGTATTTTTCTGTTTTTTGAAACTGATGACAATGGTGTCGTCATGTATGATACTCCGAACCGGTTCAAAACCGGGATTAGTAGTACAAAGTGCATTACCCAAAGTTATTAAACTTACTATAGGTAACTTAATATTACCAAGAGTATTACTTTCTTTAAGAGGATTTTTACTCCAACGCGCAATCGGTTGTTATCTTCATGCCACGCATTATTCAGGAATACAAAGGAGAAGTCAGAAAAAAGATCGTGGAGGCAGCGTATAGTCTCTTTCTCAATAACGGATATCACGGTACATCCATGAGTGCGATTGCCGAAGTACTCGGTGTCACCAAAACCGCGCTTTATCAGTATTTTCCCGGAAAGGAGGACCTGTATGCCGCTGTTGCCGAACACGGCCGGGAAGAACTCGCTGCAATCCTGGAACGATCCTTCAATAAAAGGGATTTGCGGAGCGGTAGTGAGATCCTGTTCGATACCCTTGCGCGGCATACACCCCAGTTCAATGGTATATATTCAGAGATGATGATGCTCGCTATGCATAACGAACGGATCCGAAACCTGCTCCATGAAGATCGGATTGAGGATATTCGTGTCGTTGAGCGATTTATTGCCCGGCAGCAGGAGACCGGCCTGGTATCCGGCCAGCTCAATCCCCGTGTACTTGCGATTGCCGGCGATGCACTCATGAATGGTCTCCTTATCGATATTATGGCAGGAATGGATAAAGAAGAGGCAAAAAAGATCTGGATTGCTGCTATTTCACGCTTGGCTGAATGAAATGATTCCCTGAATTTTTGTAGGATTTTTTTGGCGAAAGATTTCCGGATATTTTTTTTAAAATAAATTATTTTTGGGCTCTGTAAAATCCTTTTACTATAATAGGAAATACCAGGCATGGGTAAGATGGCGAAGGGGATAGTGCTCTCCCTTATACTGCCCCTTGCTTTTGCGTGATGAGGATGTATTACCTGTTCAGGAGTTATCGCATTTTTAAGGAGAGACCAAGCAGGGGGATGAAATTCCGTTGAGCGTTCAGATTTTTTTTGAAAATTTCCTTTAAAAACCGAATTATTCAGATAGCATGCGGGTTTTTACCACTTTATCCACAGTTACGATGAATGCCGCCGCCCCCGACAGGGCACCTCCGAGGCGGATCGATAACTAAAATTCAAAAACACTCCTGCCCGCCGTGCCTCGGAGAGACCCTGAGGCGGAGGTCTAATCGTATGGAGAACGATTTTTCCAGTTCGACGTGAAATGAATCGATTCTTGTCAGTTTCTACAATGCACAAAAAAATTATTTATGCGTGAAATATGCCCTCACTCCGTCGTTAACAACCGCATCAATCTTCACAAATCCGATACGTTCGAACTGCACAACATTTCCCAGTTCTTTTTTCACCAGAGGTTCACAGGCACCAGTTATCTCTCCTTCCTGCGTGAGAAGGGTGCAGGGCACAAGATCCCGTGCCGGCAGCCACTGGATGATATGGGTCTTGGCTGCCCGGGCTTCAGCCAGTGTATCCCCGGCATACGAGAACGACGGTATGCTCCCCTCCCATGAGATCGTAACGTTGAAAAGATCCTTTAACCGAACCATAGTGGTATCATGCGTGATATCACTCCTGGGCAGTGCCACAGTCCCTTCAAACGCGAGAGTCCGGGTGCCCCGTGCAGCATCGCCCGGGTGCAGCATCGCATGGGCGGTATGATTCGGAGCACCCGCAACAGTCACGATGATAGGATCAGGCACAAAGAAATACCGGTTCGCTACGGGATCCACAATCTTCTTGTTTTCTGCATAGAGATTGTCCCAGGAAAATGAGATATCAGTGTCACCGATCCCTATTGCCAGCACCGCATTCTTTACTGCGTCTGGACTGATCCCCCGCCGTGCAAGAGCCCGGAGCGTACCAAGCCGGATATCATCCCATCCGGTAAAGGTTCCTTCGTTGATGCCCAGGCGCATCTGTGAGGTTGAAAGAACAACACCTTCGATCCCCATCCTGCCATAGTGGCGGTATACCGGCACCTTCCAGCCAAAATGGTCGTAGATATATCGCTGCCGCCGGGTGTTTGCAATGTGGTCCTTACCCCGGATCACATGGGTAACTCCCAGCAGGTGATCATCGGCAACGACTGAGAAATTCATGAGCGGGTAGACATGCGCTACTACCTTGGGATGGGGTGGCGAATCAAGAATCCGGAAAGCCGGGAAGTCCCGCATGGCCGGATCAGGATTATTGAGCTCGGTTTTTATCCGGACAGTTACCTCCCCTTCCTTAAACGTGTGGTCAAGCATCTTCTCCCAGAGCTCGAGGTTCTTCTCTACCGGCTGATCCCTGCACGGGCATGCAGTCTTTGCCAGCTTAAGCTTCCTGAAGTGCTCATTATTACAGGTACAGACATAGGCACCGCCCTGCCCGATCAATTGTCTGCAAAGATCGTAGTAGAGCGGCAGACGATCGCTTTGCGTGACGGTCTCGGTTATGCCAAGTCCCATCCATGCAATATCCTCTTTCACCAACTCATACGCCGCGGGATCGACACGTTTCGGGTCGGTGTCCTCGATGCGCAGGATATACCTTCCCCCGTACTGTTTCACGTATGTATCGTTGAGCACTGCCGCACGGGCATGCCCGATATGAAGAGGCCCTGAGGGATTTGGCGCAAATCGCATTACCACGCCATGTTCCGCACCTTCCAGATCGGGGAGCACCTTCCTGTGCTCATGTTTTACAAAGAGGGCTTCGTACATATCGGGTGCAAGTGCCTGGAGCTTTCTTACCCGATCCTCAGAAGAGAGTGTAGCAACATCAGCAATGGCTTCTTTTGTCAGAGCTGCAATTTCTTTTGCCCGCGGGCGAAATTCGGGGTGGGCACCCATGACCATCCCAACTACCGCACCGGCCTGGGGCACACCCCCGTGCTTCACCGCATTCTGGAGAGCACAGAGGAAAAGGATGTCTTTTGGGTCTTCCCCTGCCATCCTAATAGCTCCGGGTCACAAAAAATTCGCCGATTTCCATCAGGAGTTCCCGCTCTTTTGAGAGGGGAAGCAGCAAAAGATGCTTGTTGCTTTCCGCTACAAGATCTGCTGCCACGGTTTTGACCTCATCAATGACACCAGCATCTGTCAGCTCTTTAATGGCATCGTTAATATCTGCATCCGAGAGATCGCGCCGGTATTTTTGCAGGTCAACACCCTTCTGACGGGCCTTGATCATAATCAGCGTCTGTTTTCCTTCCCTCAGATCAGAAGCCCGGTCCTTGCCGCTCTTTTCAGCCGGGGTTAAAAGATCAATGAGATCGTCCTGTATCTGGAACGCTATCCCGGTATTCAGCCCGAAGAGGTAGAGAGCTTTTGCCTGGTGTGCAGTACTCCCTGCAAGAATCGCACCTATTCCCGCAGCTGCGGCATAGAGAACCCCGGTTTTTTTCTTCACCATTTCGAGATATTCATACTCGTCGACATCATTCCGGTGAACAAAGGACATGTCCATATGCTGTCCTTCGCAGATATCGGCGCAGGCACGGGCAAGCATGGACACTGCACGGACTTTTGCGTTGTCATGCGCCTTTGCCAGGCAGATGAACTCAAAAGCCCGGGCATACAGAACGTCACCGGCAAGGATACCGGTTGGCATATCCCATTTCGTGTGGACGGTTTGAACGCCGCGCCGGAGGGTATCATCATCCATGATATCATCGTGGATAAGTGTAAACGTGTGCGTCAGCTCCAGCGCGAGCGCCGCCTGGATAATATCCTGGGAACTTCCCCGTTTTACCGCATCGGCTGCGAGCATGACGACGGCCGGGCGGAGTCGTTTGCCCCCGGCCGCGAGGAGGTGAGCACTCGCTTTGTTCAGTTCACCAACCTTGTCAATAAAATACCGGTCGATCATGAGGTCGATCTCTTGTGCGACCGATTCCAGATACGGTAAAAGTTCTGACATCGTATTCCTTCATTCTAGTTGATCTTGAGCCTCTGGCCGTTCTTCATCATGTGGACAGTAGAATGGGCAGTGTAGCCAAGTTCTGATGCAAAGTCTGTATAGCCGGCTGTCATCTTCAGGTGCCCGTGAGCTGGGAGGATGTGCTGGGGATTCAACAGCTGAATAAACTCGTAGTGGTCCTCGCGATAGGCATGACCACTTACGTGAAGATCTTCAAAGATACGGGCTCCGGCCATTTTCAGATGCTGCTCGATCTTGTAGCGCTGCCCAAAATTCATCGGGTTCGGGA
>Ga0209777_10001480_pt1 | contig 33734 bp, 67 predicted proteins | sample FrelakmetHBP12HB_FD_187147 | JGI IMG/M metagenome (GOLD analysis project Ga0209777, IMG submission 187147) | Freshwater lake sediment microbial communities from the University of Notre Dame, USA, for methane emissions studies -HBP12 HB (SPAdes)... | ecosystem: Environmental > Aquatic >... | reverse complement strand
GACCAAGATCAATGCAGATGTCCATGGATCCTACAACATCATGAGAAAGAAGTTTGGTATTAACTATGTTCTAGATATCGATTATATAAGGATAACCCCCACCATAGTAAACATAGAACATAAAGTAAAAAAGAAAAAGAAAAAAGTATAAATTATAAATTATAAATTATAAAGCAAATCGCAGTCCCTAAATGAGCTTGATTCGTCAAGCTAGATAGGGGATAGAGGGTATATGTATTATCCATTGTAGAGATACATAAAAAGTAGTAGAAGATATTATTAATCTTAACAAGAATTTAATGATGTTAATATTATTAGATACATAAGAATATTTAGAGAAATCATGTTGTCACTGCAGAGTGATATCTTTTTAGCATTTCCTCACTCGAACTCAAAATTTGATTATAGAAAGTTAGTTGATGACATTATAGGATTAGATCAAATAAAAGATGGTATTGATGACTTTAGTAACATATTTCTAAAGAATGATATGCGTTATAAGATGGAAAATTGTTTGAAGGAGAGAATACCAGATTTCGATTTTGGAGATTACTCAGATGAGAAGATTAATGATTCCATTGATCTCTTTTACAAGACTCAGATTGAAAATTTAGAAAATGAGATCCGGGAAGCGGGGAAATTGCTCAGCTCTAAATCTATTCTCAAGTTAGTGGACATCTATCTCAAACTGTGGAAGAGTGGATTTAACATAGAGGAATTGAAGGGAACGGAGAAAACGGATATTGATTATCTGACGTCACTATTGATATTGAGAAATTTAATTAAATATTTACAAAAAGCATTTTGTATGTTATAATAAGAATAATAAAATTTATGGAGGTAAGAGAAATGAAAATGAAATTCAGTGTTGGATCTCGTTACAAAAAACCTAATAATACAAAGTATTTCGTAATACAATTAATTGTAGATGAACATGAATTAAGAGAGGATAAAGATATAGCGAAACAGTTAGAATTATTAACGAAGACATATCGAACTATCTTAAGAAAATTCGGAGCAAAGATGAAATATGAAAGCGATAAAAATATTTTATTTGATACAGTTGAAGAGCTTCATAAAGCAGTTGGATATTTGAAACATACATTACAAAACAATTATTCAATTGAATTTACATCTTTTGAAGAACTTGCACAAGGAGCAAATGAAAAATTTGAAGACCTTCATTGCGATCAAGAAGAAGCTAAGAATTTTGTTAAGAAATTACTCAACGAAAGTAAATCTGTGCAGTTTAAAAAATGTGATACAGACGATGGATATATCTACGGCGAATGCACCAACGAATTCGTAAAGTCATATAAAAATCTGGTCCCGATCATAACTTTTGAAGAATTGATAGAACGCAGCATGAGCAAAATTAAAACCGATTGGGATACAGTCTGCAAATTTTATATGTTAGACGAAGAATTTATGGATGATTTTGCACCAAAATTAAATTGGATCCTAGTATCTAAGTATCAAAATATATCCCTAGACTTCATCAGAAGGCACAAAGATGAATTGGACTTAGATATGATTAGTGTAAATGTAAAGGTCCCACAGAAAGTGAAGGACGAGGTGCTGAAAGCACTGGAGCACTATATAATTATGGCAAAAATTACGGAGTAAGATAGTAATAAGACCAGGAGATCTTTATGGAGTATGAAATAGAATTTTTTACAAAGTGGGAAATAGACATTGGTTATTATGTTTATTTTCCGACTTTAAAATGTAATCATGATAATCTACGTGATGTATTAGACATAGATTACAATGAATATCAGAGAATATTTACAAAATATAGAGCAGTCTTTATTGGATACCCGGCTTATAATTACTATTTTAATGATATATCAGACGCAGAGAGATTCGCCAACTCTGAAGATCTTATGCCATATTTTATGATGAATAAATTAATAACTTAAAATGTTATTTACAGAAGATATCTTTTATGCTATAATAAAATAAATAGGAGGTAATGAATTATGGGAAAAGTATATGTTGATCGTTACGATCCACTCTGGAAGCACACGATGATGAGGATCAAAAATGCGAAGGATAAGTGCACGGTGAACGGGGTGCTGGATTACGAGAAGTTCAAGGGGCAGATGATCACCCGTCTAATCCGGATCGGGAAGGATGAGAAGATCCACTACGCGATGGCTGCATTAATTGAATCAGGTTATAAGGAAATCGCAGAGATCTATGACGGCCGGTTGTTAATGGATGTCTTAGTAGGTGACTGGGGAGAAAAAAGTTAAGATTAAAAGTGGAAATTAAAAATAATTTCTCTTTTAATTACAATAAATAAGTAATAAAATAAGATAATAAATATATATTAATAAAGTATTTATTTATTTTATAGTATTTACATACACCTTTATATGCAGCGAATACTGTTATATATAAAAAGCAAAACATTTGAGTTAAGAGGTTGCTAGAATGTTGAAATATTTTTTATTTAAAGAAGTATTTCATTACCCCAAGTAAAAAGCTAAAATCCGGGTTTTGAGGGGTTGGACGGATTTACATATATTTTTAATAACTTTTTAATAGAGTTATTTTTTTATTAAAATTATTTACATCTCGTTAAAAGTGTGATATAATTAAATTATAAAAGAAAAGGAGATAATAAATATGAACTTAATTGATTTTTTTCTCAACAACAAATTTACAGTAAAAGAAGATGGTGGAATTGAGACTAATTCTACTATAGGAGGGAGCATTAGAGATTTAAAAAAATATTTTAAAACTGAAGATATATTAGAAATGGCTAAAGAATATAAAGGTAATCATTATAAATTCATAGTAAATTTGGCTATCGAAAATAATAAACTCGATCTGGTATTTGATTTAGCATTACTTAATCAAGATTCTAAATTAAGTAAACAAATTTATGCAAAAATTCAAGAGGCAAAACTTTTGCAGCCTAAAGTTGAAGAAGTAAAAGTTGAAAAAACAAAAATTGAACAGCCCGAACTAAAACAATTTGAAATTAAACATTATAAAATTGAACGGCCAAAAATTGAAGAAATAGAATCCGAAATGAATTCTTCAATGGAAGAATTATTTCGTGAATATAAAAAATTTAAAAAAGATTTTGATAATTTTAAATTTCACGATGAAAAAATAAATATGTTAGATGAAATAAATTTATCAAATAATGATCCGTTAATGAATATTATGAATATCTTTTTTCCATTTGGTTATGGTATGGAATTTTTTCATGATGATGATGAAGAAGATAAAAAGAAATGATAATAAATGAAGCAATGGAATTTATGGAAAAATTAATAACATTATCATTACCACAACAATTTAAATTAACTAGAAAAATAATAATTAGTGATGATAAATTTGTATTTCTAGATACTCGACAGTGGTGGGATTGGTGTTGGAAATACAGAAATTTTATAACATCATCAGCTGAAAATAATGATGAATTTTTAAAAATGCTAGATAATGAAAATACTTCTGATGAAGAAATAGAAGCTTATTTGATTATGAAAAAATTAACAGAATAAAATTTATAAATAAATTAAAAATTTTTATAAAATTATTTACAAATGCCTTACTATGTGTTATAATAACATTATAAGGTATTTTTTAATGAGGTGAAAAATTGGATTATTTTTACATGATCAATAAGTGGCTTAGAAATGATTTAAAAAAGCTACAAAAAGAAAATTTAATTGAGACATTAAAGAATGATTTAGTTAATGGTCCTCATTATGCATTGAAATTATATAAAATAATTGATTTACCAATTGAATTTGAAGAAAAGATTTTTAACATAATTTCATTAGGAAGTAAAGCATCTTATAGTTATTTTGAAAATGAAAAAGATAAATCAGTTAAAAAATTAACTCCTGAACGTCGGTCATTATTATTTAAATCTGTTAGTCAAGATTTATATGCTTTAGGGAATTTTATAAGATCTTATGCTACAGCTAAAGAAATTGCTATGATAATTAAGGATCTCCAACCTCAGAAACATTATATTCAAAATGATAAAAGATCATATGATCATTTAATATGTTCAATTTGGGAAAGATGCATTTCAATTACTGGTTTTCCACATAAAAGATTATTAATGGATAATGGAAAAGTAATCTTTAATTTTTTAAGTAATTATTATAGAAAATTTACTTCAGATGAAATAAAATATATTTATAATTTACATCATGATTTAATTTTTAAGCAAAATAAACGAAATTGTGACAATTTAATTCTTTATTGTAAAATTTTTCTTAATTTTATTACATTTGAAAAAGATTTAATAATTGATTTAATTATTAAAGAAAATGACATTAACCATGCGATGTGGTATCTCAATTACAACGAATTTAATTTTAATCAAGAACAAAGAGAAAAATTAGAAAGCTTAATTATTTTAAATAAATTAACGGGAGGATAAATTATGAGGCTGATGATCACACGAGACTGGCGGGAGCGTTTCTTTATTACCAATAATGGTCATAAGATTTCCATTTACCGATGGAATAAATTGGGAGTGACCTGGGACGAGTATATTTCTATTATACGAGAGTGCCGTGGGCACTGGGATCCCGTGAGATGTGAAAACTTCTTTCACAGTCAGCGGAGTGCACAGAAGGCTATCGATAAATTAGAGGCCATTATGGTCATGAAAAAATTAACAGAGTAAAAATTTTATAAAACTATTTACATTTATCTTACAATGTGTTATAATAAGAATATAAAATAAAAGGAGTGAATTGAGATGAGAGATTATCCAGATATGAACAATGAGAATGATGTTAAACAATTAAAGAGGTTGAAGGCGGAGAACTGGATGCTAGGATGCCTAAAGATGAACCCATCCTATAACTGTTGGGGGAATTACGAAGATTATATGATCGAGAAGGACGAGGGGTTGGAATTTGACAACACTTCTAAAGGTCTATGGGAGCTCAATGATTACAATGAGCTAGTGAACTTCTACTTTGAGATTTGTAGAGCCAGCAGACCCTGCGTATCCTGTAACCAATCAGGCCACAATCCAGCAACCAAACGGATTAGTGATGATTGGTATGACTTCGGTAATACCGGTAGAAAGTGGCGTCATAATATTACACAGGATGAAGTAGACGCTCTCTGGGAGCATAATAGGTTAAGGGGAAGTTTTACAACTAAGCCAACTGCTGAGCAGGTCAATGAGTGGAACAAAAGTGGAATGGGCCACGACGCCATCAATCGCTGGATTTGTGTAGAGACTAGAGCCAAAAGGCTGGGAGTGTGGGGTAAGTGTGAGCACTGCGAGGGCAGTGGATCCATCTTTACCGAGGACAAAGCCAAACTGGCACTGCAATTGTGGTGGCTGCACCCAAGGGAGGGCTGTAGTCAAGGAGTTTATATTAAAAGCGTCCAGAGGGAGGATCTGCCGAAGGTGATCGAGTTATTGAAGAGCGCGGCCATCAGGAATGCGGAGCGATTTGCAAAACTGAATAGCATTCCAGATGAAATACTACCTTATTTCATCATCGACAAATTGATGGATTGAAGTAAATTAACGGGAGGTAAGGGAAATGAGTAATTTGAAGAACATGGAGAAGATACAGAAGGGATTGAAATTCGAATGTGTGGACGGTAGGTTCGTCATCCCCGAGGGGATCCTGATATGCAAAGACGGTGGTTTGACCCCTGCTAGTTGGCTCGATGAGAGATACCCGAGATCGGCGACGGATCCCTCTCGAAAATACTTCATATCGCTGAAGACGCTGGGGTTTTACATGCATATGCGCAGCGATAAGTTATATCGCCTAATGCAGCAGTTCAACACCCACAGAATCGTCTACCAAAACAGCTGGAGAGACGATGGGTTCTATATAGCAAGTGGAGAGGACGCAGCGGCGTGCGAGAATTGGATCCACGATACCATACTGAAGGTATGGATGGAAGCAACACTACTAGAAAATAATTAAATAACTATTTACATTTGTCTTATAGTGTATTATAATAAATTAAAGTAAATCAAATTTATGGAGGTAAGAAAAATGGATATTCAATTACTTTACGAAGACGAGCAAACTCAAAAATTCAAGGTTAGGGGGCATATTAGAAATTTTTCTAATACGTAGCTGAAGTATCTCAGTAATGATCCATCTATCGATGAGGGATCGAGGAAATTTCATGCAATAGAACTAACGATCATCTTGCTATCGCAGCACAATAGAAAACAGATGCCAGGCGGAAATCATCACATCTCGATTCACATCTATGATGTTGTTTGGGATGGGAATTTGATGCAATATTCATTCGATGTAAATTTTACTCCGATATCGTCGGAAGAAATACCTGGAATAATGAATAAAGTTTTAAGTAACCGTTCGGACAATGATGGATATATCTCAACCGCGATAGAAGGTATTCTCTTACCAGAATACGGTGAGCAATTGAAGAATAACGTCATCGATGACTATTGCTCGGACTCCTGGAATGGGGGATACATCAGCTGCTTGGGGGGAATTATAGAAAATTTGAAAAGCACTAAGGACGAAGTGACTTTGAGAGCCTATGGCAAGTCTTATGAAAGCTTGTTAAATAAGGAAGTGATTGATCCCGAATTCGATGATTCCTGGAATGAGGGATACGTCAGCTGCTTAGAAAACGTCTTAAGGGATATCAGGTATCATGGCTTAATTTAAAAATTGGTAAATTAGTTTTGATGGGGTGAGGTAAGATGAGGATCAGACTGCACAACGACGATATCAATGGCGAATACTACTTCGCCATAGAGGGGATACCCCCCAACCACTACTACACGGCCGAATTCCTGGGAATGGAGCTAGATGAGTTTCTGGAATTGACGGAGAGATACGGGGCCACGAAGATCCAGTCCGGCCCGGGGCAGCTCTGGAGATCGAGGCGGGAGAGGGACGACTTCCTGAAGTGCCCCGAGCTGGAGTCCTATCTGGTGATGGCGACCATCACGGAATAGTTCCTATGAAATAATTAATTTAATGGAGGTAATTATGAAGTTAGAAGAGTATTTGATCAAGCACGGATCACTGAATCCGAAGGATGTCAGGGTAATGAAGATACGGAACACTACGGGATTGAAGAAACTGAGTAAGGATGAGATTTTTCAAACGATCGAGCTCATCAAGAGCAAACAGCGAGCTAGATTCAAAAATCGTAATGAATCAAAACCCAGTTGCGTCAAAAAATATCATGATGAAAAGCGACGATTCGAGGAGATGAGAGCGCGATGCACAATGCTGAATCTGAACGCGCAGTGTGAAGGCAACTTCTATTATAAAAACTATATCATCAGTGTAATGAGCGATGTAGATCGTGACTGGAGTTATTACTCTAAGAGTTATGGACATCCGAAGGTCACTGTTTCAAATAGAAGGGTGGAGATCATGAATTTTAAAAAGGGGATTCAGATACAGATATTCAATCTTAATGCATTCAGGGGAAATTTTCTGAAGAGGATCCTAATGGAAGAAACTAAAATCATTAACTCAATAGAGACGAATATGACGCCTGGAGAGTATTGGAAAAACTATCAAATTAGATTTTAAATAACTATTTACATTTATCTTATAGTGTGTTATAATAATACTATAAGGTAAATTAATTTTTAGGAGGTAAGAGAAATGAAATTTATAGTAAAAACAGTTGATGTAGAATTTGAGAGCATTGAAATGCCACAAGATGGAAATTATCCATACTTAGGTTTTATATTTTCCCCTAACCCTACATCGATTTCGCAATCAATGCTTAAAGCCTTGAGGAAACAATCTGAGTTTATATCTTATTTACAAGATACTCTCTCATTACAAATTTTAAATATATCAGATAAAGAGTTTGATAAAATTTTAAAGCTCTACAAGAAGTATGATGGATATAAGAAATATGACTTTTTACAAAAAAAAGAATATCCATTTATCTCGGTGGAGTTTATTCAAAATTTTAACGATGAATTAAGAATTGCCGTTAATGATCGTATTTATATGGGGACAAAGAGTGGAATCACAACAAAACAGGAATTGGCAGATCTATATAAAAATTATAATTTTTCGAAATCAATATGCACTTAAAATAAAATTAAATAACTATTTACATTTATCTTATAGTGTGTTATAATAATACTATAAGGTAAATTAATTTTTAGGAGGTAAGAAAAATGAGTAAGGTGTATGATTACGTGCTGGAGGCCATCGTCAAGAGACTGCAGGAGGGAGACATTCCCTGGAAGCAGCCCTGGAACAAAACGCTGGCGGTGAACTACATGACCCGCAAAGAGTATCGTGGAATTAATAAACTACTACTATCAGGTGGGGAATATCTGACGATGAAGCAGATTCTGGCTCTAAAGGGAACGGTCAGGAAAGGATCCAAGACCAAGATGGTGGTATTCTACTCTCCGTTTGAAAAGGAAGTGGATGGGCAAAAGGAGAAATTATTCGTGCTCCGTTATTATAATGTATTTCATTTAGACGATGTCGAGGGGATCGAGACCAAGTTGGAAGTAAAAGAACATAATACTATCGAGGAGGCAGAAAGCATTATTAATAACTATTCGGACAAACCAGCAATCGAGTTCGAGGGAGATGAGGCCTTTTATGATGCCAGGACGGATCAGATCAGGGTTCCGAAGCTGAGCAAGTTCGATAATCCGGCATTATATTATTCCACCATTTTCCATGAGCTATCCCATTCAACTGGACATCCCGACCGGCTGAACCGCAAGACGATTACAGAGTGCGATGGTTTCGGAGGCAAGAGATATAGCAAGGAGGATTTGATCGCTGAGATCAGTGCCGCTATGCTCTGCGGGACTGTGGGGATCGAGAATGAGACTATTGAGAATAATACAGCCTACATCCAAAACTGGATCAACGTATTACAAGCAGATAAGAGATTAATTATTCATGCGGCTGGAGCAGCTCAGAAAGCAGCTGACTACATATTGAAGGTGAGCAATACAATCAAGGAAGAGGAATTTGAGGAAGTGGAGTAAACACGGGGGAGCAAGAATGACTGTCAGAGATTCATCGACGAGATCGTAGAACCACATTTAGTAATGAGAAAATTAGTAGGGAGTGAGAGAAATGATTGAGATACGCGGTGGTAATGATACCTATTATATAATGATAATTCGTCATGATTCAAAATTCGATAATCTCATTGGCGACTGCGAGATAGCGGATTATTTAGACATTCCGATTATCAAATACATCTCATTACTGGAGAGATATGGGGCTCATGATCATTTTCCAGACCATTCCGATAGATGTAGCTATCATTTCAGGAACAAGGATGACTGCCAGCGATTCGTTGATGAGATCGTAGAGCCGAATTTGGTAATGAGAAAATTAGTAGGGGAGTAAGGAAATGAGATTTATGATTCGCAGATTCAGCAGTAACGATGAGCTATATCACATCGCACTAAATAGTAGTAGGGATTTTTTTAATGATTCATGCTATGATCACCCACGTCAAGATGTCAATATCGCTAAATATTTAGATCTATCCCTGAAAGATTACCAAAGCATTCTAATAAGCCATGGCGCCCATCGACCAATTAATTTTACCTTCTACTACTTCAACACTGAGGAAGAGGCTCAGAAGGCCATTGAGGAACTGGAACCGCACCTAGTAATGAAGGAATTAATAGGAGGATGAAAAAATGGGAGATCTACCAGAAAACATACCAGATAAATAAAAACTATTTACAAATTCATTTATTTGTGTTATAATTAATTAAAGAGGCGATGAAAATGCAAAGAGAGAATGAGATCATAGAGACGTTAATTGACCTGTTGAATTACCCTAGCGAGGCCGGGATACAGAACGAGATCATGGAACTACTGATTCGGATGCTGAACTATCCCAACAAAGTTGCAATTCAGATAACGAGTGAAAGGATCAGCATGAGGGATGGGTGCTCTAGTTTTAACTTCTATGAGCGCAAGATTGAGAATGTTGATCAATATGAGGCACTATTCAAGATGCTAAGCATGTATAAGGGGAAGTGGGAATGAAGAGATTCTACGTAGTATTCCACGACGGTGCGATACACTGCATTTGCGCGAATGAGTCCGAAAGAAGGATTAGGGAGAAGTATACGGTATTGGCCAAGGTAAATAAATTATTTAACATTCACAATATAAGTGTATGTTTCGAATACTTTCAGCGGAACACACATTACTACTTGCTGGATGTATTGATGGGGGATGTGAGATGATGAAAATAGTTGAATGTTATCACATGGGCAAATATGGTTTTGTTATCTTGACCTATAATGATACATCTATAGTGAGGGATGAAATAATAGCTAGTGACTTGTGCGTTCCAGTTAAGAAATATATAGGGATACTGAAGCGATACAGAGCAAGAAAAATTAGGGGATTTCATTTCTTCAACAACAGGAAGGACGCTGAAAGATGCCTGAATGGACCCGAACTACTGCCATATCTAGTAATGAAAAGGTTGGAGGGATGAGAAATGAAAATATTTGTATTAAAATTTAATAGAAATTACTATTGTCTAGGAGCCGAAAACTCAATAAACATTTTTGATGATTTAGGGATTATGTGTGAATTAGATATAGAATCCGATGAATATAAAGTGATAATTATTAGTTGCAATGGAATCATCGAAGACATGAATAACATCTATTTTGAAAAAAGAAAAGACGCTGAAAAAGCTATCAAAGCACTAGAACCGTATTTAGTAATAGCTACGTTAATGGAGGAGTAAAGATGAAACTGAGTTATCGTTACATTGAGGATCACGGAATGTTTTACATAAATTTAATTAATGAAGGAGGAGAAAATTATGCAATACGTGATTATTTTGTTGCTTTATATTTGGGATTAACTAAGAGCGATTACCAAAACATTTTATTAAAGCATGGAGCCTTTTACGCTCCCCCCAATTTAGGATTATTAATGGATGAGTGTCACTTTGAAAATAAAGAAGATCTAGAAAGAGCCATTGAGGAGCTGGAACCATATCTAGTGATGGCTGCTCTGACTAATGCTAATTAGGAGAATATGAGATGAAGTTTGAAATTATTGAATTTTTTGGAAGATATCAGATTGTATTAGAGCATAGATCAAACAATCATTCCATTGCTGATTATTTAAATCTGGCAGTAGCAGAATATCGAAATATCTTGATCAGAAACGGATCATATAAATTATATATAAATGATGAGCATTTCTTTAGAAATAGATATGATGTTGAGAGAGCAATAAAAGAATTAGAGCCAATCTTAGTAATGGCGGAATTAATGAGGTGATAAGAGTGGAAGAAATAAAATTAATACGCGAGGGTGATTCTTATCGTTTAATTGTTGATTATAACTATTCTACGTATGCCATTTGTCTTTGCTTAAAATTATCTGAAAAAGAACTTTATAACATTTTGAGTGACTGTCATCCAGTGATTGGCTATCGAGTCTGCTTCTCCAATATTAAAGATGCGATCAATGCCAAAAAAACATTAGAACCATATTTTATCATGGAAAAATTATTAGGAGGTTGAGATGAAATTTTTAATTATTCTATGGGGTGATAACGTGTATAAAATTATTTTAACAGAAAAAGTAAATGATGAAAACATCGCTCAATATCTAGATTTAAATCTAAAAAGATATCAAAAAATATTAAAATTACATAATGCTTATCGACCAAGAAAATATGTAAATTTTTATTTTAAAAATAAAAAAGATGCCGAGGATGCTATAGAAGAATTAGAACCTTATCTAATGATGGCAAAATTAGTAGGAGGTTAAAATGAAATTTGAAATCAAATATTTTACAGATAATTACTGGCAGATTCGATTAGAGGATATATGGGGTGACGATTATGCGATCGCTAATTATCTGGGTTTAACTAAAAAAGAATATGTAGATATATTGATATCACACGGAGCTATTAAACCCTGTGGCTGCCTAAATTACTATTTTAAAAATAAAAAGAAAATGGAAAAAGTAATAAAGAAATTAGAACCACTTTTGATCATGGCAAATTTGATAAATTGATTATAAAATCTCTTTATGAATTTATTTAATAAATAAATTCTACTATTTGGAGGTTTTTTATGAAACGATTAATAAGACAAGCTGAGATCCATGATACAGTTGAGATAGGCGGAAAACAAGTTGAAATTTACAACAATCCAGTTAACCAAGAAGCTAAAGATATAATTAATATTTCACCGAATAGTTCAGTTAACGGATTAATGACAAATACAGATATTTATATTTGGTCTAGTGAATTCTCCGGAAATCAGATTAAATCATATATTAGAGATAATTTTGATATAGGTTATCAATTTTCTACTACTGGGAATTCAAAGATTAAAATATTTAAGAATGGGCCAATTAGAGAAGATGAAATTAAAACAACATTGAACATGTATTACGGGTATTTACTAAATATTATTGATACAGTAAATTCAGAACTAACTATTGAAAATTATGTTGATGGTGATGGAACACAAGATCCTTCTTATACAATTAACTTTAATGATTTTTTGAATAGGTGATGAAATGAAAAAAACATTTACCAGAAAGTTTACAGAAAAGTTTACAGAAAAGTTTACCAGATTAATTAAATCTGATTTTTACGATTCTAGAGATCCGGGCGCAGACTTCATTGAGGTATTCAGGAACCCTAATAGTGCTGAAGTAGATAAAGTTAGAAATTCAAACGTTTATAAATCATTAAATGGATTAATAACTCCAGCAAATGATATTTTCATTTGGCGTGGAGATCTATTACCAGAGCAATTAAATATAGGAACTATTAATGTTAATAGTGGATTATTATTTTCATTTTTTCCAGATTGGATCTTTAATGCTAATTCTCAATATGACTTTCTAACAGTTTACAATATACTGCAGATGAGAAAAGCTTTATTGATTGTTATAGGAGATATGATAAAAACAATTACTATTACGGGAACGACTGATACTGATCATGTTGGAGATTTTAATTTTGATAATTGGACAACTATGGATGCCTACTACTCCGCGAACTACACGGAAGTGATCGAATAAAAAGAAAATAATTTAATTTTCTTATTTACATTTTTTTAAATTTGATATATAATAAAAATAAAAAGAAAGTTTGAGGTAAAAATTATGTTGTTATTTACTCTATTGTGGCTGTATGTGAAAAGTGCTTTGGTATTGTATATCCTATTTGCATTATTCAATGCTGTTGTTGGCCAGGTTGGATTTAATCTGGAGGCATTAAAATTAGGAGAACCAGAAAATAAGATCGTGCTGATCACGCCAGCTGCATATGTTATCATTGCTTTAATTTTTGGTGGCGGATTCTTCGGTTCTATATTGAGCATTGGAGCATTTGTGCTAATTTATGCTTATTTTACTGGCAAAATCAAATTATGAAATTAACAGTTTTAACACATGATAAAACATATAATGGTGGGACAGATAGACTTCTGTCCCATTGTAATGAGAAAAATATTGATCTTAATAGTGATGATGTTTTATATTTATCTATTGATCGCAAGATTTTAGTTTCTAAAGAAGAAATTGAAGCTTGTGAAGTAATGTGTAAGTTAATGGGTGAAGAAATTAGTCGTCAAAAAATTGAATATTCATTTAGTATTACAGATCCATTTAGATGGAATGCTTGGAGAAAAGAAAAAGAAATAACGTGCGGTTATGAACAACTTTTAAGTGTTATATTTTTTATTTTGTTAAATGAAAATAAGAAAATATTAATTATAGATCATATTGAAAAAAATTTACATGTTTTAACTACATTACATTTAATTAAAATGATTTTAAGTAATTTTAATTTTTCTGATTTTATTTTTACAACTTATCAAGAATCCGTTTTAGACAGATATTTAGAAAATTGTTAAGGGGGAATAAAAATGTCAATTGAAGATTATAGTATAATGAGAAGATCAAATAAAGGTGACATTAAAACGATGAATATATATACTGTAGCTAGTGTATTAACGTTTGAAGAAATAGAAAAATTAATACAAGGAAAACAAGTTCGCAGGGGATATTATTTATATTATAATAAAAAATTTACCGACTTAGAAAGTATTGAAGTAAGTGAAGATATTGAAATAGAAGAATCAGATGAGTGCACACCATTTGAAGATTTAGAAGAAATGGAAGATATTGATACAGAAGAATCAGATGAATGCACTCCGTTTGAGGATTTAGAAGAAATAGAAGATACAAAATTAATGGAGGAAAATTAAAAATGAATAAAGCGTCAATAATTTTAACAATAATAGTTATTACAATAATTATATTATCAATATTAGCATTTAATATTCCTCATTCTAAAATAATTAATCCTTTAGTTTATCAAACTAAAGCAAACGATACAAATTATAATTTACCATATCCAGCAAATAGTCCTTATGTTATTATTAATACTCAAGGAATGAGACAACAAAATTTTGCTAGTGGATTTTATATTAGCCCTTATATTGTAGCCACATGTGAACATGTCTTAAGATATGATAATCTTTTTGTTAATGGAAAAAGAGCATCAGTTTTATCAAGGAATGTTCTAAAAGATATTGCATTATTAAAAGTATCAGTAGAAAATGTAAATTATTTAAAATTATCTCCTATGGTAGCAAAACAAGGTCAATCGATAACTGTATTTAGTAATCCATTAGGATTAAATAATACTGAATCAGTTGGTATTATTTCTAATCCATATAGAATATTAAGTGGTGAACAAAGTTCAGTAATACAATTTACTGCACCCGTTTCAGAAGGTAGTAGCGGTGGAGCTATATTAAATGGTGATGGAGAAATAATAGGAATGGTAAAAGAAACAATTAAAGATGGACAACTTTTAAATTTTGCAATTCCAGCAGCACAAATCCAACAAGAATTAAATAACATAACTCCAGATCAAGATTATAACAATTATTACTATAATGATTATAATCCTTGAAAAAATTATTTACATTTAACATTTTATATGTTATAATAAAAATAAAAGGGAGAGTTTTATGATTACTTATAACGAAACAATTAAAAAAATTAAATCTGCATTTTCTAAGTTTGGTATTGAATTTGATAACTTTTGTGAAGAAGTCAAATTAAGTTCATTGAGTTTTGTTGGAAAAGCTTTAGCATCTGAATTGGAAATTGCATTAAAAGAAGAATTCAGCATTAATAGAATTGACTCTGTTTATGATGAAGAATCTACAATCGGAGAAATTGCCAACGAAATTATGGAGCAATGCAATAGTAAATATTGTAACCAAGATTGTCTTGAAACATCTGAAGATATCAATATTATGTGGCTTGTAGCTTTGGCAACATTTTCTATGATATTTTTAGCAATCGTATTCTTTCTATAAAATTTAAAATTTATTTACAATTACCTTATAGTGTGTTATAATAATACTATAAGGTTTTTTATTTAGAAAGATTTTTTATTTAGAAAGATTTTTATTTAGAAAAATTTTTTATTTGAAAAAATAATTTAAGGGAGATAAAGATGAATTACCAAATTTATACAACTAAAACATATAATGAAAAATACAAAATAGGAATAAAAATTGATAGTAATTACTATACTAATGTTGTAATACTAGGACATAGTTTTGTAAAATTAGGATTAATTGACAACACTTTAGAATTTAGACAAAACATGAAAGATTTTATAAAAAGTGAGACGTTAACTTTTGATGATGAAATAAAAATGAACCAAGCTAAAGATTACATAGAGGGATTTTTGATAATGGGTAAATTAATGAGTTAGGAGAATGAAATGAAGTTTGAAGTTTGTCTTTATGGAATTAAATACTACATAGAACTTGTAAATGAAAATCTAAGTGAATACAGATTACATACTACTAATGAATCAATAAATAATGCTTTAAAAATGGATAAAAATGTTTTTATTGATATCATGGAGAAAAATAATGGAGAAATAATCTTTAGCGATTCACCCGTATTTCTCTATTATAGCTCTTCGCGTTTTTTATTTAAAAGCGAAGAAGATGCAGAAAAAGCCATAGAGGAATTAGAACCTTATTTGATTATGATTAAATTAATGAGTTAAAAATAAAGAGATAATTTATTAAAATAATTTTATACAAAAGAAAACCCGTTATCTCTTTATTTATTTTTTAAAATGAGTAATTTAAAAATTACTCATTTTTTGTAAAATTTTTATAAAATATAAAAATTATTTAAAAATCATTTACAAAACATTTCAATTGTGTTATAATATTATTATAAACAAACAAAGGAGATGAAATACAATGAACAAAAAACCGATAATTAAAGCCAAGAGTGATGCATGTTATAAAGAGTATGAGGATGGTAGTTATATTGGTATTGGTTTGTCAATTAGACAACATAATGGGATTCAATTTACCCAATACATAAAGCATATAGTAACAGGTAGATTTGGTTCTGAATATGCAGAGTTAGTGGGAACAATAGAACTTTTGAAACGGCTTCAAAAAATACGTAAGGAAAGTATTATAATTCAGGGAGATAATAAGGGATTAATTCATATTATCAATGTGAATCTGTGCAATAAAAAATATGATCATAAATTGAAGAGATTTTCGCTTGAATTTGAATTTTTATATTTTTTAATCAATCGGATTAGGGAGAATGGAAATAAAATCTGCTTCCAATGGCAGCCAAGAGAAAATAATCGAGAATGTGATCAACTCAGTAGGAAAAAAGAAGAATATACTTTAGACTATGAGTTAAATGACGGAGAGATTGGAATTTACAGATTTAAAGCATACAATGATATAGAAGCTCAAAAAGAGCTTGTAAAATATGTTAATATGAGAAATAATTTTATTCATTTATTTAATGAACCAAAAGTAGAGAAAATTATTGAAAAATCTATCGAAAAAAAGATAGAAGAACCAGTTAAGAAAAAACAATCTAAAACAACATTAAGTAAAATGTTAAAAATATTTAAACGGACAGGTAGAGCTTATGCCTAAGGAGAGATAAAATGTTTGGAGTTGGAATAGTAAGTAATGATGAAAGTAGAGAATATAGAAGATTTTTTATAAAAGAAAAAGACCTTGTTTTATACAGTGATTACAAAATCGCGGAATATTTAAAAATTAAGTTAGAAAAATACCGAAAAATTTTAATAAAATGCGGTGCAAAACAAAGTGCAGAAGACGATGAATGTTATTTTAATAAAGAAAAAGATGTCAAAAAAGCCATTGAGAAATTAGAATCATATCTGATAATGGCTAAAATTATGGAATAAGAATTATTAAAAGTATATTTACATAATTCATTTTATGTGTTATAATAGATCTAAGGGGTGAAGTAAATGATCAAGATCGGTAGGGTAAATAATAGATTTTACGTAGGCTACTTCGACATAATAATAAGGGATGTATTCTACATGAGCTCGCAGATTGCCGCGATGTTGAACCTAGACGTTGACCAGTTGAACGAAATGCTCTCAGGGCAGGGTGCAATTGAGGATAATGGATCGTATTACTTCACTAGCATCGAGGACGTCAGGAGAGCCAAAGAGGAATTAGAAAACGTAATTTTAATGAATACAATAGTAGGATTTGAATTTTAGAAAATAAGAAAATGAATATTTACATTCATTCTATAGTGTGTTATGATAAAAATAAAAATAAAAAAGGAGATCAATTTTATGAATGAAAAATTAACAAATGCAGAGGAAGTCAAGGATTTTTTCACAGAATTAGAAAAATTATCAATGGCGCAACAGTTCAGAACCATATTTAAGATCTGTAGAGATCGGGAATCCAAACAAGCTTTATTAGCCAGTCAATTATATATCAACTTCGCGATAAAGAATAAAAAATATGCGTTGGGTTATCCTAATATAAGCATTTTGATCAAGGGTGGAGCCTCCGACGAGGAGATTGAGCAGTTCATCCACGATAAAGATCAGGAGGTGGAAACGGAATGATTTATGCTTATGTATATGTTGAAAAAGATGAGAGTGAGCTGGAGAGAAACAAGAAGGGACAGATAACAGAGCGATTTGAATCAAAGGAAAATGGTAAGGTCGAGGTCTGTGAGACACTAAAGATCGGAGAGTTATATGAATTAAAGAGCGGTCTTCAAGTCACTCCAGAGGTTAGTGAATTCACTAATTTATATAAAGTTATTAATTCATCATCACAAAATATTTTTCAATCTGGGGATATTGTAAACATCGCAGCACATAATTTTATTGAAGCAAAAAAATTAATAAAAGAAGAATAATTTCTGCTTTTTATTTTATTATAAAAATAAAACAGGAGGAATTAAAAATGCCTTTATATGTGAGAATACCTATGAGCCGACTGAAGAAAACAGCTGATGAAAATGATAAGTGGACGAAATATGAAGAGATCAGTAAATTTATATTTAACAATATGGGATACATGACATTTGATTGTTATGTCTCAAAAGAAATCCCACAAACTTTAGAATCTCCAATGGAACCGGCTGAAGCTGTGTGTGAAGCTGAAGGGGAGATGGATCTTAAATTAGTGGAAGATAAGTTTGGTAAGCTGGATTTAGATTATTTAAATGACCAAGGTGGAGCTGCATGGCAAGAAGCTAGTGAATTGATGGGAGATTTAATAGACGAAAATCCAAAAGATGGATATATATTTGATCACGACAATATCAATTATAAATTTGAAATTAAGGGAGACAAATTAAGAGTCCATGTAGATGCTGAACCTAAAAATGCGAGCGAACTCAAGCACGATCCTGAATATGATCTAACTGAGAAATACGAGAAATAAAAAAAATTAAATAAACTATTTACAATTAGTATCATATGTATTATAATAAATACATAAGATACTAATTTTTATTAGAAAGGGAAGGATAACTATGACTACTATCAAGAATCTGAATCTCGCCAGGAAATGGTTCGACGAGCACCCGGGTGAGAGTGTTATGTGCACCAATAACAATAAGGATTTAATAGTTGGATCCTATCAAGAAGCGGTAAAATTCTTCACCGGCAGGGGTGAGGTCAATGCCTTATCCAATCCTGAGAAGTGGATGGAGAAGATCGAGTTGCTCGAGAGGGAGATCAATAGACTTGAAAAAGTTGTGAATGTGACTGACGCTCAGTTGACAGCCGCAGGAATAACTAGGGAAAGGTTTAGGGCAAGTATAATCTTATTCGAGAAAGAGAGCACTAATGCGAGGCGGGAGATAGAATCGATCATTAAAGAGCATCCTGAGGTGGAGCCATTTTATATCATGCATCGAATAACCAAGTAGGAGGAAACAGAAATGGATAGAATAGAAAATATCTCAAACGAAGATATCAATTTAACAGAGGAGGAAAAGACTGAATTTAGAAAGATAATTAACAACTTTAAATATGAGGGGGAGGACATCTACATTAGTCAGATGGACTATGACGCGTTTGTTGACTACCAAAGAAGCTACTCAGAGAAAAACGATTCTAAAGAAAATTGTTCAAAAGGAAAATAATTTCAAAAAAATATTTCAAAAAAATATATAAAATTGACATTTTGTGATATAATAAAATTGTATAATCGATAAGCCAGAATGGTGATAATGGTTATGAAGCAAAATTACCCTTTGCAAATAATTAAACGTAAAAGTAATTAAACAAGTAAGTGAGGGTAAGCTGAAAGTTAAATGAAATTGCCGGTTGAGTGTTTTATCGTTGGCTCAACGAATATTGAGGTATAGTGTAATTGGAAACATATGTGACTTTGAATCACATGTTCTAGACTCGGATTCTAGTGCCTCAGTTAAGAGAGTGATTAATCACTCTTTTTTAATTTAATAACTTATACTTTATTTTAAATAATTGTTTACATTTTTTGTATTTTATGATATAATAAATATATAATAAAAAATAAAGGTGGTAATTGTTATGGATAAAAAATCAAAATATCCAGTGTATTTAGTAGCTCACAAAAATGGAACAATAACAAAGTGTAAGTCAGCTGGAGAAATAAAAGTATACAGAGATACAAATGATGGCTTTTATTTTGAATTGACTCATTATCCTTCAAAAGAAGAAGTACAACAATTATTAGAATCACTTGAGAAGGGGAAAAAATAATGTGATTATATTTTTCTTTTATTTGTATTTTTTAAGCAGTGTGATAACAATCTCCTTCTATACCTACGTCTTCCTCCAGTTCGATGCCTGGGCGTTCAAGAACTGGCTCGACATCGATCTGAGTGAGAATGAATTCGAACAAGCAAAAAAGACTGGGACTATTATCTTACTGACGCCTCTGTCGATCGTGATGTTTGGTGTTCTGATCTACATCATGGCTAAAGAGATTTTAAAAGTAAAAAATTAGGAGGAGTTGACGGAATGAGAATAGAAATAACGAAAAGCACTTGGGAATTTGGATATTTTATATGCGCGAATGATAGGATTGGTAATAATTCAATATCAGAATTTTTATCCATGAATGAGAAAAAATACATTAAATTACTAGAGAAGTATGGAGCTAAATATCAATTAGATAATGGGGTTTACTACTTCCCTACCTATCAGAAAGCAGAGGAATTTCTCAATTCAGACGAATTACTTCCTTATATAATGATGAAAGAGTTGGTGGAGTAATGGGATTTAGGAACTACTACAAACTAAAGAACAGTATTTTAGACGCCAGCGTCCCGGAGAACTGGATTAAGCTTAAAATAGACAGCTACACTAAGAATAAATATAGTAATAAGGAGAGTATTTGCGCTTATTTCTGCTCAAACGGTGGGTGTGACCTACCCCAGAGACCCTGCGAGAATTACACCTGCTGTCCCTACTCGAAATGCAAAGAACTAATAAGACCGCGTAAGAATAGCAGGGATTACGATAATTACTGTAAAGAATTCAAACTCCAGAAAACACAACACCACCTGCAAGTGGTGAACGATGAGAAAATAGAAAAATATTTAAATGGGGAACTGCTTCCGCACGAATATATGCCGCTGGTCAATTTGATCAGCGATCATATTACAGAATATGAGATGCAAGACGTCTACTACGATGATATCTTTAGAGACATCAGAATGGCATTAAAGATTAGGAAGAATAATGTTGAAAGAGCCATTAAAAACAGTGAGAGAATCATTTACGACATCAATGAGTATTTTTACATCAAGATGGATAACTTGCCTGATTTCAGGATTGACGGAAAATCAGTTTGGTATCACCTGACCTACTCATACGGTTGGATCAAACGAGAGAACTTTAGTGAGGACGTATGGACCGTCATTAAAAACAATAAAAGAAGCTCATATAATCGACAGTATTTCATGGATCTTGAGATCCTCGAAAATCAGTTAGAAGAATACTATGGGCTGATGACAATGTTCAAATTACTCGATGATTTACAAAGTTAACAAAATATGTTTTATAATTAAAAAATAAAGTAAAATAAAATGAAAGGAGATGTATCGGTAATAATTTTTTGGAGGTAGAATTTTGAAGAGAATATATAAACCAGGATGGTATGTGACATCATTACTCATCGTCATGACAGTATGCAATGTATTCAGCTACGCGTCAATCATACCAGTGGAGACAATGAGATTTCCGTTAACTGCTAAGAAGCAAAATTCAAGAGAAGATCTAAAAAGAGATTTGAAGACTATAGAGATAAAGGTAAAGAGTGAATACGAGAAATTCATTGAAGGTGAGAATAATAACATCAAAAAGATAATCTGGGATAATGCCTTTAAAAATCAGATCGATCCAGATTACCTACTAGGCATCTGTTTGATTGAGACAGGTAAGACACTGAGTCCCAACGTTATAGGAATAGAGACTGACTACGGCAGAGCTAGAGGGATTATGCAGCTGATGCCAGAACTGATCCAATTGTATCATGTTGAAGATCCTTTTAATCCAGAGGAGAGTATAAAAGCTGGGACTGCTCATCTTAGGTATCTAATGGATTACTACAAAGATAAAAAAATCTATGATGAGAATGAGAAATTAATAGATACGAAATACATAGCTGCTATAGCCTACAACTGGGGACAGAGTGGGATTGACCGAATGCTCAAGAACTATAATTGCATAATAATTGAAAGATTACCTTACGAATCTAGACGCTATTATAAGATCATTAAAGCATATTGCGAAAACGATGAGAAAACATTTAACAAATTAATGAATTAAGAATATGTAATTTATATTAAAAATTATTTACAAATATCTTATAGTATGTTATAATAGCATTATAAGATATTTTTATTTAGAAAGTAATTTTCAGGAGGTAGTTATGAATGTTAGTCCGTTAGACAAAAATATTCAGGCATACTTTAATAAAGTTGACAATCAATTCACAGAAAGAAAGATTCACAAGGAGACGCATGACAATATGTTTTCCATCGAGAACAAATCACATGAAGTCATATACCAATTTCCGCCAGAGCGACTACAGGATGGGGTTGCAGCAATGTGGAAGCGAATGGGACTATACGATCAGAAGGGCAAAGTAAATGAAGAAAACAAGGGAAATATGATTGACATTAAAATTTAATTAGTGGAGGTAATGAAAATGAATATTAACAATGTAAAGGAGATCATACTCAATTCAGACGAGGAGACTACACAGTTTTTAAGTGTTCTACAATTGCATGACAGTTTCGAACAGTGGTATATCCTGCATAAGATATTTAGAACAAGGACAAATAAAGATATGATATTAAAAAATCCATTATTTGTATCGTATCTTAAGACCAGCAATAAATATCTCAATGATCTTAATGACATGGGATTCCATTTAAATTTATTGGATAAGCGAGGATACTCGATTGAGGATCAGAGAGACTTTGTGGAGAAAAACAGGATGTTTATCCTCGAATTGGAATTAGATGATATGAGAAACCATGGAAAATCTATTACCACATTTAAGACACAAGCAGAGGTCGAACAGTTCATTGATGATTGGAATCAATTGAACGAATTACAGAGAATAATAAATTTTTCGCGTTGTCATCATGAAATTCAATATTGTGAGGAAAAGCATACACACTGTGAGATCATTTGTAGGGAATTCGTCGTTATCGATAAGAACCGTAACAAGGACCCTGTTAAAACTGTCAGAGGGATGCTTTGGGGAAGCTATAAAAAGAATTATACAAATGAGGAGATAGAAGCTTATTGGATCATGCATCAATTGACTAAATAAAATTTAAAATTAGTTGTTTACAATTAATAATCTTTATGTTATAATGAATTAAACGGAGGTAATGAAAATGTTAGATATTAATACCATTTTGAACAATAATGAGGAAGTGGAACAATTCTTCAATGAGATTAAATCCTTAGATATCTTTCAACAGGCGTATTTATTTCGCAGAGCCTCTGATACATCAAGGGAGCGATTACTAAGCAGCTCTCTCTGTATACCATTCTTCAAGTTTTTAAAAGATTCGGTCATAGATAAGCATCCTGACGAGATCGCCGCCATGGCTTTGATGTGCCATAACAATCTCCTGTATGAAGATGTAAAAGATTTTATTGAAAATGGTAAGATATTTATTTTAAATCTGAAGATTGATCAGATCTCGGATAAAAAGAACCTCATATTCCTCTCTTTAGAGGAAGCAGAAGATTTCGTAACTTCATGGGGACAGTTGAGCAAGTCAGAGAAGGTAATTAAGTTCGTTGAGTGCTTCTACAAGTTCGTGGATGTTGATGGGTGTAGGACGATGGACTTCAATCGGATAGACAGGAGTCAAATCCACGGGGTGATCTCCACCGAGTTCTTTAGGATCCATGGATCGCTGAGCGTTGAGTCTGTTAAGAGGATACAGGACATGGTCTCAAATGACCGTCCGCGTAAGGAGATAGAAAAATATTTATTCGAAAGCGGTATAATAAGTTAGGGATCATGTATATTAAAGGAGGTAATGAAAATGGATTTAATAATTAAAAAAGCTTGGACTAAAGATGGGAGCTACCGTGCTACGGGATTCGTGGATGAAGCTGAGTTTTACATCAGTGGATTATCTGATGAAATTATTTCCAATCCACAGCAATTATCACAAGAGCAGATTCAAGAAATTACTTTTAATCTTTATGAACTCCAGACTAAAGTTGCGCCGGATATGATTCAGTGAGGGTGGAGCGAAAGTCTAGTATTCGAAACGAAATGAATAATTCAAATACTTCTCTAATATGAAACAGAAATCAGAAAAGAAGAAATTGATTGTGACTACTGAAAAATATGAATATGTAGATTTAATTTTATATGATAAAAATGGAAAGCTCGTTTGGTTTCGTAAACGAGGAATATTTTTCGATACAAAATGCTAAAATGGATAAATGATATTTATTTGAAAAACATTAAAAGTTTTTCTTAAAAATATTTTTATAAATACAGTTAAAAAACATTTGAATTGTGACTATAATAGAATTATTAAACGCTGAAAAGGGGAAAATTAAACATGGAAGAAAATTATCAAGACAAGACACTAAGATGTAAAGACTGTGGAAGAGACTTTATATTAGAGGCAAGCGAACAAAAATGGTATGCTGAAAAAGAATTCAGCGAACCGCTAAGATGTGCAGACTGCAGAGCAGAAAGAAAAAGACAACGAAACAATAATGGTTATGATCGCAGATAATGCGGTATTGATAATTTATTATGTAGCTACAAGGAAAAAAATACTCTTATTAATAGGAGTATTTTTTATGTGAAATTTTTTAAAGTTATTTACAAAAGATTTTTTATATGTTATAATAAATATATAATAAATTTAGGAGAAAAAGAAAATGGAAAAAATAGAAATTAAATTACCATTACAAATTAAAGGATATATTGCAAATTGTTATTCATTATGTAATGTAGATGGTAAAATTATTTGTGACATTTATAAGCATGATTTTGAGAATGTTAAAGAATTGTGCGAAGTAATTAACAAATTATATGATGACACATTAAAAACAGATCATATTAAGACTCCGGAACATTTATTAGAAGAAGAACAACGACTATTAAGAGAAGGTTATTAAGGTAAATACAAAAATGGATATTTTAAGAATTTTTATTTTTGTTATAATTTTAATCGCCGGAGCTGGATTTATGATTAGTTTTAGTCTAGGAATTTGTTTTTATTTTTATGTTTATATTTGTGATATCATAAATTCTATTAATTTAATTATAGCTAGTGAAAGTTTCATAATAAATACTGGATTAATTCTTTTTAATACAATAAAGATTGGGTTTATGTGGTTTATGGATTATGGATTTTTTATGTTGTATTTTGATTTAATCCAATTATTTTTAGATTAAAAATATTTTAAAAAACAATTTACAAAAGATTTTTTATATGTTATAATAAAAATAAAGGGAGTGATTAAGATAAATTATAATAATAAGAATTACAACAACGACTGCACTAACGTGCTGATTTTGTGGATCAACCAGCGGAGCGGGAAGACCTATATGGGGGTCCAGCAGAATCCTAACATTACCTATTCTGGCAATAAAGCGAGTTCAACCGGTGTCCTACAGCGAAAGTCAGAGGCCTCGACCACCTACAATGAGAACTGGGTATATGGGGTTAAGAAGAGATACGAACAGAGCATGAGTGATCCCCGGGAGAAATACGTTCCTATGACCGATGAGTTTTACGCAGACCTGGCCACTGATACCTTCAGCTCCATCCTCATCTACTTTATGTGTGAGCAGGAAGGATTTGACTTTCGAAATCAGCTGTTTGGTATCCTATCGCAGTATAATCTCACCTATAATAAGAACATGGTTAGCTCGAAGATCAATAAGACTGACAATCCTCCACGGGTTTTTAATATTTTAAGCCAATTGGATCAGTTGCTTCAAAGTGGGATTAGTAATATTCCACTGGTCCTGGAGCAGATGTTTCACAACTTTGTTGAGGATGGGGTCTACTCCGAGAATGATGAGGACGTATCTATGACTAACAATATGTTCACTAGGGAGGAATTGGGTAAGGGGAAGAGCAAGACAATACTCAAGAAATTCTGTAAGCACTGTGGTGTAGAGGTATCGAAGACTAGGATCTGCTCGGGCTTCAACTGCGACTATAGCGGTGAGAAGGTCGAAGTGGTAATCAAGGAATTAATAAAATAAAATGGAGGAATATGGGAAAATGAAGAAGAGTAAGAAGACCAAGATAAAAGAAGAAGAGATCAAAACTGTAGATGATCAGATGATTGAGAAGGTGGAGATCACACCGACAGAGGTAATAACTAAAATGGCAGATAATACAATGTCCAACGATGCAATAGGAAATACAATAAATGAGGTAATAGAAAATGCGATACTCGGTAATGTGGTGACAGAGGTAAGGCCTGTAGAAAAGAACAAGACGATAACTGCTAAGGTCGATCGCTGCTTCAACAATGACATCAAGAATAAGTTCCTGACCAGGGACAGGGAGTATCCGATCCTCAACAGCACTGACGTATCCTTTACCATCGTCAACGATCAGGGCGTCCAGCACTGCTTCTTATACGCGGATGCTGGAGATCTTTTCTACCTTTAGGAGGATGCTATGAGATATGATGAGGATTACTCGTTGATCGGGTGCTTTAAGTCCTGGCTGAGACATACTTATTTCTTCAATAAGACATTTTACCGATTTGGGATCTTGGGGATAGATAAATTCAAATCTAGATTTATTTACTATGTTATTAAAAAATTAATTAAGGGTTGAGTGAATATATGAATATTTGGGCTTTGGAAGGTCATAAGGTCAAGGTGACAGAGGATACCATTTGCAATGGGAACATTTATGATAAAGATAAAATTAAAAGATTATGCCAGATAGGTGTAGAATACACGGTTGACCGCACGGTAGTTCACAGCAGCTCTACGACGATTTATTTAAAAGAGTTCCCGGGCAAAGACTTCAACTCCGTCAACTTCGAGGATGTAATAGAGCAGTCGGCAAAGGACAATCGATTCCACGATGACTGGAGCTATTGGAATGATTAAGGAGGGAGTAGAATGAATGAGGTCTACGATCTGAAGAGAGCGAAAAAATACTTCGCCAACAACTCAAAACCGGTCCTCTGCCGACGAGGCAATCAAGAGTTTATAGCTAGATACTACACTGAGGCCGAGAGCTTCTACCGGAGTGACATGAAGTCACCGAGTCAAATTATTTTACAGAAGATCATAAAACTGGAGTGCGACATTGAAGATTGTCGGGGACGTATTAATTTAGCGAAAAATCTCTCTCCCGCAATGGCACAACAACTAGTTATGTTGAATAAAAAAACACAAGATGAAATTATTGAAAATATATGTATTAAAATACAGGACATTCAAAATGAGATAGATAAATTGGTTGAAGAGAATCCAGAAGTGGAGCCGCTCTACATTATGCACATAATTACAAAATAATAAATAATTATTTATTTATTTATTTATTTATTTATAAAGCTTACCTTATATGTTATAATAGATACATAAGGTAATTTATTTTTTAGGAGGTAAAGGAAATGAGAGAGTATGAGAAACTGACAAGTGAGCAGGAGGCCGAGGACTTCATGCGACAGATGCTGGAGCTGCCATTGGTGCAATCCGCAAGAAAAATTTATTTAATGTGTAGAAATGAGACTTCAAAAGATTTATTTATCCGCATTCCTAAGTGGCTTGAATGGTGCATCAAATATAGAGATATACTCCTTCCCTTGGGCGCTGACCTTGTTAGACTAATCAAAGCCAATGCGTCCGATGAGGAACTCCAGAGGTGCATCGATGACTTCCTTGCTGGAAGAAGATAAGGCGCTTCTTCCAAGAAAAAGAAAAAGAAAAAGAAAAAAATTAAATAATTATTTATAATAGATATCTTATGTGTTATAATAGATGCATAAGGTAATTTATTGTAAGGAGTTGGGGAAGATGGCTAAGAAGAAGATCGGCAAGAAGATCAAGAAGATCATCATCAACGTGAACGAGATTCAGCTCAACCAGCGCAAGTTCACCACCTCCGAGATCGGCCGTGGGGTTGGGATCCAAGACGCGGGTAAGGGCAGGAGATCTTATAGACGTCGGAAGAAGCATCAAAAGAAGGAGGGTGAGGAATAATAGATTTCATCGACGTGCAGGAACTGCATAGGAAGCTGAATATCAAGATGCACTACTCGATGTGGATCCAGAACTACATTATCACATGCGGGTATAGGGAAAATGCTCACTACGTCAGTGAGAACAATTCCCAGGAGGTCAAGCGATACTGGTGTTTCGATCCTGCTGTTCTCAATCAAATTGAGTCCTACGAAAGGATCAACCCGGAGTGGCTGAAGTATGTCATTCGGTATCAGGAATTGAAACTACTGAATTTGGGTGACTGTTTTGAATACTGGTGAAAGGTGGGTAAGAGATGCTAGAGATCATTGAAACTGTAAATCCATATGGTCCTAGAGATTATTTCATTGAATATAAAAATTACAGTGAAAATAAGGCCATAGCGTTCTTTCTCAACATCAGCATTCACAAATTCATTGCTCTCGTCAGAAGGAACAATGGGGTCATTCACAAAAGGATCTACCAGAGCCGTCAAAATAATAAAGTAGCTTCCAGGGAGACCTATCACTTCTTCAGAAGCAGGGAGGACTGCGAGAGACTCAGGGATGAACTGGAGGCACTGATGATACTGAATAGGATAGTGGGGGAATAAATATGTTCGAGATAGACAGGGATTGTGGTGGATACTTCGCCAGGATTGGGAATACTAGCAACTGGGACATCCATAAGATAATTGGTATTTCCTATAGGGATCTTTACAAATTAATTGATAAAAATAGGGGAAGGGTGTTTAGTAAACCAGATGAGTGTGAGTGGAATTTTAATGTTGATTACAGGAGGTAGTGGAATGGAATTTGGTGAAGTAAAGAACAATTTACTCAACAATAAGGATTTAGTTAGGGCATTGGAAAAGCTTTTAAGGGATTACAAAAAGGACAAGGCGGGGATTATTTTAGATGTGAAGAACTACGTCAGATGCGCTCATGCAGTCTCTACGAGTGAGGGTTATGGTAAAGACAAGAGGACGATTCAGGAATTGATTACGGATAATTTCTATGAGGTCCTAGAGGTCTACCCATACAACAATGGGGTTGTGGTCATTAATGAACAAGGAAATGCGAAGGGCTATCAAGCCTCCGACTTCTGGTTAAAATAATTAAGAGGAGTGACTCAATATGTGGAGGATAACCGACTTCTGTTTCAATCTATCTCAAAAGTATCAAAAAATCATTAATTTTACGCTTGTGATAAGTATTATCGTTCAGTTTGCTTTAGGTATGTTGAATATCTATATTGGTCCTACTTTCCTTCTACTTTATATTCCAATCAATGTCATTAACTTTCTTAACATAAGGCGAACAGCTAAATATGGATACAAACCGATTTTGAAAATGAGTGAAGAAGAAATTATATTAAATGAACTGACTGGGGAAAATGACTGGGATAAAATTAGTTGTGGTTATTTTTTAACTGAGAACTTTATGCTTAAATATAAAGAACATCTGAATTGGGCCTTGGTTATTTCAAATCAAAAATTAAGAATTAAATTCCTTGAAAAAATATGGGGATATATTGATATAAATAAATGCATAGTGTTTCTAATTTTACATCAAAAGCTATCAAAAAAATTCGTAATGAAACATATAGATGACTTTAAAAAATTCTCTGAGGATCAACCAGGTTCTTACATAATGTTAAAAGAATTTTTTGATTTTTCTCTATAAATAAAAATTAAAAACTATTTACATTTACTTTAAAATATGTTATAATAAATATAATAAATTTATGGAGGTAATGATTATGAAATTATATGTAATTCCAAAAGGCATAAAAGTTTGTTTAGGAAATGGAGATGGGAAATTAAAAATTTTCAAAACGACTCAAGAATTTAATTTCAGCGATTTCGTCTGTGATCCTATTTATTACTACAACAATCGGCTGAGTGAGGGATTAATAAGAGAGCTTGATCAAGACCCAACAATTAAAGCAAAATGTAGGACAGTGGCAAAATATGCTTTAGATTCATTGATGGATGACATAGATTATGGGTATAAATATCTTTATGTCAATTATTTTGAAGGTGTAAAAGTCCTCTGTTAATCATTTATTCATTATGACGGGAGGGATTAATGTGGAGAAAAATACTTCCAAAAACATAAACGGATTAGAACATGTTCCTGAAAAATGGAAGAAGTGTAGTATTCGCGAAAACACAAATTGTTATGCATATGCTCTAGATTTACCTATTGATCCCAAAACAGAAAGAAGATTTATAAGTTGGGAGCATATCCAACCTGGAAATATTTGTAATAGAAAAGGAAAAGTAATATTTTGGGATTCCATTATACGAAAACTCGATAAAAAAGGAATTAAATATTTTATTTCTGAATTTCGTAAAGATTGTAAATATTTAGGATATGAGGTTCGTAAATCTTCATATAAAGAATCTCGTCGAGGTGATTGGTGGAAAGTAGCATTATGTTTTGATAAAGAAGATTATCACTGGTATCGACAAAATGATGATGGAACTTGGTCTCATAAAATGGGAATGGCAGAAGCTAGTAATAAAGATAAAAAAGATAAAGTCATTACCAACCCTGAAACATGTAATCGAGGAAGTTATAGAAAATTTAAAGGATATTTTTTAATTAGAGAAAATCCATACGGAAAACCAATGTGGGAATAAATAAAAACTATTTACATTTACTTTAAAATATGTTATAATAAATATATAAAGAAAAATATTTAAAAGGTAAATGAAGGGTGGTATTAAAATGACTTATAACGAGAAGAGTAAGGTTATTATAAATATATAAATTATTAACTTACATTAAAATAATTTAATATATTCATAATTTATTAACTATAAATTATACTTAATCGGATGTAACCCTACATCCACTATCCCGATTGCAAAAGCATTAGGGACTACTTTAAAATATTTTTAAGATACTTTTATGATATCTATTTTATTGCTTATAACATATTGTTATTAAATGCTTAATAAAATAAATTAATATCTTACTTTTAATATTTTACACAACAAAAGCTTACTTATTGCAACCACCACAATATTCAATTATAAATATAATATTAAATTTAATTGATTTTATAACATTTTTTATTAAATATTTTTATATAAAATTAATTTTTTTTAATGAAAATCTTAACTATATTGATTGGAAGCTGGACGCTAAACATTTAGCAAAGACAGGAAATATGTTATTTTATAAGGGAACGGCACATGGCAGCTACACTCTAGTTGAAGGAAACTTGTTAACCTATGGAAATTATAATGGTGCATTTCAAGGTATCAATAAGGGGCTCTTAGAGCCTGGAAATACAATTGAGTTTGATACTCCAGCCGAAGCTATTAAAGCTGCATTTAAAACAATAGATACTAATGTAATTACGTTGGATATCTCAAAGGTAAAGGAGAAATAAAATGAAATATGTTATGTTTAAGGGAGATCTATTTATCATAATTCCAGATCTTATTACTCACTCCGGGGTTAAAGAATTAGGAACTCCAATATCTGCTGGATTTTGTTCAATTAATCAAGACAAATATGGAAAATATGTAATTCATTGCTGGGGCGAGTCGAACTCACTAAAACTAAAGTCGGGAGAGAATGATGGAGCGATCATGTCGGCAGGATTGAATTTATGAAAACTATTTACAAGAGATAAATTTTGTATTTATAATAAATGTAGGAGATGATTGAAAATGATTAAATATTTATTAGGAACGTTGTTAATTAGTTGTAATGATTTGAATTTGATTATTGCAACATATATGTTAATTTTTAATTGATGTTTACAAAAAAATAAGTTTATGATATAATAAAAATATAAATTAAAGGAGGCAATAAAAATGATTTTAACGATTCTAACAGTAATTATACTAGCTTACAAATTAACTAATTTTATATTTCCAGAGAGGTTCCTCAAATACTGGTCAAAGGAACTAATACAAGGGGAAATTAAGGATGTTAAGACATTTGGGGATTTGTGGAATTTTATTTCCAAGGATAGGATCTACCAGCTAGTTCTGATCTCTGAATTACTCTGTCTCATACTATTGATATCTTTATTATTCACAAAGTATGCTCTGTTTGCCTGTGGGATATTTTTATTTAGATTCATTCGTGATAGAGTTAAGGCTTTCTATAAAGATCCTTTCTACACACATGACGTTCGGATTGACGCAGTGGTCTTCATAATTTTTGCAATATTTTTATTAAGTTTATAAAGTTTTTACTAATGATAAAAAAATCTCTTAGTTTACTCAGTCTAAAAGGTGGAACAATTGTTCCACCTTTTAGATTTTTATATCTTTCAACAAATTATATATTTTCATTGCACAGTTATTAATTAAATTTTCTCTAGGATAAGTATTTTTAGATATACGTTTAGAATAGCTATTTATAAAGTTAATATGTTTATCTAATTTAAAATTTGGATTATATGGTAAATTTAATAATTCACAAGTCTTAAATGCTACCATTTCTGCTTCAATTTCCTGAATAGCAGATCTACCTCTGAAATTAGATCCTTTTCCATGTAAAGAGATATGTCCAAGTTCATGAAATAGTGTTTGGACAGTATCATAAAAGCTTCTCTGCCAGAGGATGACAATAGGTTTAATTTTTCGGCTAATAAAAGCCGCACCACAAGAATTTGGAGGTAAATATAAATTTTTTTCTTTAGATTCCTTTCCATTAAAATAGATAATTGTATTAAATTCTTCATTTAATAAATTTATAATTAAGGCTTTAAACGCTTTACGAGTCATTAAGATCACCTCTTATAAATTTAATATATTTATTATTAAAAAATATTTACAAAGATAAAAAATTATGTTATAATAAAAATATAAAATTAATGGAAGTAATGAAAATGGGTTATATGAAAATAAGGGAGAAATTAAATGTTATTAGTAAAATTTTGTTTGATATTTATTGCAGTTTTTTCTTTTCAGAAAATTTTGCAGATAGTGTTTGGAAATTATCTTAAATTAAATAAGAATGATGATCAAGAATAAAGAAAGAAAAAGAAAAAATAAAGAAAAAGAGGAGGTAATGAAAGATGGAAATAAAAGAAAGTTATACACAAAGAGGATTTAAATTAATTGAGTTTATTGATCTATATGAGAAGAAATGCAACATCCAGAAGTCGTCCCTAGCGACTGAAGACGCGATATGGTTCGGAGTTGAGAATGCAAACCCTCAGATAATGGCTTCAAAGACTGAAAAAGGCGGGACTGGATGGGTTGACTATGCTATTCCAGAAGATGTATTTTTAACAACAAGAATGCATTTAACTAGAGAACAAGTTGAAATACTAATACCAGTTTTACAGAAGTTTGTTGATACAGGAGAAATATAATTTATTTTTGTTAAAAAATTAACAAAGAATGGAATGTGTATTAAGCATGATTCCGTTCTTCGAACGTCATCATAGAAAGACGATTAACGAGCTTATTTTTTGTTTGATAATCTGTCTTTGGAAGTCTCTCGGATTGCGTCATTTTTTGCTTGCAAAAATGCGCAGAATTATAATCTTTATTATAAGATAAAGTTATAATAAGTTAATAATTAATAAGTTAACATAGTGAGACATTTTTAGTAAGCCTATGAGACATTTTTAGTAAGCCTATGAGACATTTTTAGTAAGCCTATTTATTAAATATAATTTACTAAATAAAAAATATTTTGTTATATTTTTAGTAAGTTGCTTT
>Ga0209777_10001479_pt1 | contig 33740 bp, 27 predicted proteins | sample FrelakmetHBP12HB_FD_187147 | JGI IMG/M metagenome (GOLD analysis project Ga0209777, IMG submission 187147) | Freshwater lake sediment microbial communities from the University of Notre Dame, USA, for methane emissions studies -HBP12 HB (SPAdes)... | ecosystem: Environmental > Aquatic >... | reverse complement strand
TTCCCCAGCGTTGCGGATTGTTAGGAGGATCGGAGTTCCAGTTGCCAAATGAATGGCTGTCGTCGGAGACGAAGCGCGCGCGGTATTTGCCGGCGTCAAGCATAACGTAAGTATCAACTAACCGATTTTTATCCGCGCCCCCTGCCCACTTGCTCCTCCGGTAGGTCATTTCCCACACGATATCATCATTGGCAGCATCCTCAATCCAGCCGTAGTCGGCCAGGTCGCTGCCGACGCCTTCACCCAGACAGACCACATGAACCCGCATCGGTTTGTCGATAATGAAGACTTGCGACTCGTCGGCGTTATCACCGACATAGGTTATTTTCGCCAGCACATTGGTTGACGCGGTCTCTTTCGGTAGTTCTTTGATGATTTTTGGATCGAAGGCTTTGCCGGTGGCATAAATGCTGATTCCATAGTTTTTCTGATCGTAGGGCGGGCCGGAGTTCCAGTCGCCGTAAGCGTGTGAATCATCGGTAACATAGCCAAGCACGTAATCCCCCGCAGTCAGATGCACTATGTCATCAAAATCGCGATTTTTCGAAGCGCCTCCTGCGTGATGCGTATTGCGTTCGGTCATCTGCCAATAGAGATCGTTGTCCCCCACGCGTTCGATCCAGCCATAGTCAGCAAAGGCATCGCTGCTTTCGCCATATTCCCCGATGGCATAGACGCGGACATCGCAGTTCTTGGCGGCATGGAATGGTATGGTCTCAAAGAAATCATTACCGGCACGCACGATAGCAATCAGAGCCGCTTGAGAATAAGTGTCCTGATAGGGTTTGACATACTTGAGATCATCTTTGCGTAGCGCATTGATACGGATGCCATAGGCCAGCGGATTGTAAGGGGGCGCCGCATTCCAATCGTCGTAAGTGTGGGAGTCGTCGGTTACGTAGTACACGACGTAGTCCCCTTTCGGCAGATTCAGCCGATCGACCACGAGCTTATTCTTTTCGGCGCCGCCGGCCGGATCAGACACAGCCTCCGCCATCGACCAGACGCGTTTCCGTGTGTCGGCATTGACGATCCAGCCGTAGTCGGCGAAATCGTCGGCCATTCCGGCGTTTTCGCCAATGGCGGTAACCTCAACCTGCATCGGTTGCGCCAGGCTGAATCCTTTGGAAGCGTAAAGATCATTGTCCGGTTGAAGGATTTCGGCAATAACTCGGTCGGAGTTGTATGCGCATTCGATGCGGGAGATGTCTTTGGCATCGCTGGTGATCTCAAGTGAGTAATCACTGATGATGTTGTCCCGAACATCCGAACCATCTCTCAGATCGTATTCATCACCGTTGATTATGATTTTCCCGGGAGTATCGATCTTGTTTTTTCGACTGCCAAGCTTAACCTTGAGCTTATCCAAAGCCTTACCGAGATCGCCCAGATCGAAGGAGAAGCCGGACATCAGCGAGGGCGAACCGGCGTAGAAATAAACTTCATAATCCCCCGGCTCCAGCTCTTGTGTGCTTTGATACTCACGCAGATACTTGTCGCGCTTGTAGCGGTCGGTGTTGTCGATCGTCATTTCCCAAACCGGTCTGAGTGACCCGGAACGGATGATCCAACTGTACGCCGCCATCTGGTCGCGGTTAAATGCCGACAGAGCGCCAACAGCGTGTATGTCGATCGATGTCTGTTTGGACACTCTGAAGGCGCGACAGAACAATTCCCCTTGGTGGAAGCCGTCGATCAGGAGGATGCGGTCTTTTGCAAATATTGTTGGAGTAGATAGAATTAGAACGGTGGCGAAAATCAGTGAACCAAGGCGTCGGCAATCAAAAGCTGTCAGCATAATCCCGCGAGATTAAATGTTCCTTTGTGAGTTACGTAAAATGTCACCGGAAGTTTCAGACCCCCCTTTCTTAGAAAATGCGGTCAGATCGACCTTGAAGAAGTCATTAAAAGAAACACGCCAGCTTGCCAGCTTGGTGGCATAGCGTGCGGCTGCAATATCATCACCGGTCTTCAGGTAGTTGGCGATAAATCCGGCCGAGAAGATGTCGCCGCAGCCGGTAGTGTCTACAACCTTGGCCATATACGGCGCTGAAATTGCGGTAAATCGGGGCGTCCGGCCCATTCGCTGCACTACGAAACATCCCTGAGAACCGCGCGTGACTATCAGGCAGCGTGTGCGACCAAGTTGCCGTTTAAGGAAGTCCGTACAGGATAACTCGTCAGCTTTGTGACCGCTAAGCAGTTCGAATTCCAATTCGTTCATCTGCGCAATGTCGGCACAGTTTAGATACTCCCTCCAGTCGTCAGGACGTCGCAACAAGCGGCTGCCGTCACGCCGTCGCCCCAGCGTGCGGGAATGAAAATCCATGTAGATATTCCCCTCATATCGATCCCGCAACCAGTGCAGATTTCTGCTGCTGATGTCGGCGCCGGAGATGAAATTGATCAAGATCAACTCGGCATCGACAACTCTCTGCAACTGCCTACGACTCACTCCACCTACCCAGCCTTTGAGAACCTCGGTCTTAGCAGCTGCGTCCCGGTAACGCAAAATGCAGTGATTGTTGGGCTTTGCGACAATACGCACTCCTTGCGATTCTATCGGTGCAAATTGCGCCAGCCTGTCCAATATCTGTCGCGAGCAGTCCTTGCCAACGTTCGTAATGGGACAAACAGAAATTCCCGAGGGAGACAGCGCCGAGAGCACGGCAAGATTGTACAGGATACCGCCGTATCCCTCAAAACGACTGCCGTCGGCGCGCGTAACCGTGTCGCGATTGATCGTGCCGATGACGGCAATCTTGCGGTTGCGCCCATTTCGGTTGGCCATGCAATCAATTATGCTCTCATCCAAGCGCGACGCAACAGCGATTGTTAGCTTCTAACGCCTGCGCGGTTGACTTCTTGGCGACCTACGACTATCGTAAGTCGGTATGAAACTCGGATACGACGGCAAACGGGCGGTCTTCAACATGACCGGGCTGGGCAACTACAGCCGGACGTTGTTACGTTCGCTTAGTCTGTACCATCCCAACAACCATTATTTCCTTTACACTCCCGCGTACGAGCATCACCAGCGGTTGGATTTTTTGCAGCAGTCTACCAACATCTCTGTGCGTACGCCGCGAACTCTGATGTCCCGTTCGTGCAAGCCACTCTGGCGCAGCTATCTGGTCACCCATGATTTGAAGAGCGACGGGATCGAGCTTTTCCATGGCTTAAGCAATGAACTGCCTTACGCGGTCACACGTTCCGGAGCCAAATCGGTCGTGACCATTCATGACCTGATCTTTTTGCACTACCCCGAACTCTATTCGCGTATTGACCGCAAAATTTACCGCTCCAAAGTCAGCTATGCTTGTCATGCCGCCGATCGGATAGTAGCAGTCAGCGAGCAGACGCGGCAGGACATCATCGGATTCCTTGATGTCGATCCAGTACGGATCAAAGTGGTTTACCAGAGTTGTGACCCGATTTTTTACCAAGTTGCCGACGAAACGCACAAGCGACAAGTGCGCGACAAGCACGGTCTGCCTTCACAATATATACTGTACGTCGGCACAATCGAACGCCGGAAGAACCTACTGGGCATAGTCAAAGCGCTGCCGTTACTCAAACATGGTCTCGATGCGCATCTCGTTGTCATCGGACGCGGCCGCGGTTACAAGGAAGAAGTGCTGGCTTATGTTCAGGCGCAGAAACTGACCGCGCGAGTTCATTTCCTGAGCGATGTCGCTTTCGCTGATTTCCCGGCGATTTACCAGATGGCGTCGGCATTCGTGTTGCCGTCGCTATTTGAGGGTTTCGGAATTCCGATTACCGAAGCGCTCTGGAGCAATTGCCCGGTGATAACTTCGGTGGGGGGGTGTTTTTCCGAAGCCGGTGGTCCATCAAGCATCTATATCGATCCCGAAGATGATGCCGCGCTGGCGAACGCGATGGCGCGAGTGCTGGAAGACGGTGATCTTGCGAAAAAAATGCGCGCGAACGGCTATGCGTATGTGCAACGATTTCGCGATGATGCGACCGCTGCGGTGATGATGGGGCTATATCAGGAAATTATCTCGTAGGTCAACGCGCTGCCGTCTAACCAAAATTCGGATTTACGTTAGAGTCACGCTGTTCTTGCAGCGAAAAACGGATGACGGTTTGCAGGCCGATACGAATCAAATCGTTGTCTTTCAGCAGCGTTTGCTCGGTTTTGACTCCGTTGATCGTCGAACCGTTGCGTGACAGATTGTTGAATAAGAAGGCATCCCCGCGACGGATAACCGCAAAGTGCTCGCGACTGATGGCGGAATCTACGTCGGAGAGAATAAAATCGCATTCGTCCTCGGAGCGACCAACCCTAAACTGCACAGCTTCGGTGGCAAATTGACGCCCCTTGTCCGGACCTTCCTCGACTATCAGCAGCGGCTTAAGTGACATAGGTACCTATTGTAATCACCAGCCGCTGCGAAATCAACGGATTTCTGGTGATTTCTGCTGGGACATTGTCGAGCCGAGAAACAGCCCACGTTGGGGCTGTTGAAAAACCTCGGAATTGTCATTGCGAGAAGTCAGGGCGGGAGAGAGAGGGGAGGGGCAATGACGACGAAGCAATCTGCGCGCCTGCATCGGAAGAGCGTAAATCGAGATTGCTTCGTCGTGCTCCCCACCCTGCATCACCTCTTCGCACTCCTCGCAATGACACGATCTGGACTTTTTCAACACTCCCATGTTAATCGCTTGCCTGCAAAGATCACGGCCATTTTGCCGATCTAATTCTATGGGGTCTAAACGAGGCGACAGAAGGAGCTTGACTGCGATGCACCCTGGGTTAGTTGGCGGTATTATCGGCAGCGTTATTGGAGTTGCCGGCGGCGTCTTTGGTACATACTTCAGCATCAAAAACACTAACGGCCCGCTTGAACGGGCGTTTATGGTGAAATGCGTCGTGGTTGCCTGGATAGTGGTCGCAGTTTTCCTGGGCCTGCTCCTAATCCTGCCGGTCGTGTATCGCATCTATCTCTGGATTCCTTACGGAGTCCTGCTTCTGTGGAGCATGATTAAGCTCAACCGCAAGCAGGCCGAGATTCGGAAAAGGGAAAAGATGCAGCAGTTTCCCGAAAGTAGTTGACATACTCCGCGAGAATTGCACAACCCCTTACCGGCTGTCGACGCGGATAAATGTTTTTGAACTGAAAATCGCTATTCCCGAGGAGGGCACATTATGAAACTCTATTACGACAAGACAGCTACTGCCACGATGGATGAAGCGCTGTCTCGGTACGCAGCTGACGAGTTTGAATCGCCATGCCGGTCAACGGTTCCCTTGCTTTCGTGGTTGAAGCATGAACAACCGAAGGTAAGTTCATTGTTGCGAGCGATGGATATGCCCACAGGCTACAACCTGCATCTCGAATACAGGGTGAAGCCTCCGAAATGCAGTGGCCGGGCCTCGCATACCGACTTGATGGTTATATCAGGCGAATCCTCTCTCGCCGTTGAAGCCAAGTGGACCGAGCCGCGTTACGAAACAGTCGGCAAGTGGCTTACAAAAGGGTCAAAGCCACACAATCGCCGCGAAGTGCTCAAAGGCTGGCTCAGCTTGCTCCAAGAACATGCTCAACATACTCTACAACCGGAAGATTTCTCCGATGCCGTTTACCAGATGGTTCATCGTGCAGCCTCCGCCTGTAAAGCGGGGAAAATACCCAGGTTGGCATATTTAGTGTTCAAGCCCTCACCTGACCCGAAACCAGCGGCCATACCGAAGCTCCGTGACGATCTTACGCATCTGTGGAGCTTGCTGGGCAACCCCAACGGATTTCCTTTCTACTTGGTTGAGGTGCAACTGTCACCAACGCCTGCATTCAAAGCAATTGCGCCGCTGCCAAAAGGGCATAAGGAAACAGCGCCGCTGGTCAAAGCTGCATTGTCGGGGAGCGATCGGCCGTTTTGTTTCGAAAAGTATTGGCTGACTAGAGTGGGAGAAAACGTGACCCAATCAACCAGTTACACTGAAGACCCCTTGGTCGAGCAACCGGGCATCACCGTTTCCGAGGGGGGTAAGCTATGAGCGGTGCTATGCGCATCTATGGGCTGGACTTCACCAGCGCCCCTTCATCAGGGTCGTCTAAAGCAAAGAGTCCGAAGAGCCTCGTGCTTGTTGTCTGTACTCTGGAGAATAGCCTGCTTAAAGTCGATAACTTTGAGCGTCTCAATGGAACCTCTCGCGGTGACTTCTCCAAATTCGAAGAATGGCTGCGCACGAAAGGTGAGTGGATTGCCGGGTTAGATTTCCCATTCGGACAACCAACCCAGCTAATTGACGATCTGGGTTGGCCGAAGACATGGGCTGGCTATGTAGGCTGGGTTAATGAATTGGGAAAGAATGGTTTCGAGGATGTCATAGATAAGTACAGGGAAGAGAAACCGCAGGGGCAGAAGGAACTGCGCAGGGAAACCGACTATATAGCCAGGTGCGCTAGCCCGATGAAGCTATATTTTATTCCTGTTGGAAAAATGTTCTTCCAAGGAGCCCCCCGCCTGTTACACTCGGAACTCTCCATCCACCCGGTGCGTATTGTTGCTTCCGAGAATCGACATGTTATTGAATCGTATCCGAAATTGGTTGCGCGAAGTTGCATCGGCAATAAGCCCTATAAAAGCGACAACCCCGGAACAAATGGCGCCTCGATGACTCGACAACGCCAAAAGATCGTAGATGCAATCTGCGCAATCGATGGAAACAAAACCCCTTTCTTGAGCACTTACAACATCAAGGTACAGATGTCCCCGGAACTGAAAAGTGAGTCCGTCGACGACCAGTCTGGTGACTATCTCGATTCCGTTTTGTGCGCAATTCAGGCGGCATGGAGTTATACCATGAGAGATCGTAATTTCGGTATTCCGGAAGAAGCCAATATCCTTGAAGGATGGATTTGCGACCCTAAAACCTTTGTTGGATCCCTTTCGGAATCTTGCTTCTGTAAAGCATGATCAAGCTCAATCGCAAGCAGGGCGAGATTCGGAAAAGGGAAAAGATGCAGCAGTTTCCCGAAAGTAGTTGACATACTCGGCGAAAATCGCAAATCTCACTAGTGGCTGTCGACGCGGGTGGGCATTTCGCCCCTGTTACTCACAACTTCCAAGGCAAATCGCGGCAGCCGTGTTGGCTTACAGCATGCGACGAACAATTGCCCTCTTATCTCTGGCTCTGGCATCAATCACTCTGCTCTATGCTGTTGCGTTCTGTCAGAGTGACTCTACGCGTCAAAATGATCCGTATTATTTGACTACGGCACAACTACTGCGAATCGACAACGGACGTGTCTACCTCTGGATCGATGCGCCATTTGTGGTCAATGCCGATTTTCGTATCAGCGTATCCACGGACGGCCAGATTATCGGCGATTATGCGGTTGCCGCAACCGCCGATCAAGTTGTGGTCAGTGAATCTCTGGCTTTGCCATTATTCAACAAGCTCAAGTCAATAGCGAAACCAATCTTCTCGATCTACCTGGACACAGCGCGAGTCGCCGACTACACGGTCCGCGTCGGCATGCCAACAATCCTCGCCGATGAGTATTCTTTCACTTTGCCTCCTGATGCAGTTAGTCGGCTGCCAATCACCGCCGACTATCGTTACTATCACAAACTCTCCGAGGCGGAAATTGATCTGGCTATTGGCAAGATCGACGTGCTTATCGTGCCGGAAACGGAAGTTACGGAAAATGTCAAATGCTTCTATCGCATCGAACCAACCGGCAACTATGTCGAATGGTTCTTTCTCAGCAATTTGCCCGACAATGACCTCTACACTTGTGCACTAAGTTACTGTCTCAAGAATCAGTTTGTTGGTCCGGTCGAACTGCCAACGCTCTTGATAGACACAAGTTTGATCAACCGGGGATTCCCACGCAATGCAGAGAAAGCTCGAGCGCTTTTTGATCAAGTGCGGGCTTCGCTGCCATCGCGCCGCTGCAATTTCGAGTCGTCAATGCTTCCCGGCCTGATCGGCAAGCTGGAGCGTGAATTGCAGAACTGCGGCGGCAAGTTGTCGTTTGGTAGCCAGGTTGATAGCGTTAGCATCAGGTTATTACACAGTGCCCAACCGGCTACAGCTTCAGAAGACGAAATGTTGCGCAACGCCCGCAGTCAGTTCTTTACGAATTGCCTTAACCATAGCTGGCTGCAGCAAACGAATCTACCCGACTCGTGTCGTGATGCCGATTCCTTGTCAACGGTCTGCGAGCAGGCACTGCAAACTTGGTTGTCGCGTGAATGCCGGTTTATCCCGCTTGGCAGGATGGAATTGATTGCACTCGTGCGCGACAACGTCCACAACATTCCCGACCGCGCCGGTCGATTTGCGATCACCAATTTCTACAGAGCAAAATAGCTATGAAACTCGCAACGAAACTGATTTCCGGATTTGTGCTCGCTTCCATCGTGCCGTTGTTCTTGATCTCGTTTCTGCTTTATCTCTTTGTCGATCGCAACACCGAAACGGCATTTGCTGAAAAATCCGATATCGCCGTCATGGCGTTTCGAAGTTTCATGGAAGATCAGTTGTCGCTACTCGAAAAAGAGGCGAATGATCTTGCACAGGACAAGGATTTCCTAATTGACGTGCTTGATCTCCCCAAGCGCGAAACCGATCTGACCGGCTACCTCGAACACAAAATTGCCGCCGGTGGATTTCAGTTTGCGCTCATCCGCGTAAAGGAATCGCAGGGGGTATTCAAAGCATACGAGGATGGTCTGTCAGATGTCATTTCCGGTTATCGTTTCCCGCAGAGCGCGAGCGGTTTGCAGTCGGGTTCTACTGGTCTAATCAAACTTTCAGCCGACGGCGAGAACTCCGTGGCGGCTATCGTCACAGTGCCGGTGTTCTATCGCGATGAACCGATTGCCGAACTGATGATCGGCCGCATGCTGACGACGATGACCGGCGCCTATCGTTTGGAGCGCTCAGGCATGGCGGCGCTTTTGGTGACCGCCAATGGCAGGACACTCTTTGCGAACGCCGATTCGCTGCTGTTGCCCAAAATCCGACAGTTGTCGTTGGCGAAGTCTGAAGAAACAGCCTGGAAAATATCAATCGACGATCAGAACTTCCTTGCCCGCCAGACGCAGATTATGGGTTTGGACGGCAGCGTCGTGGCGGCAGTCGTCTATCTGTTCGACCAGAGCGATCTGAGTGCCGGCAAATCCCGGCTGGTGCGCATCTTCGTGCTTCTGGCGCTGTCGGCGTTGATACTCTCTTTGTTGCTCGGATATTTCTATTCCCGCTCGATATCGCGTCCGGTCATTGAGATGTCGCAGGCAGCGCGGCAGATTGCCTCCGGCGCGGTGCCGCAAAAGATTATCTATTTCTCCGACGATGAAATCGGAGATCTGGCGGCCGGTATCAACCGCCTGACCGATGATCTCAAATCCACCGAAATCAAACTCCGCCGCTCCGAGCAGGTGGCCGCCTGGCAAATGTTTGCGCGGCAGACGGCGCATGAGATCAAGAATTTTCTGATGCCGGTCAGCACCACCGTAAGCGCCTTGCAACGTTCTGCCGAGGCCGGTTTGCTTGACCGGGCGCGTGTTGATGATGCCGTCCGCAATATCCAGGTTGAGCTTATGCGGATGAAACAGTTGCTCGGCGCCTTTGTCGAATTCGCCAAACTCCCCGCGCCGACCTTCCAGCGAATCCGAGGCTCCGTCCTCGTCGACGATCTTAATGATACTTTTGCCGAACAGTTACGCGATGGTCATTTGCACATTTCGGTGGATGGCCAATTGCCGAAACTCGACTGCGACAGTGGCCAGATTCGACAGGTGTTTCTCAACTTGATCAGCAATAGTTTCGAGGCCAATGCTTCGGTCGTTCAGATCAAAATTGTTGTCGACGAGACCAAGGTCAATTTCGAGATTGTGGATGACGGTGACGGACTGAAAGTCGCTTCCGGTCTGGATCCGTTTACGCCGATGTACACGACCAAAGCGCGCGGCAGCGGACTGGGACTGGCGATCTGTCGACGGATCATCGTCGATCACGGCGGTGACATCACCTATAAGGTCAACCCGACCGGCGGTACCGTATTCACCTTCCACCTCCCTTGGGAGAGAATGTAGGATGCCCAAAGCCAGACTGCTTCTTGTTGATGATGACGCTCGCATCCGTATGACTCTCGCAAGTTACTTGCGCGGCAGCGGCTTTGACGTTATCACTGCCGGCAACGTTGCTGAAGCGATCAAGCTGAACAATCCGGGCATTGATCTGGCGCTTCTTGATTTGGCGCTTCCCGACGGTACCGGTATTGACGTGCTAAACGATATCCGGCAGCGGTTTCCCAATCAGACACTCGTTATGATCTCCGGCGAAGCCACTCTCTCCGATGCTGTGCGGGCGATCAAACTCGGCGCGGTCGATTTTCTGGAAAAGCCGGTCAGTCCTGAGAAGGTCGAGATCACGATTACCAACGCGCTGCGTCTAACTTCGCAAAGCCGCAAGTTACAATATGAAGAGCAAAACCTGCTCGTCCGGTATGCGCTTATCGGCGACTCGGCCTTGATGACCGAAGTCCGCGCTCAGATTGACGCCGTTTGTGGCGCCGATTCAGCCGTGCTGCTGCTCGGCGAATCCGGCACGGGTAAAGAGGTCGCAGCGAATCTGATTCATCTCAAAAGCGACCGTCGCGACAAACCGTTTGTGGCGGTTAATGCCGCTGCCGTACCGCGTGAGTTGCTCGAATCCGAAATGTTCGGCCATGAAAAAGGCGCCTTTACCGGTGCGACCCAACGACGGATTGGCAAATTCGAGCAAGCGTCACGTGGGACTCTCTTTCTCGATGAAATAGCTGAAATGCCACCAGCATTGCAAGCTAAGCTTCTGCGTGTGCTGGAAGAGCGCAAGATCGAACGGGTCGGCGGCGATCACACCATCGACGTCGATTTCCGGCTGATATGCGCCACCAATCGTAATCTGCAAGACGAAATCAAGCAGGGGCGTTTCCGCCACGATCTCTACTTCCGCATCAATGTCTTTACGATCACCCTGCCGGCATTGCGCGAAGTGCCGGACGATGTCGGCACTATTGCCCGGCATCATCTCGAACGACTTTGTGTCAAAATGGGCAAACCGCAAGTTACTCTCGGCAAAGACCTGATCGCCGCCCTGATGAAGTACCATTTCCCCGGCAATGTTCGCGAATTACGCAATATCATCGAACATCTATTGATCACGCATCGTGAGGGTGAACTAACCGCCGCCGATCTTTCACACTTGCTGCAGCGCGAGGATTCCTTCAGGCACGATCTGCCATTAAAAGACGCCGTCGCGCAGTTTGAAAGTGACTACATCATCGCTGTTCTAAAACGGTGTCAGGGGAATGTCAGCAAGGCTGCCGAAACTCTCGGTCTCGACCGCAGCTACCTCTACCGCAAGATGCGCTCCCTCGGTTTCGAGGCGGAAGAATGACAAGTTGCCCGGGAAACCGGTAGCCCACCCAAAGCGAAGCGTCGGGTGGGTTTTTCCTTGACACAGTCTGTGAGAAGTGCATCCTTATAGAGGATATTGTCGTTGACAATCCACGGGAGGAATCGATGAATCGCGGCAAAAGAGGATAGTATGAAAAGAGTAATGTCGAGATTGGCGGCACTGGCGGCTGTGTGCGGCATGATCGTGCTTAATTGTGCAAAAAGCACCGAATGGAAGGCGCTTAACGACGAGGCCATGTCACTGCGCGGGCGAGGTCTCTATGATTCTGCTGTGGTGGTCGAGAAGATAGCGTTACAGGTTGCCGAGCAATCGGTAGGCCCGGATCATCCAGATGTGGCTACGAGCCTGAACAACCTCGCGGAGATGTATCGCGCCCAGGGCCAGTACGCACAGGCGGAGCCGCTCTACAAGCGTTCGCTGAGCATCTGGGAGAAGGCTCTCGGCCCCGATCATCCTAATGTGGCCACGAGCCTGAACAATCTCGCGCTGTTGTACTATACTCAGGGCCTGTACGCACAGGCCGAGCCGCTCTATAAGCGATCTCTTGGGATTAAGGAGAAGGCGCTTGGCCTGTATCATCCCGATGTGGCCGCCAGCTTGAACAACCTAGCGGCACTATACAGAACCCAAGGCCAATACGCGCAGGCCGAGCCGCTTTACAAGCGCGCGCTGACGATCTGGGAGAAGGCACTCGGCCCGGATCATCCCGATGTGGCTACCAGCCTGAATAACCTCGCGCTGCTGTACGACGCCCAAGGCCAGTATGCGCAGGCCGAGCCACTCTATAAGCGTTCGCTGGCGATCAGGGAGAAGGCGCTTGGCCCGGATCATCCCGACGTAGCCACGAGCCTGAACAATGTCGCGGGGTTGTATAAGGACCAAGGCAAATACGCGCAGGCCGAGCCGCTCTACAAGCGCGCGCTGGTGATTGATGAAAAGGCACTCGGCCCGGATCATCCCGATGTTGCGATAGGCTTGAACAACCTTGCGGACCTGTACAGAACTCAAGGCCGGTACGCGCAGGCCGAGCCGCTCTACAAGCGTTCGCTCGCGATCAAAGAAAAGGCATTCGGCCCAAATCATCCCTCAGTGGCAACGAGCCTAAACAACCTCGGGGGCCTGTACAAAGCCCAAGGCCAGTATGCTCAAGCGGAGCCGCTGTACAGGCGCGCACTAATGATTGATGAAAAGACGTTCGGCCCAAATCATCGCGATGTGGCGTTAGACCTGAACAATCTCGCGATGCTGTACTATGCTTTAGGCAAGTATGCAGAGGCCGAGCCGCTCTACAAGCGCTCGCTCGCGATCTGGGAGAAGACCCTCGGTCCGGGTCATCCCCGTGTGGCCGTGATCCTTGAAAATATGGCGGGGCTCTATAGAAAAAGCGGCAGGGACAAGGAAGCAGAGCCGTTAGAGAAGCGAGCCGCTTCGATCAGGGCAATAAAGCGATGAAATGGGTGGTAAGCCAAGTAGGTTTGATATGAGGACGAACATGACCACACGACGAAAAAAAGAATGGTTCGACGATGACTCGCTCTGGCGAGACATGTATCCAATTCTGTTTTCAGCGAAGCGAATTGCAGATGCCACCGACGAGATTGACAAAGTCATAACCTTGGTTGCACCCAAAGGGAAAAGTGTCCTCGACTTGTGCTGTGGTCCGGGCAGGTGCTCCATCGCCCTTGCCAAGAAGGGGTTTAAGGTGACTGGAGTTGATAGGACCAAATACCTGCTGGACAAGGCGAAAGCCAGTGCCAAACTCGCCAACGTCAAAATCGAATGGATTCAGGCTGACATGCGCGACTTTGTTCGCCCTGAGAGCTACGATTTCTTGCTGAGCATGTACACCTCGTTTGGCTATTTCGACGACAAACGGGAGGATATGACAGTCCTGAAAAACATGTTAACCAGCCTTCGCCCTGGCGGAAATTGTGTGATTGAAGTTGGCGGCAAGGAATGGCTTGCCAAAGTGTTCCAACCTACGACATCCCGAGTTCTGCCGGATGGCACTATGCTCGTTGAGCGCCATGAGATCTTTGATGATTGGACTCGTATACGAAACGAGTGGATTCTCATCCGCAAAGGCAGAGCGAAAACCTTCCGGTTCCACCATACCATTTATTCCGGGCAGGAGCTCAGGGAACGTTTGGAACAGGCGGGTTTTACCGATGTAAAGCTGTACGGAGATTTGGACGGCGGCGCGTACGGATCTAATGCCCAACGTCTGATTGCCGTCGGGCGTAAGCCGGAAACTCATAAGAAGACTCGGTAGCGCACATCTTGCCACTTTGAAGGCAGGATGTTTATTTTTCGAACCCGACGTAGATATTATCGTTGCGGGACCACGACCCATCGATGCCGGTTGTCCACTTCGGTTTGAAGACTTATACTCTCTCCACTAAGTCGGATGACGACTATGGACAAAGAACTTCGGAAAGAAAGGATTGCCAAATGCTGTTCCGATCTTGGACTCTCACTTTACTGCTTGCTTTAGCGGCGTTACCGCGCAGCGGTCAATCGACTGGAGAGCCGGCAGAACAACCGGTCAAGATGCACCAGACTACTGAATGGAACATTCGTCCCTCGCAGGCATTCGACGTGCTCTGTCTCTTGAATACACTCACCGTCGATTCCTTCTATTTGGGTTACTATGACAGCGACTACCGGAAGTTTGCTCCGAAGCTTACCCCCGAAGCAAAAGCTGCCCTCGCCAATCTGAAGCGTAAGGTCAAAGACGAGAAGGGGCAGATCATTTCCGCCTCGCTTTGTTTGTACTTCTCTGCGACCGACGATTCGACTCTCGATGATCTTATCGCGACTCTGGCGGAAACCTCGCAGATGCAGAACAATCTCAAGAAAACCCCATACTATGACGATGGGGGATGGGCGCTCTTTGAGTCGGTTCGAGCCGATCTGGGCGTCGTTTTTCATTTTCTGAAAGACATCCATTTCGAGGATTACTGGCGCGACAGCATTCTACCAATTGAGAATGCGAAGATTGATTCCATCAAGAATGATTTGCCGAAGTATAACGTCATTGCGGAGGTCGAAACTCTCCTGGGCTTCCCACTTTCCTCCAACAAGATCACGGTCTACATGCTGTACTATTCCCAGCCGCATGGAATTAAGATTACCGGCACCAGGTTTCTAACTGATGTGGCGTGGCCATTTAGGATCGTGGTGCGAAACGCCGCCCACGAAATGATGCATCCGCCGTTTGTTTTGGGGACTGATCCCCGGCTGGTGGCGGCACTAAACCAACTCAAGACCGACGATTTCTTGATGGATAAGGCCGTGCACCATAATCCTGCTTTTGGGTACAATTCTCTCGATGGGTTCATGGAGGAAGACTGCGTTCAGGCGCTGGAACAGCTTATCAACGAGAAACTGAAAATCGATCGCGAAGCTCACCTGCGTTGGAAGGAAAGCGACGACGGTATGCATGTCTTTGCCGTGGCTTTGTACGAGGTGATGAAGAAAGAGCGTTTTAATGATAAGCAGGAAACGTTTCAGGATTTTGTGATTCGCTATATACGATCGGGCGAGCTCGGTCCCGGGAAGATCAAACCGCTCTATGAAGCGTTTTACGCTCCGGTTCTTAAAGGCAAATGACCTCGCAGTTTCGTAGGTCAGGCCACCTCAAGGCGTGCCGCCTTAACTTACATATCGATTTCACATTATCCCTGACGGCGAACACTCGCAAAGGGCTTGACTCTTGCCCGACTTTGGCGATATTGGAGTAGACCGTTGACTCGATTATGGCTGTCATCATACCAAACGTTGCCACCACAAACACTATTCACAAAGACTGAATTAACTACGACACAGCCTCTGCTCTCAGAATGACAAACAATCAGATTTTCTCAACAGTCCCGTCTGGTAGAGGTCAGACAGATGATTGATGCGATGGGGCGACGCGTCAAGGTATCACACCCAGAAAAGAACCCCACCCTTCACAAGATGAAGGGTGGGGCGTTTTGTTGCGGAATGAGGGAAATCAGGTCCGAAAGTACCAGGTTATTTACCCCTCATCCTCTCTTTGGATTACGGCTGCATAAGCACCGCCACTGCCCGGTATAAACTTCGTCACTTTCCAGCCGCTGCCCTTGAGCATCGCCGTCATTTCCGGTTGCGACACCAAGAGATAATCGAACCACGGAGTCTGATACTTCTTGTAGCGGATCCGCAGCCGGATCTGACCGCCCATTCTGCTACGTCGCAGATTGAATTTCTGGTAGTTCAGATGATCCGGATCATTGGTGGCATAGGGATCAGTGGCCGTGACAATGAGCTGTATGCCCGGATTGGCGAGACGCCGGTACTTCTCCAGTACCCAGTCAGCGCGCTTCTTGCCTCCAAGCAGGCCGAAGTTGTTGCCGAACATGAGAATTGAATCAAATTTCCCGAGCGGCGGACCGACGCGGGTTATCGAAATCACGCGCGCATCTTTGGCCCCGCGCTCCCGGGAAGCTTTGATTGCCAGTGGTGAGACATCGATTCCGACACACTCTAGTCCCTTTTCCTGCAGGTGCAGAAGGACTCGGCCAGCGCCGCACCCGACATCCAATACTCTCCCTTTGACGAACTTAATCGCCTGCTTTTCGTGATCCGGCCAATCCTTGAACGGAGCAAAGTACGCTTTCGGTCCACTGGAGATTTCGATATAGCGGTCATCGCGCTCGGTGAGCTCCAACGCCAGCTTTCCCTGCATGTGATCAATTATCACATGGCCGTATGCATCCTGACTGTCTGGTAACATAGTGAGCATTCCTTTCTGCTTTCTAGCCCGCCAGAATATAAACTCCTTTACCCTTCATGCAAGATAATTCTTGGCATGAACGTCATGCTTTTTATTATACGCAGCGCTCATCCCACAGTTTTGTCCCAAATGCTTCGGCTCCCACAGCTGGTCACAAGCGCGGGGGAATCGCTATCGTCAAGAAACCGGATCAGCTTCGTCTGAGAAAGGCACTCTGGCTTCTCAAGCCAAAGGCACAGGAATCAACTGCTCGCGCCACGGCCAATATGCCATTAAGGTGATCGCATTCGTGTTGCAGCAGTTCCGCGAGCGAATCAGACAGTATCAACGAGCGCTCGTTCCAGCCGAGGTCTCGGCAAATGACCCGGCAGCTACAGTGGCGTCGGACTTTGACCAGCAGATCGGGAAATGACATGCAATCGTCCCATAATTCGAACGTTTTGGCGCTCTTGACGTCGATAACCGGATTGACAAACACGACCGGCTCATCGATGTTCATATACACCAACCGTTTCGCCACACCGATCTGTGGCGCGGCAATCGCCCGACCTCTGCCGCTGCGAGTACGAAAATCCATCAGCGTGTCACGCAGGTCTTCCACAATTCCTGTCAGACCTGCCAACTCTTCCGGAGCCATCGGCAGACAGACCTCGTACAAACTCGGGTTGCCCAACAACAGAATCTCATGAACAGCCATAGCCTCAGCATTTCTACGCAAAAAGCCTGGTGTTTATCGAGTATTGAAGTGACGGTCAATGAAGATTCTTCGGACACCATGAAGGCTCAGAGACTCCCCTTATCGCGGAAAAACTGATTGCCGCTTCCCGGTTAATTAGTTATGCATCCAAAAGAAATAGGATTCACCTTAGGAGGCAAGCGATGAAGCTGCATAGACACCCGACTGGCAAACGCGCTATCAGATCAATATGGATAATGATTTCCGCAGCAACGGCAATCGCGACCGTGTTGGTCGTGTTTTCTTCGGCGCAAACAACGCCACCATTGGGTCTCCGCGAAAGGACACCGGAGCTAAGGGCCTTTACTAATGCCCGTATCGTTGTTTCGCCGCAGCTTGCTCTCGACAGCGCGACGATGGTTATCGACCAGGGAAGAATCATCGCGGTCGGCAAGAACCTACCCATTCCTGCCGATGCGATGGTGGTTGACTTGACCGGAAGGACGATCTATCCCGGTTTTATCGATCCGTTCACCGATTACGGGGTGGAAAAGACGGAACGGCAACGACAGTTCAATCCTGATCAGTCGGGTGGCACCCAATATCTCGGTCATCGTGTCGGCGGCAACGCCTGGAACGACGCCGTTCACGCCGAACGCAACTGCGTGGCAGCGTTTACACCAGACGCCAAGGAAGCCAAGAACTACTTGAAAAATGGTATCACGGTTGCGCAGTCGGCAAAGCTCGATGGCATTTTCCGAGGACGAGGGTTTGTCACTACTCTCGGAAGCGGCCTGCCGAATGACTTGTTGCTCAGGCCCTTGTCGTGGCATTTTCTTTCTTTTGACAAGGGTTCGTCCAAGCAGGAGTATCCAGGTTCGCTGATGGGGGTCATAGCGCTGATTCGCCAGACGCTCTACGATGTCGACTGGTATCGCCTGGCGCAGGCTTCCTATAAACTCAATTCGAATCAAAAGATGCCGGAGTTTAATGCCGCGATCGAAGCGCTAGCGAGCATCAAGGGCGAGAGAGTCGTTTTCGAGTCTGACGATGTCCTCTCGCTGTTGCGCGCTGACAAATTGTCGAAAGAATTTGGCATCCCCTCTACCGAGGTCGGCTCAGGCAGGGAGTATGCTTGGGTCAAACAAATTGCCGCTATTGGAGCCACTTTGATTCTCCCTGTGGATTTTCCCGATCCCCCGCAAGTCAAGACCGCGGATGATGAACTCGACGTAACTTTGGCGACACTTCGGCACTGGGAAATGGCGCCGTCGAATCCCAAAATGCTCGCTGAAAACAAGACTAATTTCGCTTTTACTACCTACCGGCTCAAAGACAAGTCCGATTTTCTTGAGAATGTCCGGCTGGCGGTTAAGCGCGGTTTGAGCAAGCAGACAGCGCTTGCGGCATTGACGACCGTGCCGGCACAGATCTGTGGTGTGGCGGATATCGTGGGTACTTTGGAGAAGGGGAAACTCGCCAATTTCGTGGTCTCCGGCGGCGACCTGCTTGAAAAGGATGCCAGTATCTACTCGGTCTGGGTTGCGGGCAAAGAGCAATGGACCTCTGATCTCCCGAAGGTTGATGTACGTGGTAGCTACAATGTAACCCTCGGGGAACAGAAGCTGCTGCTCATTCTCAAAGGCGACATCGCCAAACCAAAGGGGGAATTCAAGTTCGGCGACAAGAGCCGGAAGTTGCAGGATATGTCGTTGCAGGACAATAATCTGAACTTCACGTGTGAGCTTGACACTCTCGCATATCTCGGAATGCTGCGATTCTCCTGCACAAGAACCGGTGATAGTTTCATCGGCGCCTGCGCGCTGGCCAACGGCGGGATTCTCCCATGGAATGCGGTACTGACCTCGCCATTTGTTGAGACACCAGATTCGGCAGAAACCAAGGAAGTGGAAGACCAGACTCTGATTTCGCAACTGACCTATCCCAACAAAGCTTACGGTCTGATCGCACCGCCCAAAATGGAAAATGTCCTGATTCGCAATGCTACCGTCTGGACATCGGAGGCGGAGGGCATCTTAAGCAACGCCGACGTAATGATCGTTAACGGCAAGATCGCAGCAGTCGGGCGCGACCTCAAGGCGTCCGCCGATGTACGGATTATCGACGGCACAGGCAAGAATGTAACAGCCGGTCTCATAGACGCGCACGCGCACATCGCCGCATCCGGTGACTTCAATGAAGGCACATTTGCGATCACTCCCGAAGTGCGCATTGGGGACGTCATCGATCCGGAAGATATTAGCATCTACCGAATCCTGTCCGGTGGGGTGACAATGACGCATGTGCTACACGGCTCGGCCAATCCGATCGGCGGACAAAATGTGGTCATCAAGCACCGATGGGGTTCACCCCCCGATGAGCTGAAATATGCCGCCGCTCAACCGACGATCAAGTTTGCGCTCGGTGAGAATGTCAAGCAAAGCGGCTGGGGAGAACGCTTCAACGTTCGCTATCCGCAGACTCGGATGGGTGTAGAGTCGATCATGAAAGATGAATTTCAGGCGGCCCGCGAGTACGAGCAGGAATGGAAGGCTTACAACGCCCTGAGCGCTTCCGAGAAGCTACGGACAATTCCGCCACGAAAAGACCTTGGTCTCGAAGAAATAGTTGATGTCCTCCATTCGCGTGTAATTGTCCATTGTCATGGCTATGTCGCTTCCGAGATGCTAATGATGATGCGACTGGCCGAGCAGTTTGGATTCAAGATCGGCATGTTCGTGCATGTGGGAGAGGGCTACAAAATAGCCGATGAAATCGCCAAACATGGCGCGATGGCAGGTGGTTACGTCGACTGGTGGGCGTACAAATTCGAAGTTTATGACGGCAGTGCGTACAACCCTTCTCTGTTGACGGAACGAGGAGTCGTGTTCGGAGTCAACTCCGACAGTCCTGATATGGCTCGTCGGTTGAACTCGGAAGCCGGCAAGACAATCCTATACGGCGGAACCAAACCGGAAGAGGCGATCAAGATGGTCACCATCAATCCGGCCAAGCAACTCGGCGTCGACAAGTTCGTCGGTAGCATCAAAGCCGGCAAGGATGCCGATTTCGTGATCTGGAACGGCGATCCGCTTTCGACCTATAGCATCGTCGAACAAACCTGGATTGAGGGGCGAAGATATTTCGACCGCGAGACCGACCGACAGCTTCGAGACGACAACCGAAAGGAAAAGGCTGCACTGATACAGAAAGTGCTGAGAGCCGGTGGAAATAAGGAAAAGGGTGGTCCGGGTGACGAACACAAATGGCCGGGCGAGTTGTCGCGCAACGGCATTGATCTCTGGGAAGGCAGGGACGAACAATGAAACGCTGGATAATGATCCTGACGATCCTCTGCGCCGCCACAGCGATGGCGCACAATCTTGTCCCCGGCGCCAAACAAAACCATCCGATCTTGCTCAAAGGCGGCGATCTTTACACCGTCAAGAACGGCGTCTTGCAACGAACCGATCTTTTGTTTGAACAAGGACGCATCTCGCAGATTGGCAAGAATCTTTCGATACCAACAGGAACGGAAGTTATTGATGTCACGGGCAAGCGCATCTACCCCGGCCTTATTGATGCAGCCACTAGTCTGGGCCTAGTCGAAATTGGCGAAGTCCGCGCAACTCGCGACGCCAGCGAAGTGGGTACGATTACGCCCGAAGTGCAGTCGCATATCGCTTACAATCCTGATTCGGAGATAATACCGACTGTGCGAGCAAACGGTATTACGACTGCGCTCGTCGCTCCGACCGGGGGAGTGATCTGTGGGCGATCAAGCTTGATCAATCTGGACGGTTGGACGAAGGAGGACGCTACCGAGAAATTCAATGTTGGGCTGCACGTCAACTGGCCGAGCGCTTCAGTTGGCCGGAGCTGGTCGGATCAGCGCCCGGCGGAAGAGAAAAAGAAAGATCGCCAAGAAAAACTGAAACAGCTTGATGACGCTTTTGAGGCCGCAAGAGCTTACTATCTCGCCAAGAAGGCGAATCCGAATGTCAAAGTAGACGAGCGCTGGGAAGCCATGTTGCCAATCTTCTCCAAAGAGCTAACCGTATTTGTCAATGCCGATGACGTCCGTCAGATAACACAGGCGGTCGACTTCGCCAAGAAATGGGATATCAAGATCATCATCGTAAACGGTCGCGACTCTTATAAAGTGGCCGACCTGCTAAAGACCAACGCTATTCCTGTTGTCTACGGACGGGTGCAGGGGTTGCCAATGCGAGAGGATGAAGACCCCGACATCAGTTCGCGTGTACCCAAGCTACTTGCCGACGCCGGTGTGAAATTCTGCCTGTCGAGCAGTTATGCCAACAGCGGGTCGCGCAATCTGCCGTTTCAGGCGGCGCAGGCAGTCGCCTTTGGTCTTGCTCCCGATCAGGCGCTAAGCGCCCTGACTCTTACACCCGCCGAAATTCTTGGGGTGGACAAAGACTTGGGTTCGTTGGAAGTCGGAAAGAAAGCGACGCTCGTTGTCTCCGACGGTGATATCCTTGACCCGCCGACTAACAAAGTGGTTTACGAGTTTATCGAGGGGCGCAAAGTCGACCTAAACAACAAAGGCAAGCAGCTATACGACAAGTACCGGCAGAAGCCATGAATTCAGCAGCGGGGGACGGTTCGTCTGTGAAGCCCTGGCGAACGAATGGGTAGCGATCGAGGCAATGGGCGAACACTGGCTTGTGAAATATCGCCAGCAGAGATCACACGGCCCGAGGTGACTCCCCTCGGATTCCCAGATACCGTAGGCCGACTCACTATATACCCGAGGCCAGTGATTTCGACATAGATCATCTTGTCAAACGCGATGGGAGAAGAACCGAAACGCGAGAGCTTGCAGCCGCGGCAGAAGAATGTCCGCCATGGACCTGTGGGGTATTTGCCGAAGGCATGGCCGGTGCCTGTCTGGTGGGAGGGATTATAGAGCCCACTGAAATGGATGTCATAGACATACGTCGAATCATCTGGCAGGAACATTGTCCATACGGAGTCAGAACCTGGAACGTGCGTCGAATCCATCCCTTTGCCACGCATGGTGATCTTTGGCTGAGTGTAGATCGGAGCGGACAGGTAGAAACTCCCCGCGTCTATGAACCTCGTGTCGCCAGGCAACGTAGCCAGATTGGCGGCTTCAATCGTGTTGGAGGCTGTCTCCCAGCTTGTATACGGGAAGGTGTTGCTCCCCGAATGCGAGACAAAGCGGGTCTCACCATGCACATACACGAATGCACAGAGCGCGATAGTCACCGGTATTCCAAATATGCGAGTCTTGAGCTTCAAAGGATGCCTCCCGGCTAAACCATCAAAGACGTGCCACAAGCAAGATCGTTTATACGGTTCTTCTGTCAAGCGGTCATTTGGGGAGATGCGGGATTGTCCCTGCGGACAATCAGATGGCAGTTAGACTACTCGAGGTCTTCGAAGACACGAATGATATCGTACGGCTGCTGCGCGGACATAACGCGGTCGAAGAAACCGTCAGCGGAGAAAATCTGCGCGAGCGATTTGAATACGCGCAGATAGAGTGTGTCATCATAAGGCGGTGCGGCCATCGGAATAAAGACGTGCGACAGCATGCCGTCAAGCGATTCGAAATCGTAGCCGGGCGTGGAACGCAGCACGCCGATGATCAGTTCCTTGGCCTGCATCGTGCGGATATGCGGAATCACAATTCCGCGACCGATTGCCGTGGTCGCCTTTTTCTCGCGGTTGAACATGTCGGTCAACAGCTTGTTCTTGTTGGACACTCTGCCGGAGACATCGAGAACTTCGGCGCACTCGGCCAAAAGCAGACGCTTGCGCTCCAGTTTCCTTTTGGGAGTCAACGGACCGCCGTCATTATCCTCCAGATCATCGAACGACGTCATCATCTCGAGGCGAATTAGATCCGGCCTCAATAGTCTTGATATCTGCACTTCTATGTTCCTCACCGGCGTTTATCGGTAAATGAGTCCCGCTTCCTTACCCGCCGTAGGCGTTTGCCGCAGTAAATCAATGTGGCATAACCGCTTTTGTCAATAGGGTCGTAAGGTAACGAAGACAGGCTTCACTTCAACTGATTTACATAACTGTTTAATAAATAGACAGTTGCAACTTCGCCAGACCGTTGCTTTTCGCTTGACATTAGCAATGAATGCTTTATATTGAGCGCGGCTAAATGCGGAGATGCTCTCTGGGCTATCTGTCTCATTCCCAGCAAGAAGCTGCTCGCCTATCATTGGATTGATCGTTGCATATAGAAGAATGTCAATTTATGCCCCGGCCATGGGTTACCTTTGATAATAATGTTACCTGGAGGAATTCTCCGATGCGAACAGGATCTATGAACTGTAAGACTCTATTGGTGATGTTGGCGCTAGCGACGTTGGCTGCCTTTGCCTTGCCGGCGCAAGGAACGCCACTATGTCACAACCTTGGTGGCGATCCGCTGAATTGGAATATCACTCACCAACAGAGCTGGTTGGCGCTTTCTGATTTGTCGGTCAGCGCGCCGAGTGCCGTCGCTCTGATGCCAAATGTGACATCCTATCCGGCTAGTGTCCTCACTGACTCGATTGCCGTAAAGGATGACAACGCGCTCGTGAAGACCGAGTGGGCATATGCAAATGTTACAATCCTCGAGAACCCCGATGTGACTTGCTGTCGGGCGCTGCACCAGGGTTGGAATCTAATAAGCTGGAATGTCAACGCGCCGGATGACGACATCGAGACGATAATCAAAGACATCAAAGGTTGCATCGACGTCGTTCTCGGTTTCGAGCAGGGCGGCGCGACCTATGATCCATCTCTACCGCAGTTCTCGACTCTGACCACTCTTGACCATCTGCACGGTTACTGGTTCCGCATGAACTGCGATACGACGCTCTGCGTCACTGGAACCAAGGTGGGGCCCGGAACGGCGATCGATCTGGAGCCGAACTGGAATCTGGTCAGCTATTTGCCCGAAGACGCCGATTCGACTCCGCATGCACTTGTGAGCGTGATGGATGGGCTGATTGTTGCGCTCGGATTTGACAATAGCGGTCTGACCTACGATCCGGCCTATCCGGGGTTTGCTACTCTGGACATGATGAAGCCAGGGCTTGGATACTGGCTCAAGACTGATGCCGCGGCGACGCTGATTTATCCGGGATTAAATCCTAAAGCATCCGTCTACGTCGCTTCGCGTGGTACGATGAAAGTTTTCCCGCCCGCCGCAGGTGTAACTCCGACAACCGAGTGGATCGACCTGTTCGGCGATGGCATTACGCTTGATGGCACTCTGATACCAGCCGGTACCGTGTTGGCAGCCTACGATGAAAATGGCCATCTCTGCGGACAGGCAACGGTGGAAACCGGCGGCAAAATTGGTTTCACACCGGTTTATCGCGATGACAAAAGTACGACCACCGTTGAAGGTCCTGATCTTGGCGGTAGCATCAACCTGACCATCAACGGCATTCCGGTGCAGCAGTCGTATACTTTCGGCGGCCTGGGTGATCGTATTCGTCTGACCACTCTGACTTCGCTGTCCAAGCCTTCGGAGAATCTGCCCCGTCAATTTGGTCTGGCGCAGAACTATCCGAATCCGTTCAATCCGGGCACTTCGATTGATTTTAGCTTGCCTGTAGCGTCAAGGGCCACGGTTGACGTATATAATGTGGTTGGCGAAAAAGTGACCACGTTGCTTGATCGTTTCCTGCCGGCGGGCAGATACTCGGTTAACTGGGACGGCGCCAACGCCGACGGCAAGCCGGCCTCCTCGGGGATGTACTTCTATCGTTTGAAAGCTGGGGAGTTTACCGACACCAAGAAGATGATGCTCGTAAAATAAATTGCGGAGTAGAGCATGGACACGTATCTTGAATATTATTATGAGAGGGAATAAAGATATGAGAGCGAAAACTTTGCTGATCAGAATGCTGATGATTGTTGTAGTTGCGGCTGTGCCCCTGTCAGCGCAGACTCCGACCAACGTCTGGACCGACTTTGTTGGTCTCCAGTGCACGATTAATGGCCTCCCGATACCGATAGGTACCGTAGTCACCGCCTTTGATCCACAAAATGTGCTCTGCGGTCGGTTCGTAACTGACTCCATCGGTGTTTATGGGACTCTTCATGTCTATGGTGATGACTTTACTACGGATACCATTGATGAAGGCGCTGTTGGGGGTGACCACATCACTTTCAAGATCAACGGCAAGGTTGCCTATAAACTGGGACCAGCAAATGACCTGTGGGTCGGCATGGGTGCAACCAGAACTATGAACCTCGCCATCACCGACGCCAACTCATTCGCCGTTGCTGCCTTGGCTCCGCCCGAAGGCTCCGATACTGCCGGCACAATCGTCAGCTACGATGTTGTCGTCACAAACAACGGTAATGGTGTCGACTTGATTGCTCTCAGTGTGGTGAGCAAATCCGGATGGGTAGTGACAGGCAACGATGCTTCCGGTCAGTTTTACGCTGCCGGCGGGCACAAAACACTATCGGTCACGGTGGCGATTCCTGCTGACGCGGAAACCAATTATAAGGACACGCTCACGGTTGTTGCCTATTCCCGGTTCGATCCGACAGCCACTGCTACGAAAAAGATCGTCACGACCGTTAACGCTATTACCGGTGTTGATGACGGCAATTTCCATGTGCCGGGCATGTTCACTTTGAATCAGAACTTCCCGAATCCTTTCAATCCCGAGACGGTGATTTCCTTCTCTCTGGACAAGCCGGGTGACGTAACGCTTTCGGTTTACGACATTCTTGGCCGCAAAGTGACGACGCTCTATCAGGGCTACCTGGCAACTGGTCAACATCAGTTCCGCTGGAATGGCGCAGACGGCAACGGTCAAGGTGTTGCCAGTGGTGTCTATTTCTACCGGTTATCGTCTGACCAGATCAGTTTGACGCGCAAAATGGCGCTGATGAAATAAAATACGCCCTCCTATTTTGTGACAAAAAACCCTCCGCAACGGCGGAGGGTTTTTTGTATTCAGGCAATCAGATATGGAGATGCGGCTGAAAAGGCAGAGTAGTGTTAAGCCTTACTCAAAGCCGTTCTGATATCGTCCATCTTTGTTTCCCAAGTCTTCTGCCAGTGCTCGACCAGCCCTGCTTTGATCACAGGCAAGTCCTTCGTCTGTAGTTCTTTCGGATCCAGTCCTCTCTTGGAACATACCGTACAAATGGCTGAGCCGACGCCAACAGAAACAACCGGCGTCAGTGCCGTTAGCACTCTATTGAAAACAACATTTTCTATGGCCATGGCGTTCTCCTTTCATTTCACCTGCCGGGGAATGGACGATCGGGTTCAATTGTTGTTGCTCTTGATTACGACATACAAACACGCGTAACCATCGACCAACTCGGATGCTTTCTCTTTGCTCATCCCAATTGCGGCTAATCCATTGTCATCGTATACAACTTTGCCGGTCGCGAGGCTGCGACAAGCTAATTGATAGTAATTCAGATTGTTCGCTCCAACTATCTCAATGTTTCTCACAATCAACTGCCTAGCAACCTGATGCGCTATGCATCCGGGATGAAGAATGGCGTTGGAGCCGGGGTTTTGCTGCATGTAGCCTTCCACGATGTCTTTGTGAAACGCCGGCGGTTTGCCATTGGTGTTTAGTTTGCCCATTTCCTCTGACATGGGACACCCACGCAGAATGACGACGTCGGCCAAGTCAATCGTTGCCGGTCCCTCAAGTTCGACCAGTTCCGTGTTGTCCGCAAGTTGTGCATCTTTGAAAGCTTGCCAGTTAGCATACTTCTTCTTTCCCACGGCCTTAAACAATTCGTGTCCCTTTTCAAAAAGGTTCTCCACGATTTGCTCCACGGGAACACCTTCTTTAAGAAGCTCTCTTAGCACGGACTCATTAAGGACTTGAGCAACCTTGGGCCGCCCGGCTGTCTTGGCGGCAGAATCATTGCGCGGTTGAGCAGTCTTAGTTTCCATGATTTTCCTCCTCTTGTCGTTCCGTTTCTTACGGAAATATATCGGCATCTAATCGCGGAATGTTCAGTCCATTAAATTCCACTTCATGCGCGTCGTGACCGAAGATAAACAAAACAGAATTTGAACCGGTTCTGCGCCGATACTCAAATAAACGTCTAAACGTCGCCACTCGGATCGGAACTGCCTTTACGATGACGGAACTCTGGCCGAAAATTGCTTGTTCCACTTTGAAAAATACATTTAATCAACAACGCGCCTAAGCGTATCACTGATACCAGACAATTACAGCAAGGAGCTAAGCTATGAGACCAACACCTACACTTTTCACCGTTGCCGCACTGCTGCTGTTTGCGTTGGCGGCCGTGCATGCCGACATCACGATCAAATCGAGCGTGACCAGCAAGGGATTGGTGGGTCTGACCAACATGGAAGGGACGCAGACGCAGATGATCGCCGGCGACAAAGCCAAGACCGCGTCCAATATCAGAATGACCAACAAAGTGATGAAGTTCCTCGGCGCCGGCAAGCCGCAGGAGAGCGCCGAAATCACACGTCTCGACAAGGAACTGTTCCTAGATATCAACCTCAAGGATAAAGAATACAGCGAACGTACCTTTGCCGAAGTCCGCGCCGAGATGGAAAAAGGCCTGCAACAAGCGGACAAGGAGAAGGCGAAATATGCAAAAGAACATCCCGAGGACACCGTCAAATTCCGTACTGAGGTAAAGGTCGACAAGACCGGCAAGACGCAGAAAATCGCCGGCTACAACACGGAAGAAACGACGATCACGATGATCATGTACGCCAAGAACGCCGAATCGGGCGAACAGGGCGCGATGAAGATGACGATGGATCTCTGGATGGCCAAAGACGTCCCCGGCGCTGCGGACTTCCAGAAATTCTATGCTGAAATGGCCACCAAGCTTGGTTTCACCGGCCACAGCCAACAGAGCATGGAAGGAATGTTGACGGCGTTTGGTGTCGATCCGCGCGAACTCTACAAACACACCAAGGATCTGCAGGGGATGTCTCTGATGTCGACCGTGTCACTCGGTTCTATGGCTGACACCCCAGCTCGGACCGGCAAACAGTCAGAGGCCAAAGAGGAGAAGAAGGAAAAGCAATCCGACCAAGCAGATGAAGGTGGCAAGACGAGCACCGCGAAAAAACTCAGCGGGCTGTTTGGCAAGAAGAAAGAATCGAAGGACGACGAGGGGTCCAAATCCAAAGACGCCAAGTCAGAACAGCAGTCGGGACCGATGTATCTGATGCAGTTTACGACTACCGTGACTGAAATATCCGCCGCCGGCATTGCCGGTTCGGAGTTCGAAGCCCCTGTTGGATTCAAGCTGAAGAAGTAGTAGTGTCTTGATGTAGCGGCAACCCTCGCGGTTGCCTCTATGTCTCTGTCTCCGTACGGGCATGGCGTGCCGTGCCCGTGTGTGTCATTCCAGCGAAAGTCGGAGACCCGGCTCTGAAGGGCTGGAATCCAGTGTCTGTTGATTGCGCTCTCGCGATAAAAGATTAGATTGTCGTCACCATGAACACACTTTACTACGGCGACAATCTGGAACGCCTCCGCAAATACATCAAGGATGAGTCCGTTGACCTGATTTATCTGGACCCGCCTTTCAATTCGCAACGCGCCTACAACATCATTTTCCCCGACAAGACCGGCAAGCTCTCCCGCGCGCAGATTCAGGTCTTTGAAGATACCTGGTTCTGGGGCGAAGAAAGCCAGCAGGCGTTCGACGATATCATGAGGGGAAGCTACTCGCTTGAGCTCAAAGACATGATGAAGGCCTTCAAGGAATTCATGGGCCCAAGCAACCTGATGGCTTATCTGACCATGATGGCCGTCCGCCTGGTCGAAATGCGCCGCGTCCTAAAAATGACCGGCTCGTTGTACTTGCATTGCGACCCGACCGCCAGCCACTATCTCAAGATAGTGTTAGATCAGATTTTCGGGGTTCGGAACTTCCGCAATGAAATCGTTTGGAAGCGAAGCCATACAAGGTCAAGCATAGCCAAAATTAACCGAAGAGCGCACGACATAATTCTTTTCTATGCCAAAAACGAAAAATACACTTATAATCTTCAATACCTCGGATTATCTGAGACCTCACAGGGCATCTACTCCAAAGTGGATAAGAAGGGCACATATAGGACAGTTCCGTTGCTCGTCAGTGGAAAAAGGGGTGGAGTCACCGGCAAAGTATGGCGGGGCATTGACCCCAATGTGTTCGGCAAGGACGGGATGCACTGGGTCACAACTCATGACAAACTGGACAACTACGACAAACAAGGGCTGATTTACTGGGGCAACAAAGGCAAGCAGCAGCCGCAACTGAAGTATTATCTGGAAGAGAATCTCGGTGTTCCCTCCTCCGATGTGTGGGATGACATCAACTATGTGCAGAAGAAGGAATCGATGGGTTTTCCCACCCAAAAACCTGTCGCCCTTCTTGAACGCATTATTCAGGCGTCTTCTAACGAAGGCGATGTCGTCATGGACCCCTTCTGCGGTTGCGGCACGGCCATTGTAGCGGCGGAGAAGCTGGGCCGCAAATGGATTGGCATCGACGTCACGCACCTGGCGATTTCGCTCGTTAAGAAGCGCATCACCGACCATTTCCCCGACGCCAAATTCGAGGTTGTCGGCGAGCCGCGCTCACTGGACGACGCACAGGCATTGTTCAAGCAGTCGGCGTTCCAGTTCGAAAGTTGGGCAGTATCGCTGATTGGCGGGCAGCCGTACAAGAGCAGCGGCGGGGGCGATACCGGCATAGACGGATTCTTGTACTTTCAGGACTTCGAGGGCAACTACCATCGGATCATCATCGAAGTCAAGGGAGGTGGATACCAACCCAAAGATGTTCGCTCGCTGGCGCACGTTCTCCAGCGCGAGGAATCACCTATGGGCATTTTGATTGCTCTTGAACCGCCAACCAAAGGCATGTTGTCAGCCGCCGCAGAGTTGGGCAAATGGGCTGTGCCCGGCAGGCGCAAATCATATCCGGTGCTGCAAATCATGACGATCCAGGATTTCTTCGACGGCAAGAAGCCGGAACTCCCCGACACCAGCGAGACTCTCAAGAAAGCCAAACGCGAAGTCCGCGAACGCGAGAAGAAAAAGAACCAGCCCAAGTTAGGGTTGGAGGAATAGTTTCGTAGCTCAAAACCGCTTAGGTTTTGACATCTCTTCATCCCCTATTTCTGCATTGCCATTGTAGTCAAAACACGTCCACGCCTATTAGTATTTGAGTGGGTCCAGAGCCCTGAACTCTCGACCCACTTTTCACAAAAGACGGCTATTTCAATAGCACCATCTTCTTCGCCGAGGCGAACTGATCGGCCTGAATGCGATAAAAGTACACACCGCTGGCTACCCGTTGACCATCGTCCCCGCAACCATCCCACACCACCTGATGAACTCCAGCCTGCAATGGCTCGTTGATTAGCGCGCGCACTCTTTGCCCCATGATGTTGAACACCTCGAGCGTCACTGCCGAAGCCGCTGGCAAAGTAAATTCGATGTTCGTTGATGGGTTGAATGGGTTGGGATAGTTTTGCTTCAACTCAAACGACTCAGGCAACGATGCTGAGAGCAATTTGTCATCGCGGTCATCGCAGTTATGCCGGTCGGCAAATTCCGCAGCGCCCCTGATCGATTCAATGAGTTTGCCGTTGAGGTAAATCAGCCGTTGAGCCGCCTGATTTTCGAAAAAGCCATGACGTGCCTGATCCTTGATCTCGTGATTCATCTCCCGCAAAATTTCCAGCGCGGCACGATCGTGATCCCGCTGCAGATGTTTTGCTACCTTATGGTATTGATCTGGCAAGTGTTCGCTTAATCTCGATCCCTTGATGAATCGATTCGTCCGATAAAGCGCCACTAACTCTGTAAGTTCCTGCGTCCCCTGGACCGGATTCGTCAGGGATGCTAAATCAAGAACCCTCCCCTGGCGATAATATGCCACCGGCGAGCGGGCGACCATGAAGTCCTTTACGACCGTGTACATGAACTTGTCCGTGACAACCAGGTTCGACATGGTGAACCCAGGTATCTGCGACAGAAAGGGAACAACGCCGTCCGGGACCGTCATCGAGTAGGTGTGGTACGGGTCAATCGGCTGGCCGTTGATCGTAACGCTTGAGTAATCAACGCGCGAGCCGGCTGGGTTGGTGGAAGTGTATGCGAAAGACACATTCGAGCCGTGCAGGAAAAAGTCTTCTGCATACGGCAGGTAGTACACTGCAAACTCCAATCCAGCTATCAATGACATGCCGCTGGTCTGAAACGTCGCCAGCTTGAGACCAAGGCCGGATGTCTCATCAAACCCATAGGGTACGGCCCGAAACACATCATTACCTACCACTGGCCCCGCCCAGATCTCCTGACTGATAAATCCCTGCGGCTGGACCGCAATGTCAGTGCCGGTCGCCCCGCGGAAAGCATCCGACACCAGGTCGCCCACCGGATTATCCATGACCAAACCGTGGCCGAGAGTTGCGTCAAGATCGATCGCAGCCCGGGCGATCGGAGCCGAAAACACCGGGCCAAAGCGCGGGTCGACTTCCACGCCCGCTGCCAACGACGCCAGCATGCCGCTGATTGTCGGCTCGGCGGGAATATTCTGATCGACTGGCAAAAGCTGATAGTCATACCCGGTTACAGAGCCCCCATTGACAAAAAGGTGCAGTTTGCCAAGATAGTGAGCGAACTCTCCCGCCTGTACGACTAACGTATTGCCAATCTTGATCGGCTGATCAATTTTCGTGTGCGAGTGCCCTCCCACAATCACGTCGATTCCGCTCGTGTAGGTGGCAACCGCCTCGTCCATATCAATTCCCAGATGTGACAATAGAATCACCACGTTACAGGCGTGGCCGATCTTAAGAGAATCGATCCATTTCTGTGCCACATCCAGCGGTGGAACGACCGACAGTGGCTGAGGATTGGACTGGGAATTCGTTGCGTCAGTAATAAGCCCGAATATGCCGACCTTAATGGCGCCATACTGCTTGATCGTATACGGCTGCACGAAGTACGGCATCTCCGGATCGGCCGACATGTCGAGATTAGCGCATAGCACCGGGAAACCACTTGCGGGGAATCCGGCCGTGTTCAGCTCGTACTTTAGCGTCGCTGGGTACAAGTCGAATTCATGATTTCCAAGTGCCAGAGCATCGTAGCCAAGGCTCTTCATGATCTCCAACTCCGGGATGCTGAGATATTTTTGGAACATGAAGTCCCCAACGGAAATATCGCCGGCATTCAGGAGCATCACATTTGGTTCGGTTGCTCGGTTCATGCCGACCAGCGTGGCGACCCGCGCCATGCCACCCCACATTCCGTTGCCGGACGCATCTTTCGGCCCGTACGGCAACAGATGCGCGTGCGTGTCGTTCAGATGCAACACTGTCAGCGTCTCACCGAAAGCCCCTGATACCAGCAGGAATGCGATCAGTCCGGCCCACAGTAACAATCGTTTCATACTCTTTTCTCCTATGTGTGGAATTGGTGAGTGTTTTCGAGGACAGGTCTTAGGCAAGCCCTGTGCCGATGGTTGTTTCATACTTTTTCCTCCTATGTGCAGAAGTAGAATTGGTTAACGTTCTCGAGAATGGGCATAGGCAAGCTCTGTGCCAATAACCGAATCCTAAACTAAATCCTTGGCGCACAATCATGCGGGAATCCGAGAATCCTGATTTTGATTTCCGGGAACGGATGTCACGGGTATACTGAATATCCATCTTGATTACTTACTATCCACAGACTTCGACAATGGCCGAAGAGTGCCCATAGTGCAAATTCTTCTATGCATATTAGTTTTGTAGTCACTATGTATTCCCGGGTTTGGGAACTGAATGTGTTTGGCGGGAGAAGAGGCTACCTTGTCACGAACAAACGTGAATTAGTTTCCACAGATGGTCGCAAAGCGCCACAAGTAACAGGAGGTGGCCTCATAGGGTTTGTTGCAAAATATGGATTCTTGCTGATTATGGATAATATGGATGAGATATTGTGTGGTAATGAATTTAGAGAAGATGGAGCGACAGATGAGTTTGATAGTTCCGACGATTGACGCGTTGGTAGCTTTGGGGACAGGTACATGCCGATACTCGACCCGTCGGAAAACTCTTGCAGAAAATACTTGACAATGGAATCGTATTTGCTTTGATTGCCTTGAAAAGAAAACCCCTTAGGTCGTCCTTATGGAGGTCTTATGAAGCCATCCGCTATCGCCGTAATTGCTGCGATCTTGTTGCTGTTCGCGGCTGCCGTTCTTGCAGCAGATAATCAAGTCTCGGTTGCTCAGAAAATGAACGCGATGCCACTGTCGTTCACCAAGAACATGGGGCAGTGGGACAACCGCGTCCTCTTCCGCGCCAGCGCCGGTGGGGCCACGATGTGGTTTACGAAAGAAGGTGTGACGTATCAGTTCACCCGACGCATACCCTCACCCCCGTCCCCTCTCCCAGAGGGGTGGTCGCAGACCGGGATCGGTCATTCCCGCGAAGGCGGGAATACAGGTTCGGTAAGTCGGACATCCTTGTCTGACCCAGGACAGGCAAGAATGCCTATACTACCGGGCGACAGGTCCGAGAAAGACTCGGTGGAGCAACTCGTCCTCACTGCCAAATTCGTCGGTGCGAACGCAAACCCCGAGGTTGTCGCCGAAGGGCAGATGGGATACAAATACAACTACTTCCTCGGCAATGATCCGTCAAAATGGCACACCGATGTCCCCAACTACGAAGCGATCACGCTGAAAGACATCTATCCCGGCATCAACCTGAAATACTCCGGCGACGGCACTGGTCAGGCGGCATACGAATTTGTAACCGCGCCGGGAGCCGACATCTCCCAGATCAAGGTTCAATATGAAGGCGCAGAAGAGACTTCTATTGATGCTGACGG
>Ga0209777_10001478_pt1 | contig 33764 bp, 25 predicted proteins | sample FrelakmetHBP12HB_FD_187147 | JGI IMG/M metagenome (GOLD analysis project Ga0209777, IMG submission 187147) | Freshwater lake sediment microbial communities from the University of Notre Dame, USA, for methane emissions studies -HBP12 HB (SPAdes)... | ecosystem: Environmental > Aquatic >... | reverse complement strand
GTGAGGTTGCATTTCATGAAGGGGAAAGCGATGCCGTGATCGGTCGTGCAGATGACGAGCGTATCGCCGGCCAGGCCCGAGGCTTCGAGGGCTTCCAGCACCAAACCCACGCCGCGATCGAGTTCCCGCGCCGAGGCGTGGAAACAAGCCATGTCGGCGCGGGTCTCCGGCGTGTCGGGCAAAGGCGCGGGAGGCAAGCAATGACGCGGATCGTCCTCGGGCCCGTGCGGTGGGTATTCGCGGTGCGTTTCGTGGAAGCCGCAGTCGAGGAAAAACGGCTGGCGCGGAGCGTTCCTGAGGAACGCGATGGCTTGCGGGGCCACGTCCGCCACTCGGTCGCTCGCCCTGGCGCGCTCGACGAAATCGTAGCCCAGCAGATCCAGGCCGGCTCCAGCGGCCACGTGCTGGACTCCAACCAGCGCAGTGTAGTAGCCTGCGCGGCGCGGCGCGTGGGGAAGAAGCTGCGTAGGATCGTTGAGCACGAACCCGCGGTGCGCCAGCCCGATCATGCCGGAGGAATGAGGCCACTGTCCCGTCAAGAGAGCGGCGCGGCTGGGTGAACAGGTCGGGCCGGCACAAAAGGCCTGCCGGAACAACATGCCCTGTTCTGCCAGGCGCTGGAGGTTGGGTGTCGCCACGGCATGGCCGTAGGGTTGAATGTAGCGTCCGGTGTCATGCGAATGAAGGTAGAGGATGTTCGGTCGCGGCATGGTCGTCCTCTGATGAACTCACTCCAGGACCACTCTAGTACCGTCTGCGGAGGTGTGTCCCATCCAAACTGAGTCTGGACCAATGTAGTTTGTGGTAGCTTTCCGGCGTGTCAAGCGTTTGCTGTCCCGCGCCTGCCTCAAGGCGTCTCGCACTCAACAGCGGATTTGGTTGCGGCTGAAAGCCGCGCTATGCTATACTGCTCAGCCGAAGAGGATGGATTCCAATGCCTTGCTCAGCAGGCGGCCGGTTCCGGGGTCGTATGTGCGTTTCGACCTTATTCCTGGCCACCTGCGCATCGGAGGTGCTGCTTCCGCTCATGACCATGCAAGCTCAAGCCGCTGAGCCGATCCGGCTCGAAAACGAATCAATCGGCCTGTGGTTCGACCCCGCCAGCGGGGCCTGGACCGGCTTCGTGGACAAGAAGACGGGAGAGCAGTTGGCAGTGGAAGCGTCCAGTGGCGCCCCCACGGGCCTGGCAGGCGCGCCAAACAAGAGCACGCCCGAGCCAGCGGTGGAGCTGGTGTCACACCATGCGGACCCTGGCCGCCATTCATTGGCCATGACGCTGAAGGCCGGGACATGGCTGGCTCACGCCACGTACTCGCTGCCGCCAGGCTCCGGGGTGGTCTGGCGCCAGTTCACGGTTGAGAACGCTGGCACTCAGCCGCAGACACTGCGCGGCGCAGCGCACGTTCTCCCCGTGTTGTGTCCCGGCCCGGACGCGGCAGCCATCTTTCCCGATTCCCGGCCGGTAGGAGACCTGCCGCTCGACAAACTGCCGCCGGCTGGGGCGGAGCCCACGTCGAAAGACGGCCTGGTTTACTTGTGGAGCGCACAGGCGGGACGCGGCGTTGGCGCATGGCACGCTAACGATGAGGAGTACTCCGCGCTGCGCGTCTCGGCTGCCGGAACCAGCGCGCGGATCGTGCACGGAGTGGAAGTGTTGGCTCCGCTGAAGCCCGGCGAGAGGGTGTCGCTTGGGCCGCAGTTCATCTGGCTGGCCCACGGCTCGCGGGACGATATCTTGTCCTCGGTGCAGCGCGTGTATGAGCGCATCGGTCTGCGCATGCCCGGCCGAGCCTGGCCGCGGCTGGCGGAGAGCGTGCTGTATTGCGCTCATCCCGGCGGCATGCCTGAGCAGAACTACATCGGCTACGGCGGGTTCAAAGCTCTTCAGGCTTACCTGCCGGTGCTGAGGAAGATGGGCGTGGACCTGCTGTGGCTGCTGCCGATCTTCGAGCATGGCGACGGGAAGAAATGGAATCTGTATTCGCCGTTCGACCACTTCCGCATCAGCCCGCTCTACGGCACGCCGGCGGAACTCAAGGCACTGTCGGCTGCCAGCCGCGCCGCTGGCATCAACTTGCTGTTTGACTTTGTGCCCCACGGCCCGCCGGATGACACGCCTCTGGCCAAGGAACACCCCGAATGGGTGTGCCTGGATGAGGCCGGCAAGCCCACCTACGTGTGGGGGCAGTTGGCCTTCGATAACGCCAACGACGGCTGGCTGGACTACATGCGCCGCGCGGCTGAGTACAATGCTCGCGAGTACGGCATCGTCGGGGGGCGGATTGACGTGGCTTCCGGCAGCCCGCCCAACTGGGACCCCAAGGCTGGTTACCGGCCCAGCCACAGCACGCTCGGCGGCGGCTTGGAAATGTGCCGCGCCATCCGCGATGGCTTGGTGCGCACGCAAGCGCAAGCGAGCGTCATCGCGCTGCCGGAGGAATACACTGGCGCGCACATTTTCTACCGCATCGCGGACCTGACTTACGATGCGCAGCTTTTCTTCGTCTTTGTGGACCTGCAAGCGGGCAAGGCAGCGCCTGAGGAGTGGGCCGCGACCTTGCAGCGCTTCCTGCACGACCAGGCGCTATCGCTGCCAGCGGGGGCGCTCAAGATGCGCTGGACCGCGAACCACGACACCGTTTCGTGGACTTTTCAGAAACAACGCACGCGCAAGGCCTATGGTTTCGAGCGCGCCCGCGCCTTGCTCGCCTTGTGCTGCCTGATTGACGGCGTGCCCATGATCTACCAGGGAGAAGAAGACCCGGCGCTCTACGGCGGCCAAGGGCCTGCGATTGTGGACTACCTGGCCGGCATAATCGGTTGCCGCAAGCGCCTGAGGGCTCTGTTCCGCGGCACGGCCGATTACCAGGCGGTGCAGGCAAGCGGGGGTGTGTTCGCGTGCCTGCGCAGCCTGGGCAATGAGCGCGCTATCGTTCTCGTCAGCTTGAACCCCGCGGAGGTGAAGAGCGGCCTCACCTTGCCGGCGGACCTGAAAGCCGTGAAAGTGTGGAAGGACGAACTGACGGGAGAGCAGGTCAGCGCCACGAGCGTGTTGATGAGCAATCACCAGGTCCGCGTCCTGACAGCGCTGCCCTTGCCATGAACCCTCCGCCTAACCTGCCCCGCACCACAGACGCCGAGCGACGCGCGCGGATCGAGAGAGTACGGCTTGCGTTGGGCGATGCGCTGCGAGGCTGCCGTGGTTGGCGCTCTGTTTTGCGGTGGTTCAGAAGGGCGTGCCTTCAGGGGCGGGATGAGAGCCAGGTGCTGCACGCTCAGCCGGCCCTGGAGCTCGAGTTTGAGGGACGCGGGCTGCTGCTCGCAGCGGATGCGGCCGGCGTCCTCGAGCAGCGGAGTGTGGGGATTTTATCGGACCAGGTGAATCTTCCTCCTGTGGGCCCTGTGGCGCCGCATGAGGACAATCTCGACTTCCTGATCTGTGAGCACTTGTTCGAGCAGTCGAGCAATCCCTTCGGCGCGCTGCGCCGGCATCTTGCGGGCCTCCGTACCGGCGGCCTGGCCATCCTGTCGTTCAGAGTCCAAGACAGCGGGCCGGACGGCAGCCGTGCGGCAACGCCGCTGGAGCATCTGATCCTGGATGACATAGAGCCTGGCCGCGGCGGGGCCGAGCGGCAGCATGTGCACGCCTTCGATCCTCCGCTGCTGGAAGCGGTGCTTGAAGAGGTCCGCCGGCAGGACAGCCTGGAGCTGATTCTCCTTCTGGAGACAGCGGGGCAAGGCGCGCCCGAGCAGATCGCGGCGCTCAGGAAAGGGGGACCTGCGGCTCCTAAGAGAGCAGAAGAGAGTCCACTGTTCACGGGGCTGCGGCGCGAGGGCGCGCTGTTGGTCCTGCTGCATGACAGCCCGTTCAGGTTCGGCGCGGGTGGCACCGAGTGCCATACGCTGGATCTGGTGGCGCATCTGAAGTTGAAGCAGGCCGTCATTGTATACCCATCCAACCCGCATCTGGTTTCAGCCGCCATAATCACGGAGGGCGACATCTCAGGGGCGCGGTATTGCCGCTTCCCGTTGCGCGAGCCGCTTAGTTTGTACATGCACCGGCACGCGGAGGCCGAGGAGTTGCTGCTCTACCTGGCGCGGCTTTGCGGCGCCCGCGCAGTGTTGATCCAGCATCTCCGCAGGTGGCCGCTCGCCGCGGTCGAGAATCTCCACCGCGCCGGCCTGCCGTACGTCTGCGTCACGCACGACTTCTTCGCCGTATGCCCCAACTTGAACCTGACCCACCCCAAGACGCTGCGGCCCTGTGGCGCGCATGCCGATGCGGCCGGCGAGTCGGAAAGCTGCCTGCGGGAGTATTTCGAAGCGCAGACTCAGCAGATGATGACGCTGCCATGCGAGTTTAAGGGCCTGTTGCGGCGCCATCAGACGCTGTTCGGCGCTATATTGCGCGGAGCGGAAGCGGTGGTGTTCCCTTCGGAAAGCGCCCGCCGGCGCGTGCTGGCCGGCCTGCCGGAGGGAAAGGAAAATGTCAACACGCACCTGATCCCGCATGGCTACCCGCAGGCTGTGGGAACGCCGGCCGTCCCGCCGCCGCGCTCTGACGGTGTGCTCCGCGTCGGGCTGCTGGGCATGCTGATGCTGCCGGCCAAAGGCTCGGAACTGCTCGTTGAAGTGCTGTCGCTGAGCGGCGGCCTGCCGCTGGAATGGCACCTCTTCGGAACCGTTGACGCAGGCAGTTTCCGCCGGCGGCTGGAAGCCACGGGCGCGCGGCTGGTGCTTCACGGCACTTACGAGCGCAAGGACATTGTCTCCAGGCTGCGTGCGGCCGGCGTGGACGTGGCACTCTTCACGTCCGTTGCCGAGGAAACCTTTTCCTACACGCTGTCCGAAGTCTGGTGCGCCGGCATTCCGCCAATCGTGCCACGCCTCGGCGCACTGGGCGAGCGGGTCGAGAAGAGCGGCCTCGGCTGGCTCATCGAACCACGGTCGGCGGCGGCCGCGCGCGATATGCTGCGGGACCTGGCGCAAGCGCCGTCCAAAGTTGCGGAGGTGCGCGCCAGGTTGGGCAGCTTCAGACATACGACGCTCGAGGAAAACGCGGCGGCGTATCGCGAGTTGCTTGGGCCGCTGCTGCAAGCCGGTGCTCGCAGCAGCGCGTTTCCCGAAGGCCACTGGCCAAGCGCACTGGCCGAAGAGGCCCGGCGCAAGGCGGCATTTGAGTCGTCCAGGAAGACCGTGTTGGCACTGGACGCAGGCAACCAGTTCGCAGGCATTACCGCGGTCAACCAGGCAAGCCTGCTGCTGCGCGGCGGCGCGCTGCTCATGCATTCGAGCGGCAACGACCCGGCGCTGGCGTTGCCGGCGTGCGTGTTCGTGCGAGGCAGGCGTTATATGCTGCGCCTGGACTTGGCGTCCCCGGCGGAAGATGAGCTGAGAGTTTACTACGGCACGCGTGCCCAGCCGGCCTGGGCTGAGGAGCGCAGCATCAGAATTGTCGTGCAGCCAGGACGCGGAGAGGTCTTCATCGAACTGGCGGCGGACCTGGCCGGGCCGTTGCGGCTGGATCCGGGGACGATGCCCGGCGAATACCAGCTCCATGCAGTGGAGATCCGCGAGTTACGCGGATTGACGCGCAGGGGGCTTAAGGGAGAAAGGGGATAGTGGAGATCGGCGGGATAAGGGGATTGGGATCCGCGCCGTGCCGGCCTTGGGAAATGCGGTGGTTTTCGGCTCGACAAGCAGCCGGGCCGCGCTTAGACAGCGATGTCACATGGCCCTCGTTGGTGAATTCGCAAAGCTCTACGCCTTTCGCGAGGTGCTCCGCAACCTCGTCAGCAGCGATCTGAAGCTCCGCTTCCGGCGCTCCTTCCTGGGCTATGGCTGGAGCCTGCTGTACCCGGTGTTGACGATGTTGATCCTGGCGGCGGTCTTCTCGAAGATCATGAGATTCGGGTCGGCTTCGGACATGATCCTCTACGTTTTTGCGGGGTTGGTGCCTTGGAATTTCTTTGTGAGCAGTTGCCTGGCGGGCGGGAATTCGGTCCTGACAAACGAGGCCTTGCTCAAGAAGATCTACCTGCCTAAACTGATCTTTCCGTTGTCGGTGCTGCTGGCGCGGTTCGTGGATTTTCTGTTCAACCTGGTCGCACTCTTCATCATTGTCTCTTTTATCTCTTTCAAGCCGTCCTGGGCCTTGCTGGCCTTGCCGGGGGCCTGTCTGATCCTGTTCCTTTTCATTGAGGGCGTGACCGTGGCGCTGGCGGCGATAAATGTCTATGTGCGCGATGCCGCACACCTGATGTCCGTGATCTTTCAGCTCGCCTTTTACGCCACGCCGATTATCTACCGTGAGGACCTGGTGCCGGCGAAAATCAGGGGCTTGCTGGAATTTAACCCGCTGGTGCACATCATCCGCTTGTTTCATGCTATTCTGGCCGATGGGCAGGCGCCTTCGCTGGAACAATGGGGGATTGCGGCGGCCGTGGCGGTGGGCGCGGCGGGGGTGGGGCACTGGATCTTCATGCGCCTGGAGCGGAACCTGATCTTCCGGCTTTGAAAATGGCTAACGGTGAGTCGCATATCCGGCTGCGTGGCATCGGCCTGACGTTCAGACTGTACGCGAACAAGAGCTTTTCGCTGCGCGAAATGTTTCTTAGCCCGCTCAAGCATGGGCAGCAGGTCTCCAATTTCGAGGCCCTGAAAGAGATCTCGCTGGACATCTCCCATGGCGACCGAGTGGCCTTGATAGGTCCCAACGGCGCCGGCAAGAGTTCGCTGCTTAAGATTGTGGCCGGCATCTACCCCCCCACTTCGGGCGAGATGGCGATTCGCGGGCGCATCACCCCCCTGATCGAGATGGGCGCCGGCTTCAACCCTGAACTGACCGGCCGCGAGAACATATTCCTCAATGCGGCGATACTGGGTTTTTCAAGGGCGGAGGCGCAGCGCCGCCTGCCGAAGATCATGGAGTTCTCGGAGATTCCGCCGGACTTCCTCGACACCGGCATCAAGTATTACTCGTCCGGCATGATGATGCGCCTGGCATTCTCGGTGGCGCTGGAACTGGCGCCGGAAATCCTGATCCTGGATGAAATCTTCGCCTCGGGCGACGGCCATTTTGTGGAGAAGGCCACGCGCCGCATGAGGGAGTTCATTGCCAGCGCGCACATCATGATCCTGGTGACGCACGATCTGCAGTTGGCTCGCAGCGTGGCCAGCCGCTGCATTTGGCTGGAGCGTGGCCGCGTCATCGAGGATGGCCCAATCGCCCAGGTGGTTCCCGCCTACGAGGCCGCCCTGCGCGCCCCAGACGTGATAACACACGCGGTCGGCGGCAGGGCATAAGTCCTGTGACATGGCGAGAGGAATCCGTGCAGCTATGCCCTTTCCCAGGGTTCGCCTCGTCAACAATCCCTCAATATGTTCTCCCGCAAACGCGTGGAATCAGGCCTTCTTTTCGTGAGCCATGACTTCAGCGAGGGACTCCTTCTTGGAGTAGGCCAGGCCCTGGAAGACAGCAATGAGTTCGCCGGCCTCATTCGTCACGTGCACGGTGTAGCTGGAAAGCTTGGGCCCGCGTGAGACCTCGCGCGCCTCGGCGAGCAGCACGCCCAGCTCGCCAGCCTTGACAAACGAGATATTGACGTTGACGGCCACGGCCACGGTGCCATGCGAATTGGCTGCGACCGCGAAGGCGAAGTCAGCCAGCGTGAAGATGGCGCCGCCGTGCGCGATGCGGTAGCCGTTGCAGTGATGCTCCTCGACGAGCATGCGCGCCTTGGCATAGCCAGGCCGCACCTCCAGCAGGCTCACTCCGTTCCGCGCGGCGAAACGGTCGCCCTTGAAGAATTCTCTCACGGAGTCCATGGTTCGCAGGCCTCAAACCGCACTCTCAATTGACAGCGTTGGTCCAATGTACCGCCCGGCCCTGCTATTGACAACTCAGCTTTCATGGCAAAGCAGAATGTCCCCTTTTGGCACACAAAGCAGGGTAGCGCACTCAGCCAACGCCGTCTATAATCATGCTTGTCCAACGACATCGGAGAGCAGGGAGCAACATGGCTGAGGCTAGTCCTGAAAACCGCATCTTTGACCCGGCGGAAACCATCCCGCCGGACGAACGGCGGGCCCTGCAACTGCAGAGATTGCGCGAGACGCTCGCGCGCGTGGCGCATGTGCCTTTCTACAGAGAGGCCTTCGCACGCGCAGGAATCCGCCCTGAATCCATGAAGTCATTGGACGACTTGCGCCGGCTGCCCTTCACCACGAAGGCGGACCTGCGTGACCACTACCCTTTGGGCTTCCTGGCGGTCCCGCGCTCGGAAGTGGCCCGGATACATGGCTCTTCCGGAACGACAGGGAAACCGACGTTCGTCGCCTACACAGCGGCGGACCTCAAGCTCTGGGCGGGCCTGTGCGCCCGTTTCCTGGTTGCCGGGGGAATGCGGCCCGAGCATACCGCGCACATCGCCTTCGGCTATGGCTTGTTCACCGGGGGCTTCGGACTGCACTACGGTGTGGAGCGTATCGGTGCGGCCGTTGTGCCAGTGGCCGGCGGCAACACGCGGCGCCAGATCATGATCCTCTCCGACCTGCGCTCGGAGGTGCTGGTCTGCACGCCCAGCTACGCCCTCAACATCGCCGAAGTAGCGCGCGCCGAGGGCGTTGACCCGCGTGGTCTCGGCTTGAAGTTCGGGCATTTCGGCGGTGAGCCGTGGACCGAAGACATGCGAAGGCGCATCGAGGAGGAACTGGGCATCCTGGCCTTCAACAACTATGGGCTCAGCGAGGTGATCGGGCCTGGCGTCAGCGGGGAGTGCTGCTGCCGCAACGGCATGCACATCCAGGAGGACCACTTCATCGTCGAAGTGGTGAACCCCGAGTCACTTGAGCCGATCGCGGACGGCGAGAAAGGGGAGTTGGTCTTCACCACGCTGACCAAGCAGGCCTTCCCGCTGCTGCGCTACCGCACTCGCGACATTGCTTCGCTCTCACGCTCGCCCTGCCCCTGCGGCCGCACTGGCGCCCGCATGAGCCGCGTGGCCGGGCGCACGGACGACATGCTCATCATCCGGGGCGTCAATGTCTTCCCCTCGCAGATCGAGGAAGCCTTGCTTCGCGTGGAAGGGACCGCCCCGCACTACCTGATTGAGCTTGACCGTCCGGGCGCGCTGGATGAAGTGACGGTGCACGTGGAAATGCGCCCCGGGGAATTCTCGGATAAGATGCGCGAGATGGAGGAACTGCGGAGGCGCATAGGCCGTGAAATCCAGACTGTCACCGGCGTTTCGGTGAAGCTGAACCTCGTGGCCCCTCAGACGCTCGAACGCACCGCCGGCAAGGCCAAACGGGTATTGGACCACCGCAAGGAGAAGGGAATCCTTTAGCGTTATCCCGCGTAACAACAAGAAAAGCGGACCGGGAACAGCGCCCGGTCCGCTCATCCTCTCTCTGAGAGCCGTCTCTTCTGGGGGCGCTGTACTTACCACGCCACCTGGAACTGGACTGCCAGGTTGTCGTTTCGCACGTCGCGGGTCTGGCGATCCCCGTTGTTATGGTTGTCGTCCTCGTCCACCCAGTTGTAATTCACCATGACCTTGGCGTTGTGGCCTTTGATGTTGTAGTTCACGCCCGCCGTGTTGACGGTGGTCGCGTACACGTTGAACCGCCGCTCAGGCACGTTCGGGTCGAAGTAGAAGAGGTTCTGGAAGACCTCATGGCGGTAGGTGAACTCAAAGGGCTTGACCCAGTTCGGCACGCTGTCGGCGAAGCGGCTGTTGCGCAGGTTGTACCCTGTGGCTACGTACCAGCCTTCAATTTTGAACGGCGCCGGGTCTGTCGTAACGTTGGCATCGCCCGTCACGATCACGCCCGAGTTGAGACGGTCGCGGAACTGCGCCCACTCGCCCTGCATCCACCAGCCTTTCACCGGCCCGGCGGGCAGATAGCGCGCCCAGGCATAATCCACAAACTGCTTGGTCCTCTGGCGGTTGAGATTGTTGAGGGGATCACCATTGGGGTCCTCGTTGGCGCCTTTGCCGCCCTTCCCCCCTTCGACGCTGTCGCCGAGTTCCAGGCCACCCCAGATCTCGTCCTTCCAAATGGGGCGCACCATCACGGAACCGAAGACATTCTTGTCATTGTTATCGTCAGCGCGGTTGACGCGGAGCGAGAAGATGTTGCCGGGGCCGTTCTGTGTGCCGAACCAGTACTGGAAGCGCTCATCCCACCACGTGCCGTGGCCCTCAATCCCGATGTCGTAGGAGTTGTGGGAAATCTGGCCGACAAAGGACCGGTCCACGAAATCCAGTGTGTCGCTTGGGCGCGAGCCTTCCTCGCCCAGTTTGCGTTTGAACTGGCCAATCGTGAAATCATGGTGCGGTATCACGCCGTGGTAGTTGATCTTGGCGTCCAGCAGAAAGATGGGCGTGATGCCACTGCCCGTGTACAAAGGCGTATTGCTCCGTTTCCCAGTGTTAATCGAATTGGTGTAAATCTGCCCTTGGTTCTGGGGATAGGCAGCCCAGGAGTTGGGTTCTGTGGCATTGTCAACGAGCACAAAGGAGGACACGTTCTCAGTAATGTCCATGCCAAACCGCAGTACCAGGCGGCGCATCTCGAAGGTGTCGTTATCGAAGGAGGAGTTGCTGCCGCCATCCGAACCCAGCTTGGTGGCGTTGGTCCAATCGTGGTTGTCGTTCTGGAAGTGAACAAACCAGAGCTGCAGCGCACCGCCTATGTAAAGCTTGCCGGTCTTGGTGGTCACAGCAGAGCCCGGGCCGTACTTGCTCGCAACAAGGGCATCGGCGCCCGCGATGGGAGTGCTGCGCTGCTCCTGCCTCCCGGCGATTTGTTTGCGCAAATCGTTGACCTCTTTGCGCAGGTCGTCCACCGTCACTTCGCCTGAGCCGGCCGTTGCCCAGGCCAGCAGCAGTGCCACCAGCAAGACTCTTGTCACTCCGTTCATGGTCCAAGCTCCTAAGAACAAAGCCACCCCGCTACGGCGGAGCACTATACGCCAAACTAAACTACGGAAACCGCCAACGATAATACCACGAGGCGGCTAACGCGCCACTAATGAAAATTGATTTTGTGAAATATTAAGCGAGGCCACAGTGTTCGGTTAGTTCCGGATCAACTACGGGGCATGCGCGGGGGTTAGAGACAGCCCGTATGAGTGTAAAGCGCCCGGTTATAACGACTTATATCAATTACATTCCGTATAACCCCGCTCCGGCAAAGGGGCAGGCAGTCGTGTCGTTCATGCTTGGCACATCTGGTCCAACCACATTCGTTCCATACGCCTTCTGGAACTCAATGACAGCGCTGGTCAACAACGTTGACCACCTTCTTCCCCTCAGGCTGCCCGAACGCGCCGGGCAACATGAAGACGACTTTTGCCTTCAGGCCGATGGTTCCCTCAAGGTCCGCTGCCGTTCGTTCGGAGAGTGCCTTCATCTCGGTTGCTGTCAGGGACTGCGCCACTTCAGCGCGGATCTCCACCTCGTCATCGCCGTGGGTGCCGCGCAGCTCGATCCCGAAGCGCGGCGTGACTCCTTTGCCGCGCAAGAGCACGTCTTCGATCTCGGAGGGAAAGAACTTGAGGCCCTGCGCAAAAATCATGTCATCGGTGCGCCCGCTCACGCGGCTGATGCGCGCGAAAGTGCGCCCGCAAGGGCAGGGCGATTCGTCGAGCGAAGCCACGTCGCCGGTGCGGTAGCGAACCAGCGGGAAGGCCTCCTTGGTGATGGTAGTGAAGACCAGTTCGCCCTTTTGGCCGGGAGGCATAGGCGCGCCCGTGGCAGGATCAACCACTTCAACAATGAGGTGGTCCTCGTTGACGTGCAGGCCCTGGTGGTGCTGGCATTCGCCCGCGACGCCCGGCCCCATGATCTCGCTCAGGCCATACGTGTCGTATGCCGCCATCTTCAGACGTGCTTCGATCTGCGCGCGCAACGTTTCGCTCCAAGGCTCAGCTCCCAGCAGCCCGCAGCGCAGGTGGAGCAGCTCCGGATGAACACCCAATTCCTCCATGGCATAACCCAGCCGCAAAGCGTAGCTGGGCGTACAGCACAGGACCGTGCTCTTGAAATCTCGCATGATCTCGATCTGGCGCCGCAATGTGCCGGCGTTTGAGGAGGGGATGACCGAGGCCAGCAGGCGCTCCGCCCCTTGGTGGAAACCGAAAGCGCCCGTGAACAGGCTGTATTGGAACGCCACTTGGACACAGTCGTGATGCGTGACCTCGGCCGCGGCCAGATTGCGCGCGACCAGTTCCGACCAGTGGCGCAGGTCATTGGCCGTGTACCCGATGCCGATAGGCTTGCCGGTCGTGCCGGAAGTGCATTGGATGCGGACCACATCGCGCAGCGGCACGGCGAACATGTCGTAGGGGTAGCTGCGGCGCAGGTCCTCCTTGCTCGTGAACGGAATCTGGCGCAGCGCCTCCACATCCTTGATCCGCTCCGGCTCGATGCGGTGCTCCTCAAACATGCGCCGGTAGAAGGCCACATTGCGGCAGACGCGGTTGAGCATGGGCTGCAGCCGCTCGACCTGGAGCTGGCGCAGTTCCGGCCGCGCCATCTTCTCATGCTTTTCGTCGTAGATAGCCATGCTGGCCCCTCCTCCCACGGCCCGGAAGGCCGTGCCACCACCAGTCACTCGGCAATCGAGTGGTACTCACGCCCAAGGTACGCGCGCTGCACATCGCGGTTGTGCAGCAGATCAGACGCCGTCCCCTCAAGCACGATCTGTCCCGTCTCGAGAACATAACCCCGGTCCGCGAGGCCCAGGGCGGCGCGAGCGTTCTGCTCCACCAGCAGCACCGTGCTCCCGCTCTCCCGCAAGCCGGCGATGGCCCGCAGAATGTCCTTCACGACCAGGGGCGCCAGCCCGGTGGAAGGCTCATCCATCATGAGCAGGCGTGGGCGGGACATCAGCGCGCGTCCGAGGGCCAGCATCTGCTGTTCGCCGCCGGAGAGCGTCCCCGCCAACTGGCCCTGGCGCTCCTTTAGTTTGGGCAGCATGAGGTACACATAGTCCAGGTCGCATTCCACGTCGTGCCAGGTGGCCCCGCGCTTGAACTGCGCGCAGGCTCCCAGGACCAGATTGTCGCGCACGGACATGGGAGCGAAAAGCTGCCGGCCCTCGGGCACCAGCGCACAGCCTCGGCGCACGATGGCTTCCGGACGCAGCGCCTTGAGGCTGGCTTTCTCGAACAGTATCTCGCCTGCTCGCGCGGCAACCAGGCCGCAGATCGTGTGCAACAGCGTCGTCTTCCCCGCCCCGTTGGCGCCGATCAGAGTGACGATCTCGCCCGGGCTGACGTGCAGCGACAGTCCCTTGAGCACGCGCAGGTCGCCGTACCCGGATTCAAGGTTCTTTACCGTCAGCATCCTCTCCCCCGAGATAAACGCGGATAACTTCCTCATTGCCCTGGATGGCCGACGGCGGGCCCTCGGCGATTTTCACGCCGGAGTTCAGGACTACGATCTCGTCGGAAATGCCCATGACCAGCGACATATCGTGCTCGACCAGCAACACGGTGATGCGCCGCTCGCGAATCTGGCAGATCAGGCGGGCCAGCTCCTCGGTCTCGCGCAGGTTCAGCCCGGCAGCCGGCTCGTCCAGCAACAACAGCGTGGGCTCACTGGCCAGCGCCCGCGCCAGTTCCACCAGCCGCTGCTGCCCGAATGGCAGGCTGCAGGCCTCGGCCCCCGCAAGACGGGCCAGGCGGGGCAACTCCAGCGCGGCCATGGCGCGCTCACGCGCACTTCTTTCCTCGCCCCAGGTCCACGGCGCGCAACACATGCCGGCAAGGAAGCCCGCGCGGCTGCGCGTATGGCAGCCCAGCATTACGTTTTCCAGGACGGTCATGCCCGGAAAGAGCTCGATGTTCTGGAAGGTCCGCGCTAGCCCCAGCGCGGCGATCTGGTGCGGCTTGCAGCCTTGGATCGCCTTGGCTTTGAAGAAGATGCGGCCTGCATCCAGGGGCAGGCAGCCGGAGATCAGGTTGAACAGCGTGGTCTTGCCGGCTCCGTTGGGGCCAATCACAGCTTTGATCCGGCCCGGCTCCACCACGAAGCTGACGTCGTTCAGCGCCTTCAACCCCCCAAAGCGGCGGTGCACAGCTTCAACGCGCAGCAGCGGCATCAGTTCAGCCCGCCTTTCCGGCTCGCGGCCGGAACAACGCGCCCCACAGGCGCGCCGCCCAGCCCGCCCATCCCAGCCGCAAGACGCCCTGCGGAGCGAACAGCATCACCGCGATCAGCACCGCGCCGAAGAGCGCATCATCATAGGTCCCGAAGGTGCCGCGGAGCGAGAGGTAGTTAAGCACCACGGCGGCGACCAGTGCCCCCCAGACGCTGGCCATCCCGCCCACCGCCACGATCGCGACGTAGCGGATGGACTTCATGACGCTGGTTTCTGAAGGGCCGATGCCGCCGTTGTAATGGGTCATCAGCACGCCCGCGAGAGCCGCCAGCACGCCGCTCAGAACCAGGACCTTGAGCTTGTAGCGCCCGACGTTCACACCCATGGAGGCGGCGGCCCGCTCCGCGCCGTGGATGGCGCGCAGCGCCCGGCCTGTGCGGGAATCTATCAGGTTCAGGAGCAACAGCACGGTGAGAGCCACCACGGCCCAGGCCACGTAGTAGTTGGGCACCTTGGCAGACAGGTCGCCGCTGATGCTGAGCTTGCCCACGAGCGGAAAGGCCGGCACGTCGGCAATGCCGTCCGCGCCGCCGAGCCTTTCCACGGCCAGGACCATGGTGCGGATAATCATGCCAAAGCCCAGCGTGGCCATGGCCAGATAGTGGCCTTTGAGCTTGAGGACCGGCCCGCCCAGCAGCAAGGCGACGCCCGCCGCCAGCAACAAGGCCATGAGCGCAGCCGCCCAAGGATGGAAGGACAGCGTCTTCTCCAGGTAAACGTTCTGGCCTTCCAGCAGCACTCCCCAGCGTGCCAGACACGCCGGCACAGGCCGCGCGGCCCAGGGAGCCAGGTTGCAGGTGGTAAGCGCCGCGGAGGCGTAGCCGCCGATGGCGAAGAATCCCGCATGGCCCAGTGAGACTTGCCCGGCGTAGCCCATCAGTGCGCACAGGCCGAGCACCACCAGCGCGTAGTATGCGGACATGGTGAGCGGTGTCAGCAGGAAGTCCTGGTGGGCGCAACTGGTGTATTGCTGCACGACCACAACCGCCGCCAGCAGTCCCGCGAGGCCCCAGTACCTGTGCCAGTTCATCCGGCTCCCTTTGAAACAGCCCTAAGCCCGCATTGTTCACCACGGAGACGCAGGAAGCGGCCAACGCGGAATGATGAATGATGAATGGCGAGCACGAGTTCCTCCTTCATCCTTCATCCTTCATCCTTGCTAAGAGCCCCACGACACCTCGGCGCGGCTGCCGAACAGGCCGCGCGGGCGCACGCAGAGAATCAGCAGCAGCAACCCGACGGCAATCGCATCTTTGAAAGCCAACGGCATGTAGTGGGTACAGAAGGCCTCCACCACGCCCAGCAGAATTCCAGCCGCCACCGCCGCGGTGCTGTTCCCCATGCCGCCCAGAATCGCCACCGTGAAGCCCTTAACCGCCAGACCGGGGCCGATGTCGTAGGTAGTCTGCGTTATGGGTGACATTACACAACCGGCCAGAGCGCCCATCCCGGCGCTGAGCATGAAAGAGAAGGTGATCAGGTTCCGCGTGTTTATGCCGCACAGCGAGGCGGCGGTGCGGTTGGCGGCGCAGGCGCGCATCATCTTGCCCAGGAGCGAAAAGGAGAAGAACAGACTCAAGCCAGTTACCATTACAACGCACGTGCCCAGCACCCAGATTTTCTGCGGAGTGATATGCGCGCCCAGGATCAGCAGCGAGGAGGTCTCGTCCCCGCTGAAAGGCGGCAGTGCGCGCACCTGGTTGCCCCAGATGTGCCACGCCGCCTCGCGCACGAGAATGGATAGGCCGATGGTAATGATGATGGTGCGCAGGACAGTGGGGCGCACCAGCCAGCGGATGAAAACAAACTCTATGCCCGCGCCCAGAAGCATGGTCACGAGCACAGCCGCGGCTATGGCCAGGGGCAAGGGCAGGCACTGGCAAAAGGAGATGGCCGCCATGGCTCCCAGCATGACGAATTCGCCTTGTGCGAAGTTGATGATACCCGTGGTGCTGTAGATGATGTTGAAGCCGATGGCGACGATGGCGTAGATGCAACCCACGGACAGGCCGGTGATGAGATACTGAGCGAAGACGTCCTGCGTCATCGTCACTTCCCGCAAAGCACGAACTTGCCGTCTTTGACGGTCAGCATTTCAAATGCATCACTGGTCAAACCGTTGTGCTCGGCGGGGGAGAAGTTGAAAATGCCCGCCGTGCCGACGATGCCCTTGAGATTCTCGAGCGCCTCGCGGACCTTGGCGCGCTCCGCCGCGCCGGCTTTCTTCAAGGCTTCGACCAAAAGAATGATGGCATCGTAGGCGTGGCCGCCGAAAGTACTGGCCGCTTCACCGAAGCGCTTCTCGTAGGCCTGCTTGTAGGCCACCAGGAGGGCCTTCTGGGGGTGGTTGTCGGGAAGGGAATCGGCAACCAGCAAGCGCCCGCAGGGAAAGACGATGCCTTCGGCAGCGGCCCCGGCGGCCTCAACATACTTGATGTTGCCGAACCCATGGCTCTGGAAGAGCGGCACGTTGAAACCGATCTGCCTAATATTCTTGGCGATGATGGACTGGGCGGGCACCACCGACCAGTTGACGACTGCCTGCGCGCCCGCGGCCTTGAGTTTGGTGAGCACGGCGGTGAGGTCGGTCGCGTCCTTCTCGTAGACTTCGTCGGCCACGATCTCCAGGCCGGCGCCGGGCGCCGCCTTCTGCAATTGCCCCCGGCCGGCTTTGCCGAAGCCGTCGTTGGCTGAGACAATACCAATCTTGGCCAGCTTGAGGTCCTTAAGCCGGGCGCAAATCCTCTCGGCGGCGAAACTGTCGCTCTGCGGCGTCTTGAAAACGTAGGGCAAGACGGGGCTGACGATCGCTTCTGCCGCTGCGCAGGAAAGCAGCGGGGTCTCCGCCTTCTGGCAGAGCCCCTTGATCTGCAGCGATTCGCCGCTGGTGGACGGCCCGACGATGGCCACCACCTTATCTTCTTCAATCAGTTGCTTGGCGAAAGCGGTGGCTTTCTCCGGGCTGCCCTCTGAGTCTCGGATGATGAGTTTCAGAGGACTGCCCAGCACGCCGCCCTTGGCGTTGATATCCTCGACCAGCATCTCCACGGTCTTGGATTCCGGCCCGCCGAGGAAAGATGCGCCGCCAGTGACGGCGAAGATCGCGCCAACCTTGATCGGCTCCCCAGCCTTGGTTAGGGATGGGGCGCCAAGGGCAGCCGACAATGCGGCCAGGCACAGGACACAGAGACCAATAGACTTACGCATGTTGCTTCTCCCCCTCAAAACACCCGTTTCACGTTCCGGGTTTCAGGTTTAAGGTTTCTGGTTTCAAGTTCAAGGCCCGCACGCGGAAAACTGGAAACTAGAAACCTGAAACACCCGTTTCACGGCTAGAACTCAAACAGCTCCGTGCCCTTGATGACATCCTTGCCGCTGCCTTGCAGCAACTTGATGGCCCCGTCGGGGTCCTCGAAGCGGAAGATCATGATGGCCGAAGCCCCCTTACGCACCGTGAAAGCATACATGTACTCGATGTTGACCTTGCCGGCTTCGAGTATCTCCAGCAGCCCCAACAGTCCGCCCGGGCGGTCCGCAACTTCGATGGCGACTACGTCGGTCGCATTGACCACAAAACCGGCCTGTTGCAGCACGCTCTGCGCCTTCTGCCAGTCACGGACGAGCAGCCGCAGAATGCCGAATTGCTGCGTGTCGGCCAGCGTCAACGTGACGATGTTGAGGCCGGCTTGAGCCAGGGCGCGGCAAGCCATGGTCAGGCTGCCGGGCTTATTCTCCACGAAAAGGGAGATCTGTTTGATCTTCATCGTCCATCCTTTCTTCCCTGCCATCCACCACCCACCACCTACCACCTACCACCTACATCTTCCTCTGGTCCAGCACGCGCTTGGCTTTGCCCTCGCTGCGCGGAATGCTGTGCGGCCCGACCAGGCGCACAAGCGCGTTGATTCCCAGCGTGGTGGAGATGGCGTGCCCGAGCTTCTTGTGCAACGCTTGCATGGCGCGAATCTGGTCGCTGAAGACCTCAGGCGTGACTTCAACCTGGATCTCCATCTGGTCCAAGCCCTTCTCCCTGGTCAGGATGATCTGGTAATGCGGCAGCGTACCTTCCACGGACAGGAGCGCGTGTTCGACCTGCGACGGGAAGACGTTGACGCCGCGGATGATGAACATGTCGTCGCTGCGCCTGCCGATGCGTTTGATGCGCCGCACTGTTCGCCCGCAGGCGCAGGGCTCCGCCGTCAGCGCGGTGATGTCACGCGTACGGTAGCGGATCATGGGCATCGCGCGCTTGCTGAGCGTGGTGAGCACCAGTTCGCCTTCCGTGCCGTCCGGGAGAGGCGCGCAGGTCTGCGGATCAACTATTTCCGGATAGAAGTGGTCCTCAAAAATGTGGGGGCCGGCCTGCTGCAGGCATTCGCAGCCCACGCCCGGCCCAATTATCTCGGACAGCCCGTAGATGTCGTAGGCCTTGACCTTGCACGATTCCTGAATGCGCTGGCGCATGGCCTCGGTCCAGGGCTCCGCGCCGAAGACGCCCGCGCGCAAGGGCAGCGACGGGACATCCACGCCCAGCTCCTTGGCGCGTTCCAGCAAGTGCAGGAAGTAGCTCGGCGTGCAGCAGATGGCCGTGACTCTGAAATCCTTCATGACCATGATCTGGCGGTCCGTGTTGCCGCCGGAGATAGGGATTACCGTGGCGCCGAGCGTCTCGCCGCCGTAATGCGCTCCCAGCCCCCCCGTGAAAAGGCCATAGCCGTAAGCGTTCTGGATGATGTCGCCGCGATGCAGCCCGCAAGCGGCGAATGAGCGCACCATCACCGACGACCACACGCTTATGTCTTCCTTGGTGTAGGCCACCACTATGGGCTTGCCCGTGGTGCCGCTGGAAGCGTGCAGCCGCACAACCTGCTCCATCGGCTCGGCGAAAAGTCCGAAGGGGTACGTGTCGCGCAGGTCGGCCTTGGTGGTGAAGGGCAATTTGACGACATCCGCCAGCGAACGGATCTCGGCAGGTTTCAGCCTCCGTTCGTCCATGCGCCTGCGAAAGAGCTCAACGCGCTCGTACGCCAGGCTGACGATTGAACGCAGGCGCCTCAGTTGCACCTCCTGCAATTGCGCCAAGGGCAGATAGTCCGGGGCGCTCTCCGGGTGGAAGCCCCCCGCGTCACTCCACAGCTCGTCCATGTTGTCGTGTCTCTTCTGGAAAAGGCTCCAACCACGCGTGACGCAACGAGCCTGAGTTGCGCTACGCCCGCCGCCCATGCGGCTTAGACCGAGTTACTCACCATAGAGAACTTTAGCGAGCACGAAGAAGGACTGGAACCTGGAGACTTCAGCTCCTCTCTGTGTTCTCTGTGCCCCCTGTGGTAAAAGGCACCGCTCAGGGCCGGCCTGTAAACTGACCACGAAACTAGCTTTAATGGAATGCACATAGCAGGCCCGGCGCATTTGTCAATGCCTTACCTGAAAGTGAACTTGCTTCTTGCACCAGGCTGGGAAATCCTGTACCAAGCGGCTGGGGCGAATGCCGGATTTTGCAGCGCAATCCGCGGCGCATTTTGGATTTTGGGTTTTGGGTTTTGGAGCTTGTTCCACAGGCACAGGGGTCATTGACGCATGGGCGAGAACGGACGAATGCTTTTGAGCGGCGACGAGGCCGTGGCACTGGCCGCGCAGGACGCCGGCGTGGCCCTGGGGACGGGGTATCCCGGCACGCCTTCCACGGAGATACTCGAAGCCTTCGCTGAGCTGGGAGGCAAGGCTCAGTGGGCGCCCAATGAGAAAGTGGCCCTGGAAGTCGGCCTGGGCGCAGCTTTCGCCGGCGCCAGGGCTTTGGTGACCATGAAGCACGTGGGCCTAAACGTAGCCGCGGACCCATTCTTCACCGCCGCGTACACCGGCGTTGTGGGTGCGCTGGTCGTGGTTTCCGCGGACGACCCGGGCATGGCTTCGAGCCAGAATGAGCAGGACAACCGGCACTTCGCCGCCGCCGCGGCCGTCCCCATGCTCGAACCCTCAGACTCTCAGGAGGCCTATGATTTCACTCTGGCGGCCGTCGAGATCTCCGAACGCTGGCGCATCCCCGTGCTCCTGCGCATGACCACGCGTGTCTGCCACTCCAAGACCGTGCTATCCGCGCGGCGGAAATTGCCGCCCCCCGCCCCGCCCTCGTTCCAGCACGACATCAAGGGCCGCGTGATGGTTCCCAGCAATGCGCGCCCGGCACACCGGCGCCTGCGTGAAAAACTCGCGCAGATAGCGCAATGGAATGAGTCCAGCCCGCTGAACCGGCGGCTGGGCGGCAGCTCTGAGCTTGGCATTATCGCCTCGGGCATCTCCGCCGTGCATGCGCGCGAGGCCGCTCCGAACGCCAGCATCCTAGTACTGGGGATGACCTACCCGCTGCCGTTGGAGAGCATGCGCCAGTTTGCCGGCAGCGTGAAGCGCTGCGTGGCCATCGAGGAAGGCGACCACTATCTCGCCGATGCTGCTGGGGCGGCCGGCATCCGTGTCGAGCGCAAGCCGGATTTGTACCGCTTCAATGAACTGGATGTGGGACGGGTGCGGCGCATTCTGGCGGGGGATGCCACGCCGGAGCCTGCCGCGCCCAAAGGCAAGCCTCCGTCACTCTGCCAGGCTTGCCCGCACCGCGTGGTCTTTGAGGCTTTCAAGCGTCTGGACTGCATCGTTGCGGGCGACATCGGCTGCTACACGCTGGGCGCCCTGCCGCCCTTCGAGGCCATGGATAGCTGCGTCTGCATGGGCGCATCAATTGGCGTGGGCCTGGGACTGCGCCACGTGCTGCCGCCGGACCAGGCCCGGCGGGTGGTAAGCGTCATTGGCGACAGCACCTTTGTGCACGGCGGCCTGACGGGCCTGGTGGAGATGGTCTACAATACCCCTCCCGCCGGACACGTGGTGGTGATCGTGGACAATGGCACAACCGCCATGACGGGGCAGCAGGAGCATCCCGGCACGGGCCGCACGCTCAAGCATGAGCCGACCGTCAGATTCAGCTTTGAAGACTTCGCGATGTCGCTGGGCATCGAGAACGTGAAGGTGATCAACCCGAGTGAGCCGGGCGCGTTCGCGGAAGCTTTGCGCGCCGCCTTGGCCAGCGGCAAGAACGCGGTGCTCATCACCCGCCAGACCTGCCTTCTGGCGGCGCCAAGGATTCGGGAATACGAGAAGGCGAACGCAGCCAAATGCGCGGCCCATTGAGGTTTCATGTTTCGGGTTAATTGCCTGGGAGCGTTTCGCCAGAACCGTGAAACCTGAAACGTGAGACTTGAGACTTGGAACTTGGAACTTGGAACTTTAGCTTGGGAGTGTTCATGGCAGACAACGTGACTAATGTGGTCTTCGCCGGCCTCGGCGGGCAAGGCGTCATCAAGGCTTCAGACATTCTGGCCGAGGCGGCCTTTCGCGCTGGTCTGGATGTCAAGAAGAGCGAGCTTCACGGGATGAGCCAGCGCGGCGGTTCGGTCTCCAGCGATGTCCGCTTCGGCCAGGAAGTCCTCAGCCCCATGGTGCCGCTGGGCGAGGCCGATTTCGTCGTCGTTCTGGAAGCCGCGGAGGCCGAGGCTGGCCGCGCGCGGCTGAAGCAGAACGGCACGCTGCTCACGCCGGACAACATTGCTCTGGGGCGTTTGACGAATCAGAAGAGCCTCAATGTCGCGCTGCTCGGCGCGCTCAGCCGGCGGCTCCAGATTCCGGAAGAGCACTGGCAGGCGGCCTTGCACGCCAACCTTCCGGAGAAGATTTGGGCGCTCAATGAGCAAGCTTTTGCCATAGGCAAGGGGGCCTGAAAGGCATTTTGGATTTTGGATTCTGCTTCCGCAAACGAAAGCGACGCAGTTGGTGAAGACAGCCGAGAGAGAGCAGGTGTTTCGGGTTAAGTATTGACAGAGCCAATCTGAAGACGTACGCTATTACGTACGAAAGGAACGATTCCTATGACAACGCTGACAGCAACGGAAGCACGCAAGCGGCTATACACGCTTCTCGACGACGTGGCGGAGTCACATGGCGCGGTGCAGATCGCAGGCAGGCGCCATTCTGCAGTGCTGGTGTCCGAGGAGGACTGGCGCGCCATTCAGGAGACGCTGTACCTGACCTCGATTCCCGGCATGAGGAAATCCATCCTCAAGGGCCTTCGCACGCTGGTTGAAAAGTGCGAGAAGGAACTTGACTGGTGAGTTGGGAGCTAGTCTACACCAAACAAGCCAAGAAGGACGCGAAGAAGCTTGTGTCCTCCGGTTTGAAGGCCAAGGCGGAACGCCTGCTGCATATCCTGAGAACAAACCCGTATCAGACCCCGCCCCCTTATGAGAGACTGGTCGGTGATTTGGCCGGGGCATGCTCCCGGCGCATCAATATCCAACATCGCCTTGTGTACCAGGTCTTAGATGACATCAAAACCGTCAAGGTCATCCGTATGTGGACACACTACGAATAGGGTGGCTGAAGAACAGGCGGGCTTGGAGGCCCATGCGCCGCACACACGTTCGCTGGTACATCCTTGGCCTTCTGGCCGCCTTTGCGGGTTTCTGGGCGCTCCTGGACTGCCTGGGCTGGATCTTCAGGTCGGACCTTTCCACGCCACCGCAGCAATACCCCGCCGAAGAGATCGCCCAAGCTGAGAAGGACCGGGATGTCAGCTTCGACCCCGCTAAAGTCCCCGTCATCTACCGCGAAGTGGACTATAGCTTGGGCCGGGCCGCGCCGTGGTATCCTAAGGCTGAGTCTCCAATAGTGGCCGAGTTGGTTCACGAAGGCAAGCTGCCTCCGGTCAGCGAGCGCGTGCCCGCGGAGCCGCTGGTGCTTGAGGGCGTGGAAGGCGTCGGCAAGTACGGGGGCACGTGGCTGCGCGTGGCCAACGCGCCGGGAGACGTGGGCATAATCACCTGGCGCGTGGCCTACGCATCGCTGGTGCGCTGGTCGCCGCTCGGCTATCCGATCGTGCCTCACATCGCCAAGAGCGTGGAATCCTCGCCGGACAAAAAGGAATGGCTCGTCACCCTGCGCAAGGGCATGAAGTGGTCCGACGGCCATTTGTTCACCACGGAAGACATAATGTACTGGTGGGAGAATGAGGTCAACGACAAGACTTTCGGCGACATCGTGCCACTTTGGCTGAAGATGCGCGGCCAGGCGGCCCGGTTTGAGAAACTCGACGAGCTTCGTTTCAAGATCGTCTTCTCGCTGCCCAACGGCCTTTTCCTGGAGACGTTGGCTTACCGCAGCCCGGACATGTTGAACAGCCCGGCTCATTATCTCCGGCCTTACCATCCCAGGCTGGGCGACAAGGACCTGATCGAAAGAACGATGCAGGCTTACCGGCTGTCAAGCGCACGGTCCACGTACAGCTTCATGAAGGACAGCTTCAACCCGGAGTGTCCACGCTTGTGGCCGTGGATTTACCGCACCTACAAGACCAACCCGCCGCAAGTCTTCGTGCGCAACCCGTATTACTTCGCCGTGGACACCGCGGGCAATCAGTTGCCGTACGTGGACCGTATTCAATGTGAAGTGCAGGACGGCAAGATGCTGGCCCTGAGCGCCAGCAACGGCCTGATCTCCATGCAGACGCGGCACATCCGCTATGAGGACTACACGGAATTGATGAGCCGCCGGGAAGAAGCGGGCACGCGCATTCTGCACTGGTATCCCGGCTCCCGTTCCGTCTATGCCATCAACCCCAATCTGAACCGGCATATTGACCCGGCCAGGCCGGAGACGCGCTGGAAAGCGCAGCTCCTGGGCGACAAGCGCTTCCGCCAGGCGCTCTCCCTGGCGATCAACCGACGCGAGATCATCCAGGCTGAGTTCAACGGCCAGGTCGAGCCGGCACAGGTGGCGCCAGGGCCGGAGTCGCCATTTCGTCATGACCGGCTGGAGAAGGCTTTCATCGAGCACGATCCTGAACGGGCCAACAGGCTGCTGGATGAGATCGGCCTGACGCGGCGCGACTACGAAGGCTTCCGCACTTTCCCGGACGGCTCGCGCATGCTCTTCTACTTCGACTATTGCAACTTCACCGGCATCGGCCCCGGGCAGCTCATTGTGGACGATTGGGCCAAGGTGGGCGTGCGCGTGGTGCCGCGCGAGCGTTCGCGGGCCTTGTTCTACAACGAGAAGCAGTTCAACGAGTTCGACCTCAACGTCTGGACCGGGGAGAGCGATTTTCTGCCGCTGGAATCGCCGCGCTATTTCGTGCCGGTTGACGGCGAGTCCTTCTACGCGGGCGGCTGGGGGCGCTGGTTCCAGCGCGGCGGGTTCTATGGCAACCCGGAAGCCACAAAGGGCAACGCGGTTGAGCCGCCCAAAGAGCACCCCATTTACCGCGCCATGCAACTCTACGACGCGGCCATCCAGGCCACGACCAGCGAGGAGCAACACCGGCTGATGAACAAGGTGCTGGACATCGCCGCCGACAACCTCTGGACCATCAATATCTCCAGGGCGCCGCCGCAGTTGGTCGTGGTGAAGAAAGATTTCCGCAATGTGCCCCGGAACGCGATCTATGGCGTCATCTTCCTGACGCCCGGCAACGCTGGCGTGGAAACGTACTACTTTGAGAAGTCCAACGATTCCCCAGGCGCCGCCAGTGACGCCAAGGAGTCTCTGGAGAAGGTTGCGCCGCGGCCCGGCTCGCTGGAGAAAGGCGCCGCGCCGCCTTCGGCCGCCGGCGGGGTGCTGGGCCGGATCATCAAGTATCTGCTGCTGGGCATTCTGGCCGCGGGACTCCTGTTCGCGGCTTGCCGCCATCCGTACATTGGCCAGCGCCTGCTGATCATGGTCCCGACGCTCCTGATCATCTCTGCAATCATTTTCAGCATCATCCAACTGCCCCCGGGCGACTTCCTGACCATCCGCATCATGGCGCTGCAGGAATCGGGCGACGAAGTGGATATGCAGAGCATCGAGGAGCTGCGCAAGATGTTCCATTACGACGAGCCCGGCTGGCAGCGCTACTGCCGCTGGCTGGGCTTGTACTGGTTCCTCGGCTTCCACGAGCAGGACCTGGGCCTGCTGCAAGGCAATATGGGCCGTTCCATGGAAACTACCCAACTGGTCAACGATATGGTCGGCGACCGCATCCTGCTGACGGTCCTGCTCTCGCTCGGAACCATCCTGTTCACGTGGCTGGCCGCGGTCCCCATCGGCATTTACTCGGCGGTCAAGCAGTACTCGCTCACGGACTATGCCCTGACATTTCTGGGGTTCATCGGCATGTGCGTGCCAGCCTTCCTCCTGGCTCTGATCCTGATGGCCGCCTCGGGAATATCCGGCCTTTTCTCGGCGCAGTTTGCGGCGCAGCCGGAATGGAATTGGCCCAAGGTCCTGGACCTGCTCAGGCACATTTGGATCCCCATAGTGGTCCTGGGCGTGGGCGGCACGGCGGGCATGATCCGCGTAATGCGCGCCAACTTGCTGGATGAACTCAAGAAGCCCTACGTGGTCACGGCGCGAGCGAAAGGCGTGCGGCCGCTGAAGCTGCTCTTGAAGTACCCCGTGCGCCTGGCCCTCAATCCCTTCATCTCCGGCATTGGCGGCCTCTTTCCCGCGCTGGTCTCGGGCGGTGCGATTGTGTCCATTGTGTTGAGCCTGCCGATGGTCGGACCCATGCTGCTGGGGGCCTTGTTCAGCCAGGACATGTATCTGGCCGCCTCGATGCTCATGGTCCTGAGTCTGCTGGGCGTGCTGGGCACGCTGGTGAGCGATCTGCTGCTGCTCTGGCTGGACCCGCGCATTCGTTTCAAGGGAGGAAGCCGATAATGAAACTGCCAAATCCCAGATCACTAATTCCAAGGAACTCCAAAAGGGAGAAACTCCAAAAAGCAACCGAGGCGTGGCCGGCGGTGTTTTGTTCATTTGAGATTTTTTCTTTTCTTTGGGATTTGGGATTTGGGATTTGGGATTTTGGCTTGGGGGCGCCATGAAAATTGGCCCTCTTTCTTCTTTCCGCTTACTGGTCTCCTCTCAGGCGCCGTCCATCGAGACCATGTCTCAGGCTCAGCTTATCTGGCTGCGCTTCAACCAGCACAAACTTGCCGTGGCCGCGCTATTCTTGTTGGCGGTCCTTTATTTCATAGCCGTGTTTGCCGAGTTCTTCGCGCCGTACACGCGCGAATGGCGCGACCTGAACCATTCCTACTGCCCGCCGCAGGCAGTGCGCTTCGATCTCAAGCACGGGCTGCACGTCCAGGCCGTCCGCAGGCACATTGACCCCATTACCTTCCGAAAGACGTACACGCTGGACGAAGGCAGAGTTGTGCCGCTGGGCTTCCTCGCGCGGGGGGAACCGTACGAGCTCTGGGGCTTGCTCCCCATGGAACGGCATTTTCTGGGTGTGAACCAGGCGCAGTGGCATCTGCCGCTTGAAGCTCCGCTGAGCGGCGCCAAGGAGGCCGTGCCGGCTTTCTTCCTCCTGGGCGCCGACAAATATGGCCGGGACGTGCTCAGCCGCATGGTCTACGGCGCGCGCATCTCGCTCTCGGTCGGGTTGATCGGCATTGCCTTCACCTTCCTGCTGGGCATCACCATCGGCGGCATCTCCGGATACCTGGGTGGCTGGGCCGACACGCTTATCCAGCGTCTCATCGAGATTCTGAATTCGCTGCCGCACTTGCCCTTGTGGCTGGCGCTGGCGGCAGTGCTGCCCGGAGATTGGTCGCCCCTGCGAATCTACTTCGCGATCACGATCCTGCTTGGCCTGCTGGGCTGGACGGGGTTGGCCCGTGTCGTGCGCGGGAAGATTCTCTCGTTGCGCGAGGAGGACTATGCGACGGCCGCGCGTCTGCTGGGCGCCAGCCACGGGCGCATCCTTTTCCGCCACCTGCTGCCGGGCTTCACCAGCCACATCATCGTGACGCTGACGCTCAGCGTGCCGGGCATGATCCTGGGCGAGACCTCCTTGAGCTTCCTGGGTCTGGGCCTGCGTCCGCCCATTGTGAGCTGGGGCGTGATGTTGCAGGACTGCATGGACATCAAAGTCGTGCGTTACTACCCCTGGCTGCTGCTGCCCATGATCTTCATCGTTCTGGCTGTGCTGTGCTTCAATTTTCTGGGCGACGGCCTGCGAGACGCGGCCGACCCGTATGCCGCGAGGTGAGCGATGGCTGGCAAGACAGAGGACAGACAACTGCCCTGCCAACAGCCGGGGATGGGGGTCAGCCCCCCTCTTCATCCCAACGTGCTGGAAGTTGACGGCCTTAAGGTCTACTTCCAACTCGAAGAAGGCGAAGTGCGGGCCGTGGACGGGGTGACCTTTGCCGTACCGCGCGGCAAGATCGTCGCGCTGGTGGGCGAAAGCGGCTGCGGGAAAAGCGTCACTGCCTATTCGATCCTGCGCTTGATCCAGAAACCCGGGCGCATCCTGGGCGGCAGGATAATGCTCTATCCCCAAGCGCGCCCGCCTATTGACCTGACGGCTTTGGATGAAGCGGCGGAAACCCTTTACGAAGTCCGCGGCGGGCTGGTCAGCATGATCTTCCAGGAGCCGATGACGGCGCTCAGCCCCGTCCACACCATCGGCAACCAGATTTGTGAGGCCGTCCTGCTGCATCAGAAGATGACGCCGCGGGAAGCTCAGGCGCGCGCCGCCGAGATGCTGCGCCGCGTCGGCATTCCCGGCGCCGACAAGCGCCTGTTCCAGTATCCTTTTGAAATGAGCGGCGGGATGCGGCAGCGCGCGGTCATCGCCATGGCCCTGGCCTGCAATCCGGAACTGCTTATCGCCGATGAGCCGACCACGGCGCTCGACGTCACCATCCAGGCGCAGATCATGGGCTTGATGAAGCGTCTCCAGCAGGACCTGGGCACCGCCATCCTGCTCATCACCCACAATCTCGGCGTCGTGGCGCAGATGGCCGACGAAGTGGCGGTCATGTACCTGGGCAGGATCGTGGAGCGCGCCAGCGTTCGCACCATACTCAAGAGCCCGCGCCATCCCTACACCCTGGGGCTGTTGGCGTCGCTGCCGGGTCTGACCCGAAAGAAGCCTGGAGATACGGTTGCCCTGGGCCTTCCGTCCCGCCAAGCGCGTCGGGGCCGCTTGTTCTCAATCCGTGGCAGCGTGCCGTCGTTGACGGAGATTCCGTCTGGTTGTCCCTTCCATCCGCGCTGCCCGTACTTTGAACCGGGCCGCTGCGACGTTGCCGGCCCGCCGCCGCTGGAATTGGTCGCGGAGGGCCATCAGGTGGCCTGTTTTCGTGCAGGGGAGATCGCGAGCCGCCAAGACGGCAAGAAAACGATGAAGGATGAATGGTGAAGGGTAAGGCGACAGGAAAGGGAAGTTGATTCAGCATTCATCTTTCATAGTTCATAGTTTCTGGTCTTGGCCTCTTGGCGGTTAAGGAAGGTGAACATGGCAGCTCAGGCAACTGAACCTCTCTTGCGTGTCCGGGACCTGTGCAAGCACTTCCCGGTTTACAGCCAGGGCTTCTTCAAGAAGCAGGTGGGCGTGATAAAGGCCGCCGATCAGGTTAACTTCGACCTTCAGCCCGGCGAAGCGCTGGGTCTGGTCGGCGAAAGCGGCTCGGGCAAAACCACCACGGCGCGCGCCATCCTGCGCGCCATCGAGCCGACGCGCGGGGAAGTCCTTTTTCGCCTGCCTGTGCAGGCCAGCGAAAGGCACAGGCAGCCGAACGGCGCGGCTGCCAACAACAGAGACAGCCAGACCGTGGACTTGGCCGCAATCCCGGCGAAGGATTTGCGCGCGCTGCGCCCGCGCATGCAGATGATTTTTCAAGACCCGTTCTCGTCGCTCAACCCGCGCATGACCGTGGGCGCGATCGTGAGCGAGCCGCTCGTTATCCACGGATTGGCGAAGGGCGAGGAGCTGAAAGACCGCGTCTCGGGGATGCTCAAAAAGGTCGGCCTGAAGCCCGAGCACCAGCAGCGTTACCCGCATGCCTTCAGCGGCGGCCAGCGGCAGCGCATCGGGATCGCCCGCGCCCTGATCATGCACCCCTCGCTTGTGCTCGCCGACGAAGCGGTCTCGGCCCTGGACGTGTCCGTGCAGGCACAGGTCATCAACTTGCTCCAGGAACTGCAGGAGGAGATGGGCTTGACGTACCTGTTCATCGCGCATGACCTGAGCGTTGTGCGGCATCTCTGCAACCGCGTGGCTGTGATGTACGCGGGGAAGATCGTGGAGCTGGCGCCCACGGAGCAGCTTTTTGCGGAGCCGCGGCATCCGTACACGCGCCTGCTGCTCTCCGCAGTGCCGAATCCCGACCCCGATGTGCCGATGTCCTTCAGCGTGGAGGGCGAAGTGGCCGATCCCGGCAATCTTCCGGGCGGCTGCAGCTTCCACCCGCGCTGCCGGGAATGCCTTGAGCGCTGCAAAGTCGAGGCGCCGCAGTTGGCGACGCTGCCCGACGGCCACGCCGCGGCGTGCCATCTGTGCGATTCGTAACCACTCTACGCAAGGGCGATTGCCATTCGCAGGGCACTGTTATATAATCCGCAGAAGATGCGATTATAGCGGGGGAACTGTGGACGGCAGCGTTTCTGACGAGGCATTCACGAGACATGTGAGCCAGATTGGCATTGTAAGGCCGGACCATCTCAAGCTTGCGGCAGCCATCCAGTCCGAGAGAGCGAAGAGGGGCGAGTTCAGCTCGCTGGCCGGTATCCTGGTCGAGCAGGGCATAATTACTGCCGCCACGCGCGAGGCCGTTGAGAAGAATTTGCGCTCCGGGACTGCGGTGCGCCCGCCCGTCCCGGCCGGCACACCAGTTGAGACGATTCGCCGCCCAGGCGGTTCGCTCCCGGCCCGAGCGAAGCGCCAGCAGGAAGCCCTGGAACAGCGCGGCACCGCCCGCAGCGTCGGGATGCCAGAGCGCGAGGCGGCCAAGCCGGGCGCATCAAGCAGGAAGGGTCTGTATATTGCGTGCAGCGTGGCCGGGCTGGGCATGGTGGTCTTCATCGTGGTGATGGCAATGAGCGGCGACCGCGATGAACCCAAAACCGGAGCTTCGAGAGCCGGAGAAATGGCCAAATCCGAAATCAAGAGCACGAAAGCCGCCTCGGCGCTTCAGACCGTGCCGCGCAACCTGCAAGCGGAGGAAGCGCGCCTGAAGGAACTGGCCGCGAAACTGGAGTCCGACAAGCTCAAGGTGGAAAACGACAAACGCGCAGCAGAGATTGCGCGCAAAGCAGTGGAAGCCGCACTCCTTGCCGCTGACCGGGAACGGAAGAAGGCCGAGGCAAAATCCGAGATCCGAAATCCGAAACCCGAAGGGAACGCCAAGACTGAGATAGCAAAGACGGATCCTGCCGCAGCGCCCGTTCAAGCGGAAACCAAGAAAGAGAAACCGGAAGGCCAGAACCAGAAACCAGAGAGCGATATCGCCGGGGCCCGCGCGGCCAGGGCACAACAGCTTTTTTCGGCCGTGTTGAAGAACCTTGCGCCGCTGCTGGCCCAGAACAAGTTTGCCGAAGCCACGGCAATGCTGGAACAGAAACTAAGGGACCCGAGCCTGGCTGAGGCGGTGGAGATGCTCAAGCAGGAGAAGGCCGATATCGAGACCGTGGCGGAGTTGCGGCGGCAAGCCGTGGAGGCGTTGCGCAAGCAGGTGGGGCAGACGGTGACGCTGAAGAGGGGCAACGGGACGATCACCGGCAAGGTGGTGGACGATCCCAAGCGCGATGGCGTGACCCTGAACGTCGGCGGGCCGGAGATGTCCGTGCGCGCTGAGCAGATTCTCAGCGACGATATTGACACGCACGCACCCAAGCAGGCCAACGCGGCCGAGGACCTGCGCCAGCGGGGTTTGCTCCACTTGTTGGCCGGCAACCTGCCCAAAGCAAAGGAGTATTTCGCCAGGTTGCGCGACCTGTACCAAGCCCTGGAGCCCAAACCCAGTGCCCTGGACCCTGGGCCGTACCTCGACAGGATAAAGGCTGTGGAAATGAGTGAGGTCGAAGCGGCTGCGCTGAAGGCGTGGGAGAACGCGGAGGCCTGCTTCCAGCGCAAGCAGATGAGAGAAGCCAAGGGAGCTTACGAGAAGTTCGAGCACGAGCACGGCCAGACGCAAACGGCGGTTAAGCAAGCCGCCGTGCTGAAGGAGCGTTACGCTGCCATTGAGGCCGCCAGCGCCCCGGACAGGGAACTGACGCTGGAGCTTGGCGGCGGGGTGAAGATGGAATTCGTGCTGGTGAAGGCGGGCGAATTTGAAATGGGCTCGGGCGACGGCTCGGAGGAGCAAAAGCCTGCCCACAAAGTAAGGATCAGCAAGCCCTTCTACATCGGCAAGTATGACGTGACTGTTGCGCAGTTCCGCCGCTTCGCGGACACAGCGAAGTACCGGACGGAGTGCGAGAAGGATGGCGACAAGGGAGCGCAGAGCATCAAGGACGGCAAGTGGCAGGAATTGAGCGGAGTCAACTGGAGGGCTCCCGGCTTCGAGCAGACGCCGGAGCATCCAGTCGTGCTCGTGAGCTGGAACGACGCGCAGGCTTTCGCGACCTGGTTGAGCAAGCTTTCTGGCCGGGAGGTGCATCTTCCCACGGAGGCCCAGTGGGAATATGCGGCGCGGGGACCGCAGGGCCTCAAGTTCCCGTGGGGAAACAACTGGGACGGCACCAAAGCGAACCATGCCGACCGGACACTAAAAAACGCCGGGATCAATAAGGAGATTGAGGAGAATATTGAGAGCGACGGCTACGCCTATACATCGCCCGTGGGAGAGTACAAGAATTCAAGTTGGTGTGGCGCCTTCGATATGGTAGGGAATGTTTGGCAGTGGTGTCAGGACTGCTTCGGTGACAAGTATTACGCGCAGTCCGCGGCCGCTGATCCGCCAGGTCCGCCCAAAGGCGCCGACCGGGTGGCGCGTGGCGGCTCCTTTTTGGATTATGGGAGCCTCTGCCAGGGCGCGTTCCGCTGGCACTGCGCCACTCATTGTCGTATGGCCCATATGGGGTTCCGGATGGTTGCGGTGTGCTTCCTGCCCAAGACTCCGTAGGCACGCCAGGAGCTTCGGCAGGACTTAGCATGGGTCTCTCTTAGCCTGTGCTCGGTTCGCCAGGTAGCGGCCGACTTCCTCGATGCCTCTAAATGAGCCTATCTCATAGAATCGCTGGCTGACCTCGAAGGCCGCGACGTCGCCACGCCGCAGGAGATCCTGGTACAAATGCGCCAGGTCGTAGTGCTCTGCGGGCGGTATGTGGACAAAGGCCCGCTGGCTTAAGACGCCGAGACCATAGTCAATGTAATGCATTCGCGGCGTGGGATGCGTCTTTTCATAGGCTACCAGCGCGCCGTCCGCGAATTCAACGTTGCTCCTGTCCCATTGTCCCTCGTTGCGGTATATCGTCATGCACGCCGCTTTGCCGCTCTTCAGGAAGCTTTCCTGGACCGCGCAGTAGTCGCAGGGGAGGTACGAGTCGCCGTAGAGCACGAAGAATGAGTCGCTCAGCAATGGCAGCGCCTTCTTGAGCGCGCCGGCGGTGCCCAGCAAGGAGGGGCCGTCCATGGAAAAAGCAACCGCCAGGCCGAAACGCGCCCCGTCACCGACGAATTCGCGGATCATCTCGCCCAAGTGGCCGGCGCAGACCACAGCACGCGCAAGGCCCCGTTCCCGCAACAAGCGCAACTGGTGGGCAATGAACGGCTCGCCGTTCACCTCCAATAAGGCTTTGGGCACCCTCTGGGTTGCCGGGAGAAGCCTCGTCCCAAAGCCACCCGCCAGGATTGCGACATCGAACAGCTTCTGGCTCCTGTCTGCGTGGGAAGAGGAACAAGTGTCAGGAGTATGGTTCATAACTGCGCTATGGTGATCATAAGCCCGAGATTTCGTACACCTGCTCAACGATGCACAACGCTGCCTGGGCATCTCGCAACGAAGCGGCCGGCTCGCGGCGCAGTTCTATGTCCTTTACGAACTCCGCGAACTCTGTCTCCCAGGACGTGTCCGGCATCGGGTATTCCCAGCTCGTTGTTTCCGGAGGGCCCATCTGTGGCAACATGCGGTAATGGGTGAGCCGCTCCGTCCCATAGCTGCCGCCCAGCCCGTTGACCTCCAGTTTGCCTTCCCGGCCGAAAAGCTCGAATGAAAAAAGGTTCTTCCACTCGGTGCAGCTTGCATGCAGAAGCGCGGTTTGCTGCCGGGCGGTCTTGAGCAACATGAACCCGTTGTCCTCGACCGGCATGCGCCAGAAGTACGTGTGCGCGAAGCCCTGCACCTCCACGAAGTCGCCCAGGAACCAGCGCGCCAAGTCAACCAAGTGCAGGCCTTGGTCAATCAGTTCGCCGCCGCCGGACAGAGCCGGCTTGGCACGCCATTCCTTCTCGTAGCCAAGCCGCCCGCCATGGCCATAGCGACCGCGCACGTAAAACAGCTCGCCCAATGCTCCGCTCCCGACGATCTCCCGTGCTTTGCGGAACGCGCTATGGTAGCGGTGGTTGAAACCCACGCGCACCCGGACGTCCTTCTGCCGCGCGGCCGTAATGACCTCATCCAGCTCGTGTGCTCTCCGCGCGGCCGGTTTCTCCACAAGCACGTGCTTGCCGGAGTTGACCGCCGCAAGCGCAATCTCCGCCAACGCCTTGTGCGTGGTGGCGACGATCACGATGTCCACGTCGGCCCTGGCCAAGACATCGCGCCAGTGGCTGGGGG
>Ga0209777_10001477_pt1 | contig 33784 bp, 32 predicted proteins | sample FrelakmetHBP12HB_FD_187147 | JGI IMG/M metagenome (GOLD analysis project Ga0209777, IMG submission 187147) | Freshwater lake sediment microbial communities from the University of Notre Dame, USA, for methane emissions studies -HBP12 HB (SPAdes)... | ecosystem: Environmental > Aquatic >... | reverse complement strand
GTGGGGGTTAAACAAACACAGCCGCAGACCGCCTGTAATGGGGGCCACGGCTGTGGAAAAATCTCCTGGATGTGCATCTGTTCTGCATCCCGCCCCAGGCAGAGACACAGATGGTTTTATCGGGAACCGGTTACGGGTCCGGTACCGGATGCGGGTTGTGAGGGGAAGCCCTTAATCTTTCAGATAAACCATCCTACATTCGTCCGTATGTTCTTTCCGTTCAGACTTCCCATAAAAGATGCCCGTGTTTCGGGTCAAGGGGCATACCCGGGATTTTCCAAGAGTTCCGTTTCAAGTCGTGACTGCCATCTCTGCTGAGTACCAAAGCGGCGCGTCTAATATTCAGACAGCACTATTATACATTAAAAAATCCCAGTTCCCTTGTCGGATTCTCCAGGGCTTTCACAAAGCCGTCCGCCATCACCCCAAGCCCCGAGTTTGTGAAAACCGTGTCGGATTCTCACACACTCTCATGGAAATTAGCTGGAAACGGGTAAGGCGTTTGAATTTTATGTGACAAAAGGAACTAACAATACTTTTTCCAATCATGTGATAATATACCTACGCTGAAGTACCAATAACCAATCGGAGGTCTTACATGGCAAAAATTACTGATCAAGATGCCCGTGATTACCATCATCTGAATGGAAAACCTGGCAAGATCGCCGTCGTGCCAACCAAACCCATGGATACCCAGCGTGATCTGGGTTTGGCCTACACGCCGGGCGTGGCCGTGCCGGTACTGGATATCGAGAAGGACCCGGAAGCGGCTTATGAGTACACCTCGAAGGGCAACCTGGTAGCCGTCCTTACAAACGGCACGGCCATCCTCGGCCTGGGCGACCGCGGTGCACTGGCAAGCAAGCCGGTCATGGAAGGCAAGGGTGTGCTGTTCAAGAAATTTGCTGACGTGGATGTGTTCGACATCGAAGTGGACAGCCATGACCCGGATGTAGTCATCAACGTGGCGCGCGCCATTGCACCAACCTTCGGCGGCATCAACCTGGAGGATATCAAGGCGCCGGAGTGCTTTTATATTGAAGAGACGTTGAAGGAGATGCTGGATATCCCCGTCTTCCACGATGACCAGCACGGTACGGCCATCATTTCCTCGGCCGCGCTGGCGAATGTGCTGGAGATTGTCGGCAAGAAGCATAAAGACGTAAGAATGGTCATCTCCGGTGCGGGTGCATCGGCTGTTTCCTGCGCTGAATTGGCTATTCGCTGGGGGATCCAACGGTCAAATATCATGATGCTCGACAGCCGGGGCGTCATCTACAAAGGCCGTACTGAAGGTATGAATAAGTACAAGGAGCGCTTTGTGGTGGACACCGATTGCCGCACGCTGGCAGATGCGGTGCGCGGCGCGGATGTATTCCTCGGTCTCTCCGTTGCCAACGTGCTGACCCCTGAGATGGTCAAGTCGATGGCAGAGAAGCCATTCATCTGCGCCATGGCGAATCCGGACCCTGAAATCAGATACGAACTAGCCAAGGGAGCACGCCCGGATGCCATTGTTGCCACCGGTCGCTCGGACTACCCCAACCAGGTCAACAACGTGCTCGGTTTCCCATTCATCTTCCGCGGCGCGCTGGATGTGCGGGCGCGTGCCATTAACGAAGAGATGAAGTTCGCTGCTTCGCAAGCACTCTATAACCTGACCCGCGAAGATGTGCCCGATTCGGTCCTGCGTGCTTATGGGGTGGAAAGCATCAAATTCGGTCCGGATTACATCATCCCCAAGCCGCTCGACCCGCGCGTAATGCTGTGGGAATCCCCGGCAGTGGCCAAAGCCGCCATGGAGACCGGCGTGGCCCGCAAACCGATCGACCTTGACGAATACCGCGAGCAACTGGCCTTCCGCCAGGGCAAGGGTGCGCGCGTGCGCTATTTCTTCATGAACAAGGCCAAGTCGGCCAAGAAACTGAAGCGGGTCGTCTTCGCCGAGGGCGAGGAGCCCAAGATCATCCGCGCAGCGGTCCAGGTACAGGAGGAAAAGATTGCCATTCCAATCCTCATCGGCCGCCCGGACATTATCAAGAAGAAAGCCGAAGAGCTGGCCGTCAAACTCGATTGCCGGATCGTGGACCCGGAACAATTCGCCAAGTTCGACAAATATGCCAAAGCCTACCACGAACTGCGCGCCCGCAAGGGCATGACCCTGGCCAAGGCCCAGAAGCGCGTGCGCGAACCGAACGTACTCGGCCCGCTGATGGTCAAGATGGGTGATGCGGATGCCTTTGTCTCCGGCCTGACCGCCGAATATCCGGATGTCATCCGCCCGGCGCTGCAGGTCCATCACACCCGCCCCGGTGCGGCGCTGGTCATCGGCATATACATCATGATCGTTGAAGAGCGCGTCTTCCTGTTCACAGATACCACCGTCAATGTTGATCCGACCGCCGAGGAACTGGCTGAGATCGCCTGCCTGGCCGCCGGTTTTGCCAGGCAGATCGAGATCGAGCCGCGCGTTGCCTTCCTGTCCTTCTCCAATTTTGGTTCCACCGAACACCCGCTGGCTGAAAAGGTCAGCAAGGCCGTGGCACTGGTCAAGGCTCGGGAACCCGGATTACAAGTGGACGGTGAAATGCAAGCCGACACGGCCGTAGTGCCTGAGATCATCGAGCAGCGTTACCCGTTCAGTGCTGTCAAGGATGCCAACGTGCTGGTCTTCCCCTCGCTCGAATCAGCCAACATCACCTACAAACTGCTGGCCCGCCTGGGTAATGCCAAGGCCATCGGCCCGGTGCTGGTGGGCGTCGGTGCCCCGGTGCATGTCCTGCAGACCGGTGACGAAGTCGATGCCATCGTTCAAGTGGCCGCCATCGCTGCCGTGGATGCCATGGGCCGCAAGTAACATTCCCCGTTTTCGGTCAGACCTGGCAGGATATAAGAAAACCTGTCAGGTCTTTTTTTGTGCTAGAATCAACTTATGGCAAACCAGCGTCCCGTTGACCGCCCGACCATCCGTGTCCATAAGCGCCAATTCGCCTGGCAAATCCTGGCGCCGTTCCTGGTAATGGCGGGATTGATCATCGCCGGGGCGGTGCTGGTTGTCACCGGCGGAGCGCCCCGAACCGGGGTCTGGGCCGATATTTCGTTGATCTGGCTGCTCGCTCCGGCGCTGTTCTTCGCCCTGGCGTTTCTGGTAATCGTGATCACCACCATCTACGGCATGGCCAAGCTGCTGCAGGTCATACCACACTACACAGGCAAAGCCCAGGGTGTCTTCGCCCTGCTTTCCGCCGGGACGCGCAAAGTGGCGGATGGGGCGGCCAAGCCGATTGTCTGGTTCCAACAGGCCGGGGCGGCGATCAAATCCATTTTTAAACTGTAACGACCTGCATGGTCGCCGAGGGCAGGGACACCCCCCGAGGGGAGGCGCCCTGGTTCTACCGTACGAAAGGATCAATATCATGGAAGAAACCGAAATTATCGAAGCACCCCCGCCCGACAACTCGTGGAAACTCAAGACACTGCTGATTGGCGGAGCGATCGGCGCGCTGGTAGGCGTGAGCGCGGCTTTCCTGCTGACCAAACGGGCCGAACAGAAAGGCCAGTCGCTGGCGATCACGCCAGTCAAAGGCGTGCAACTAAGCGTGATGCTGGCCGGTTTGCTGCGCTCCATTTTGTCGCTGGGTGAGGATTAACCTCGCAGGGCGGACAGTTGTCCGCCTGAAATTAACAGACTTCAGGAGTTGAAATGCTCAAGAAAATCCTTGTGCTTTTAGTAGTTATGTCAATATTGGCAAGCCTTCTTTCGGCCTGCGGCGGGTCTTCTGCCGACAACAATGCCAAGAAACTTTTGATGGGACTGAACAACAAAGCAAGAACTTTATACAACCAGCCTGGCTGGGTGCACGTCACTGAAAAGATCGTCTATGACACCGACAAGCAAGACCGGGGAACATTGTCAAACGGCCAGGCGATCCCATTGGTTCAAACCGTTGATATCTGGTATCACATCAACGAGTCGAAACTTGTCTATCAGTACGTATGGATCATGAGCTCACAGGATGGAGAAACCGTTGAGGCGACCGTATTCTTGAATAGTCTTCTCTACAACTTGACGACCAACGTTTCCAATCCCCTGAATCCGTATACTCTTACCCTGGATTATCAATTTGCGGACGAGATGGACTACTTCATATCCAGCACCGGAAATCACCCGGTTTTAACGACAACTGAATTAGGCGGGAAGACCGCCACCATATTCACCCTGGATGAGAAACTCGCTTCGCCGAGTACGACTGAGGATTATACCCAGCCAGTTATTGCCATTGGAAGCGTTGCTTATTTTGACTCAGAAACCGGATTGCTGCTTAAACTGGTGCGGAATGTGACCCTGGCAGATGGTACGAAAAGGACATTTTATACAGACAACATTACGATCGAAACCGGCGTGCAGCCGCCGCTGAATATCCAGGATTATGTGAACGGTTTTTGGTAAACCCTCCTTCAGGGGACGGATGAAAATCCGTCCCCTGTTTTTTTACCTCCTGCGTAAGTAATAATCCCGAATGATAATTTCCATGCAATGGGTTCCCATGCCTGTCCTTCGGCGGTGCATCCCTTAAGGATGTGAGATTTACCTTACGGCTTTATGCACACCAACCCCTTCGAATATGCCCCTTCGGGAAAATTTAGCGCCACCGGGTAATCCGGAGCATGCGATCAATGCTCAATTATTTGCTCCTTCACGCCCGCATCCAGGGCGGCGGAGGCGATAACCTTCTGGAAAAGGAGATGCCTGTGAAAGCGGCTGTCATTCTTCAACCCAAGCGGATTGAGACGCAAGAAGTGCCCATCCCGGAGCCTGCTCTTGGCGAGTTGCTGGTGCGGGTGATGGCCAGCGGCATCTGCGGTACGGATGTACATATCTTCCAAGGGGAATACCTGGGCAGTTACCCGGTCATCCCCGGCCATGAGTTCGCCGGGGTGGTCGAGAAGGTTGGCAGTGCCGTGACCCGTTTCAAGACCGGCGACCGGGTGGCGGTGGAGCCCAACCTCCCCTGTGACAACTGCGTCAATTGCCTCAACAACCGTCAGAACTTCTGCCTCAACTGGCAGGCGGTGGGGGTTACCCGCCCGGGCGGGATGGCCCAGTACGTCAGCGTGCCGGAGAAGGCGGCCTTCGATATTGGGCACCTGCCCTTCGAACAGGGGGCGTTCATGGAACCGCTGTCGTGCGTGCTGCATGGGCTGGAACGGCTCGACCTGGCAGTGGCTGCCAGTGTCGCCATTATCGGTGCCGGGCCGATCGGGCTCCTGCTCCTGCAGGGCCTGCGCCTGAACGGGGCGGCCGAGGTGTCGGTGGTGGACAAGAATCCGGATCGGGCTGCCTTCGCCCAAACTTTGGGCGCCGACCGCAGCCTGACCAGCCTGGACGACCTCGAGCGGGATGCCTACGATGCAGTTGTGGATGCAACCGGGGCTGTGGCGGTGATGAGCCGGACGCTGGATTTTGCCCGCCCAGGAGGAAAAATCCTGCTGTTCGGCGTGCCTCCGTCCGGCGAAAAGATGAATGTCGAGGCATTCCCCATCTTCCGCAAAGGGCTGACGATCCTTTCCTCGTTCACCTCGCTGCGCAATTCCTACCAGGCGCTCGGCTTGTTGAAGAGCCGGCAGGTGCTGGTGGAGAAACTGATCTCGCACCGGCTGCCGCTGGAGGAATTGCAGGGGGGCATCGAACTGATCGAAAAGGGAAGCGAGCAGGTCTGCAAGGTAATGATCCTGCCGAATGGTTAGAGAGGCGATTCACGACTCAAGGAGACCCGGTGGGTCGCCTAGGGCGAAACGTGTTGCGCCCCTACGATTTAAGGCAGACCAATCCCTTGAGATACGCCCCCTCGGGGAAATTCAGCGCCACCGGGTGATCGGGGGCCTGCGACAAATGCTCCGCGATCTGCGCCTCCACGCCGGCATCCAGGGCGGCGGAGGCGATGATCTTCTGGAACAAGCCGGCATCAATCCCACCCGAACACGAGAAAGTGACCAGGATCCCACCGGGACGCAGGAGTTTGAAGGCCAGCAGGTTGATGTCCTTATAGCCGCGAGCGGCCCTATCGGCCTGGGCAGCGGTGGGGGCGAACTTGGGCGGGTCGAGGATGATCAGGTCGTAGGAACGGGTCTCATCCCGGAATTTACGCAGGAGTTGGAAGACGTCGCCTTCCAGCGTGGTGAGTTGATCAGAGGGGAAGCCATTGAGGGCGACATTTTCACGGCAGAGTGCCAGCGCGTCCGCCGAGGCATCCACGGAGAGCACCGACTTTGCCCCACCTGCAAGCGCATTGACGCTGAACCCGCCGGTGTAGCAAAAGCAGTCCAGCACATCACGTCCCTCGGCCAGCCCGCGCACGCGCGCTCGGTTGAGGCGCTGGTCAAGGTAGAAACCGGTCTTGTGGCCGGTTTCGATGTTGACGTGGAATTTCAGACCGTTTTCAGTGATAGCTAATGGAAGATGGTTAAAGATGCCTCGCAATGAACCAACACGCGGGGCAAGGCCTTCCAGTTCGCGTACGTCGGCGTCGGAGCGTTCGTAGATCGTTGCAAGGCCGGTCAGTTCGAGCAGGAGGCCGGCAATGGTTTCCTTCCAATATTCCGTCCCGGCAGTGAGCGACTGGAGCACAAGAACATCTGCGTAACGATCCACGATGAGGCCGGGCAAGCTATCGGATTCGGCATGGATGAGGCGGAAAGCGTCCGTGTCACGAGTCACGTGCCAGGTGGCCCGAGAGGCGTAGGCTGTCTTGATACGACGCCGGAAAAAGTCCGCCTCCACCGGCTCGGACGGGTCGAAGGTCCAGACGCGCGCCCGGATCTGGGAGGTGGGAGAGTAGGCAGCGCGGGCGAGGAACTGCCCGTCTGCGGCGAGCAGGTCCACGGTCTCGCCGGAGACAGGGTCCCCGTCCAGGCGGGCAATGGCGCCGGAGAAAATCCACGGGTGGCGGCGCAGGAGCGATTTTTCGCGGCCAGGTTTGAGGGTGAGAGTTGACATAAAAAATTGCAGGGGCACGAAATATCGTGCCTCTACGCCTTATTGGATAATCCCGATTTCGCGACCGGCTGTGGCAATGACGCCCAGGGCGTAGTCAATCTCTTCCGGCTCGTGCGCGGCAGTGACGGTGGCGCGCAGACGGGCCAGTCCCTCCGGCACAGCCGGGGAAACCACCGGCAGGACGAACAGGTTCTTATGCTGGCATTCACGAGTGAGGGCGAAGGCGCGCTCGTCGGTGCCACACAGCACCGGGACGATGGCGGTGGTGGTGAGCAGTGTGTCGAACCCGGCTTTCTTCAATCCGTTGATGAAGTGGCGGCCGTTGGCGTTGACCTTTTCGATGCGCCAGGGTTCGTCCAGGATGACCTTGAAGGCTTCATTGGCGGCGGCGGCCTGCGCCGGGGGCAGGGCGGCGGAGAAGATGTACGCCCGGCTGGCGTGACGCAAGTACTGGATGAGCTCCTTCTTCCCGGCCACGTAACCGCCCACCGATGGAATGGTCTTGGAAAGCGTACCCATTTTTATATCAACCACATCACCCAGGCCGAAGTGCTCCTCGATGCCGCGCCCGGTCCTGCCGAGCACGCCCAGCGAGTGGGCCTCGTCCATCATCAGCCAGGCGCCGTACTTTTTGCACAAGACAGCCATTTTCGGCAGGTCAATCACGTCGCCATCCATACTGAAGACCGCGTCGGCAATGACCATTTTGGCTACGCCCTCCGGGACCTGCTGAAGGCGGTGTTCCAGGTCGGCCATGTCATTGTGCCGGAAGCGGCGGAACTCTGCGCCAGACATCAGGCAGCCATCCACGATGGAGGCGTGGTTGAGTTTGTCGGACAGGACGTAATCGCCGCGCCCCATCAGCGTGGAGATGACGGCCAGATTGGTGGCGTAACCGGAGGAATAGGTGATGGCTGCCTCGGCGTGCTTGAACCCAGAAATCGTCTCCTCCAGTTCGGTGTGGATGGTCAGCGTTCCGGCCAGCGTGCGGACGCCGTTGGTACCAGTGCCAAACTTGTCAATTGCAGCCTTGGCGGCGGCGTTGATGCGCTGGTGGCCGAGAAGGCCCAGGTAACCGTACGAGGCGTACATCCCCATCTCCCGCCCCTTGACGATGACCCGCGAGCCGCCCTTGATCTCTTCGACCGGCTGGTTGTAGAAATACAGGTCGTTCTTGCGCAGCATTTTCTCACGGTCGGTATAGAATTGGATGCGACGGGTGACGGCGTCATCGGTGGTATGGATGTCCATGGGCGGCTCCTTCTGTAAAAAATCTGCGTAAGTATAGCACAGGTCACCGGGCTTAGAACATCACGCCGCAATCGTACGGGACAAGGTTCTTTTTCTGCACATCCTGAATGGTATGCGGTATTGCCCGGTTGATGGTGTAAGCCTGCTCGTAGAAACCACCCCAAAGGGTGAATGTCACCAGCCTGACCTCGACCGACTGTTCGCCGATATTGACAGACGGGCTAATATCCTTTAGCAGGAATGCCCGCACCCACGAGACAAGTGAAATACGGTTGCCGAAGTCTCCATTCAAGCCGGAGACAATGTGCCTCACATTGGCTTTAGTGCATACGATTTCCGAGTCGTTGTTGTTGATTTGGAAGAGTTTGTAGAACTGATTGCCCATCATCGCCAGTACTACGAACTGGAAATAACCATCAGGAGTATCGTCCGTCTGAATGTAATCCAGGTAACCCGACCTGTTGAAACCGGCTGGCAGGTCCGCTTCGGTAGTCAAAGGCGGCTGGCTGGCGGGGCGGACGTACAGCAGCGGATAGCCGCCCATCCCGTCGTAGTGATAGATGTAGTCCAGCGCGTACCCTGGCTGCATCGAGAGATGATCGAGCACGCTGAAGTACTTCATCACATCGAATTCACCGCCAGTTTTGACCGGGTTCTTGGCCTGGAAATTGGCCGGTAATTCCAGTCCGCCGATCAGGGCTGACAGGGCGTCCATGGTGAGGCGGCAAGTGGAAATGGCTCCGCTGTCCTCCGAAACCGGCCCACAGGCGCCGAGTAGAAGCACAAAAACGAGCAGAAGGCTTATTTTTTTCATGGCATCCTCCAGCCTCCTATTTGAAAAACCTACTTTGCCCCCGGGAAGTTCCCCAACCCTATATAACCGGTTTCAATATCACGATCGGGATGTGCCGCTTTGTCATTTCTTTATAATGCTGATAAGGTGGGTGATGCTCGATGGCATAGTTCCACAGCCAGTCGTATTCCGCACCTTCGGCCTGGCTTGCCTCGACGGGGATCTTGTTCCCTTTGACCTCGAGGATCGTGTGCGGCTGTGCCAGCAGATTATAGTACCAGCCGGCGTTCCTTTCCTTGCCCCAGTTGGACCCGACCAGGAAGTAAAAGCCCTCCGTATAGAAATAGGCGATCGGCGTGACAAAGCGCCTGCCGGATCTCTGCCCGGTGGTATGCAGCAACAGGATGGTTTGCGTGCCGAGCTGGCTGCCGATGCGCCCCCGACTGACCCGGATGGCAAAGGTGTTCATTGCCATAAAGGTTTTTAAGAAAAATTTATTCATAACTACCCCGGGTCACTTCTCCAGGAAAGCCTTCATCGGATCCCAGTAATTGTCAATCCAGCCCCGGGTGAACTCGTCTTCGGTGCCTTCCGGGACATCGGAATGGGTGAAATCCAGCCGCGTACCTTCCGGGATGGCGGTGAACTTAAACGTGATGCGCGAAAAGTAACCTTTCGGCCAGTCCACGGCGCGCCAGTCCTGGACGATCTTTTTATCGGGTACCAATTCGATATTCTTCCCGGCAATGTAACCATCGTAGGCGGAAATTCTACCGCCTACGGCGCGGCTGATGCTGGCCTTACCGCCGGTGAAGGCGGCATGTTTCTTCGAGTCCATCAGCGCCTCGTAGACTTCGTGCGGAGTAACCTTGAAGGTGACGGTTTGTCTGATGATCCTGGACATGACAATCTCCTTTTGATTGAATCGATTATTGTCAAACCACTACGAGCATGATAGCATAATTGGGCAGGAAATATATTAATGAATTTTGAGTCTGTCAGAAGTTTACGCTTCCGGGATCTATTTGGAGTATGGCAGAGAGAGGTGATATAAAGCCCGACCATCTCCAGTCAGGTCTTTTCATTTTTGGTTTTCGCGATGAGGATGCCTCGTTTTGGGTTTCGAAAGTTCTTCCCCCCAGGCTTGGAGCGATCGGTAGAAAGGCAAAATACTGGGCAGGTAATGCCGTTCTTCCTGTGAGTGTGGACCGATACCGGTCTGTCCCCAGACGATGCCCTGTCCACCCGGGGCGAAACGAGCACTTGTAGCCGGGAGTTTGCGTCCCAAGCGAGGGTTCTGACCGGAAACCTGCTTCACCGATTTCATCAATGCCTTCAAGTACGGATTGGCCGGGTTGCAAACAATCCCGTTCTCTTTCACCGGGATGTCGAGCTTGAGCTCCTGTTTGACGCAGTACTCAGCCAATTCCTCAATAAGGGTGGATATATCGTCCTGCGGGATCGGGCGAACTTCCACACCGAACAGGCCCAGGTCGGGTGTGATGTTGTAGATGCCCGGTACGCCAATTTGGATATACGGGAAGCGTACCTGGGATTTCCAGCCATCCGGGCTGGTCAGGGTCAAGTGTTTATTCAGGATGGACTCGACCTCCGTGCGGGCCGCCAGCAAGCGGGCGGTCAGGTCGGGGGCACTCCCGGAAACGCCTGAATGGGCACGTTTACCCCGTCCAATCACGTCAAAGCGGAAGATACCGCGGTTTTCGGGGCAGATTTCCCCGTACAACTCATTCCCAGCCTCACCGGTACGTTCCCCGGCCGCTAGAAGCTCAGGAACGAAACCTTCATCCGCCAGGATCTTTAGCACGTGCGGCGTGCCCATTGGCTCGGTCTCGCCATTCTCTTCGTTACCGACGAGTAACAGAGAGATGGGCGGGTAAGGCGGACCCTGACGCAGGCGGTCTTTCATCCAAATCAGGTAGGTAGCGACGACGGTCTTCATATCAGCGGCGCCTCGACCCCAGAGGTAATCTCCATCTAGGCGCGGATCGAATTGTCTATTGTCAGGCTCGGGCGGAACCACGTCGAAGTGCCCGGAGAGCAACACCCCACCGCGGGCCTTGTGCTTCTGCGGGAAAGTCGCCAAAACAGACGGGTATTTCCCATCGAAATAGCGCGCCTCAACTCCGTGCTCATGCAGGTAATCGAAAACCAATTCGGCTGCGCGGCGGACTTCCTCAAGCTGTTCGTCCGGTCCAGTGGTGATGGATGGAACGCGAATTAGCTGCTGAGCGAGGTCGACCACTTCGGAAGTTTTATCAGAATAGGTCTGGTTGATCTCCACAGTTGGGCGAAAAGTGACCGGCAGGAGTGGATTACGGCGGGTATCTTCGCGAGCATGTTGTATAAACTCACTCAAGCGAGCCGCGTCCGACCCGAAATGAGGCAGGTCCTGGAGAATTTGATCCAGGTCGCGTTTGACCTGGGCCTGGCGTTCCTCTGCCAGCATCTTCAGGAATTCGGGGGGCACTTCAACTGCCTTCCTGCCCAGTTCTGCCTTTAAGCGGGCACGCAGTCGCTCGGAAGTGTTGGGCTCGCCATTAACCATGGCGACCAGAGGCTGCAGGTCGTCCCAAAGATCTATCTGTTCGGCCAGAGGCTGGACCTGCTCCAGCGTCCAATGCAGGAACTCGCGCATGCTGACCGGCTTACCGCTGAAGGGGTTCTCAATCTCTGCCCGCAGGCCCAGGCTGGCTGCCTGCTGCTCGTTCAGACGGGCGCGTGCCACATCCTCTTTGTCATAACGGAAGGAGCGGGCAAAATGCTGATCGGCGTAGAAGCGGAGCAGCAACAGATGTTTGAGGGTCAGGTTGGCAATGTCAACCTCCAGGGGCTGGCCGCCATCATCGGTGCGGATTTCGACCCGGGCCATTGGCAAATCGATGCGGGCACGCAGGTTTTGCATCTCGATCTGGCGGGCGGTCTCATCGGCAGTCTGGGTATCGTCCGCCGAATACAGACCGCGGTTGTAGATCTCGTGGAGCTGCTCGCTGGTGACAGCGATCAGACGCTCGACAGGCTCGGCAAAGGAGCGCGCCCGCACTGGGGTCCAGTTGTTGTTTCCAAAGCGCACGCCTTGCCGCACAAGGTCATAGGAGATGCGCAGGTAATCGGCGTACGAACGGTACAGGTCCGGGCGGTCTATCTCGGCCGGGTTGGGGAAGGTCAGATTGCGGACTGAATCATCCCCAGTAAGGATCGTGCGCGGACCCTTCGGGCCAGTGTCGGCCCGCAATGGTGTGGAGGCGCCTGTAGCGATGAACAGAGCTGCAAAAGCACGGGTCAGCCTGGTGGCGGTCACGTAGAATTCGGATTTAAATGTGTCCAGGTGGGTCTCATCCCGGTCGGATGAGGGCAGGTGGACGAAATCCCAGGCGAAGAGCGGATCGGGCAGAGAAAGATTGGTGTGGATGCCGGCCGTCGCCAGGGAGGATCCAAACAGGTCAACGCAGCGTTGGAGGTAGCGGCGCTTGGCCAGGTGCCACCCGCCCGGGATGACATCCCCCCCGACATCGATGGGATAGAGCAGGTTGCCATGCCAGCAATACAGGCGTTCGCCGAATACCCGCCCGGCACGATCGAGGGCGTTGAGCAGCAGGGCTTCCAATAAACGACCTTCGTAGACCGCCAACCGCGGGGAATAATATGCCCGGGTGACCCACTCGATCATCCAGTGAAAGACCTCCAGCTGGCTGTAGGTGCGCGCCCAGGCCGGAAGGCAATCCGCCCGCAAGTAATCGACGAATGAACGCTTGTCAGGGCCAGTGCCAACGGTTAAGAGCGGATGGAATTGTTCATCCAGCAGATTCCATTCGAGTTCGAAACCGCATAGACCAGAAAGGGGCTTTTCCTTCAAAGCAGTTTCCAGTGCCAACTGGTATTTCTCCACGAATTGAGGCAACGTCTTCATTGCTCACCTATTTGATTATTCTTTACTTTAACAAGGCGTTCAAACCTTCCAGCAGGCGCTGGGCGGCACCCAGGGTACGCCCGGTGGGAGTGGCATAGGAAAAACGCACCCATCGTCCTCCGAATGGCGAGAAGAAGGCTCCTGGGACGATGGCCACGCCGTGCTCTTCAGCAAGGTACTGCCCGAGCGGTTCGCTGTCAGTCCAGCCCCTTGCATCCAGCCACTTGCCGACATCGATGAAGGCGTAATAGCCCTTGCCCATGATGTAGGTGAACCCGTTCTCCACCAGGTACTTCTTGAGCACCACCCGGCTGGCGTTGGTCGGTTCGATGATTGTACGACAGGCCTCGCCATAGCCCATCTCATAGGCTGCCATGGCCACGGCCAGGGAAAAAAATGAAGGCATGACCGTGTGGGAAGCGCGGGCGGTAATGAACTTGACAACTTCTTCCGAGGCGATCAGGTGGCAGTTGCGGATGTTAGAGGCACCCAAGCTTTTTGTCAGACCGTCGAGGAACATGACCCGCTTACGTTCCGCGGGAGTGAACTGGCTTATGAAGCTGTTCAGATCCATCGGCTGTTCATCGGTGATGTAGTGGTACATCCAGTCAAACAACACAAAGGCGACTCCAGCTTCCAAGGCTGTCTTAGCAATGGAGGCCTGCCGTTCAACAGTGGTGGTCAGGCCGGTCGGGTTGTCGGGATTGGTGATCACCAATCCAGCCACCTTACGCCCGGAGCGTTTGGTGAATTCGATTGTGGCGCGCAAGCCATCCTCGGTGTAAGCCCAGCCGGTTGCCGGGTCCCCGGGCGCCCACAGGACATTGGCGCCAATCCCGTAGGGACCCCAGTTGTAGGAGATCCAAGGCACGCGCGAGACGACGATGACATCCCCTTCCCGTCCATGACCGAGAGCCAGCATGGCCTGGTAGGCCTTAACCAGTCCGTCCCGTCCGCCGGCGGTCCCCAGCACGTTGGCCGGGCCGAGCCCGGAGGCGGCGTCCAGATGCCAGTACTTTTCCACCACCACCTTGCGGTAGGCATCCGTGCCGAACGGCATGTCGTAAGCGGTGCCGTGCTCGATCTGCAATTGGGCGGCGTGTTCCAGAATCGGATGGGGTACGCCCGGCAGGCTGGCGCCGCCATCCCCCTGGGAGGCGTCGAAAACCTGTGCGCCCGGATTCTTTTCCTGGTAGACTTTCAGGGACTTGTTGATCAGGAACATGCGCGAGGGCGGGATGGGCGCCAGGCGGGAGAGATAGTCGCCGACTGGCACCAGGTTCTCCTGCGGGATGGCATAAACGGGGGTGTCGTTCGAAATGGACATGGGAGCCTCATTGTATAAAAAAAGTCGCCCCGGGTTTGGCGGGGCGCTGGGGTGTTACCAGTGTTTTGGGCCTGGGGTCTGCAACTTCAACCACCCATGCCCCGCAAGGGAAGCGGGGGGACGATGATTATTGTCGACGATAAGAATTCGGGATAAGGACATATTGGGGCCTACTATATCATCTGGTCGGAAAAGCGTCAAGGAAATCGCGCTGAACCATTTTGCAAGCGCATGCAAGTTGAAAGTACTGCGAATGGAATGAGACTTGTCAAATATGGTGAAGTAATGTATCATCATTGTAGATACATAGGAGAGCATATGAAAACCCGTGTGCAAAAATGGGGCAACAGTCTTGCAGTGCGTATCCCCCAGCATGTGATCCGGGAAGCCGGGCTGGAATATAATGCGGCAGTCGAAATGAAGGTGGAAGAAGGGAAACTGATCATCCAGCGGACAGAAGATAGCGCTGCTCTCGAAGCGCTGCTGGCGAAAGTCACACCGGAGAATCTCCACACTTCAGTAAAAACCGGCGAAGCAGTCGGGAATGAGGCGTGGTAATGACCTACGTCCCGGAGCGCGGTGATCTGGTTTGGCTGACATTCACTCCGCAGGCGGGACACGAACAGGCCGGCCGCCGCCCAGCGCTGGTGCTTTCACCTGGCGCGTATAACGGGAAAGTGGGACTGGCTATTTTCTGCCCCATTACCAGCCAGGTAAAAGGATATCCATTTGAGGTGGCTTTGCCAGACGGATTACCGATCAGCGGCGCGATCCTTGCCGACCAGGTAAAGAGCCTAGACTGGCGGGCGCGGGAGGTGGAAAAGATCGCGAAGTTGCCTGAAAAAATCATGAAGGATGTATTAGCCAAAGTTGGTTTGTTACTGGCATAAAAAACCTTGCCACCAGAAAAAATGCAAGGTTAGTGTGCCCGTCACCTACAAGGTGACGGGCACATACCATACATCAAATTAAAATCCTCAGATCAGGTGACTATGCCTCAGCGAATGATGTCTTTTACCGCAGGTCATTTCTACCACATCTATAACCGCGGTAGCGGACACCAGCCGATATTCTTCGAAGAGGATAATTATCATTATCTCCTGCGGCTGTTCAAGAAGTACACGCAGACCATGGAAATTACGATCATCGCGTACTGCTTGATGCCTAATCATTACCATTTTCTGGTCCGGCAGGATGGCGAAATTCCCGCAGGACTGTTGTTTCAGCGTGTCTTTAATGCCTATACAAAAGCTATTAATAAAAAGTATGACCGCACCGGAACGTTATTTCAAGGTCGTTACCGTTGTATCCTTTTGGTCAAAATGTCCTACCTCTTTCACCTGTGCCGTTACATTCATTCCAATCCAGTGAAAGCTGGGCTGGTTTCATCTCCCGAACAGTGGCCTTTTTCCAATTTTCAAGAATGGATTGGTTTGCGCGCTGGGACTTTATACGACAATGACTTCGTCCGCACGAATTTTGGTAATGCCAATGAGTATGTTAAATTTGTTCGGGAGTACCTTGAGAACAGGGCGGAAATCCCGCCGGAAATCAAGTCTTATTTTCTGGATGATTGAATCTGGAAAGAATGTACCCGTCACCTTCAAGGTGACGGGCACATGTAAAGTTGGCCCGCCGCCGCAGGTCGCATCGGGATAGCACGCACAACCGTTCGAACAATTATCGTTTAAATAGCAAATATACCGTTCGTTTGATGCACACCCGTGGACGGCCCCGCACTCCCTACCCGCTTCCGTACAACCGGCCGAGCAACCACCCGTTTTAGCACATTTACCTGTACCACAAGGGTTAGAACAACCAACTACGCTACAATCTTTCCAACCTTCACCGGAACCGGTATCATCACAATATGGTAGGCTACAAATACACGCAGAACCATCGGGGCATATATCTCCGACGTTACAAGTACTCCCATCATCACATCTAGTACCCCCAGAACACGCGGGGTGTCCGCAATCGATTGTACCGGTACAACCAGCAAAGACCCTCTGAGCAGGGAAAGAGGACCAGAAAATAACACCCAGAGAAACTATGAAGATTAAATACAGCTTCACTTTCATGGCTCATTCAAGATAGCACAATCGGGAAAGATCGCGCAAGTTGTCTATGGTGTCAGGATAGTCTTACCAAGCAAACTCGAAGAACCCGTATTAATTTCCCTATCGACAAATAATCCAATAAGTTTGGTATTTGTATCAGGATATACGGGAGGCATCAATGGAATATGACCCTGTAAAAAATCAAAAGAAGGAACCCCTAATGATAGTAGGGATGTATTTAATTTTGAGGATGAAAAAAAGCAAAACGTAGAATAATCTTTGTAGGCAGACCCAATATCTTGTACAATTCTTAACCCGCCGTTTTCCAATTGTTGGTAAGCGAGGCTACTCACGTTATCGGTCATTTGAGCAGTACCCCTGCCGTTGCCGTCAGGGTCAACCTTAGCATTGGTAGTCACATATTCAACCGGCGCAAGAGGATTCACCATAAATTCTCCATCGCTCCCGTCGAGTCTAGGTCCCCAAATAGTATAACTTCTGTCTTTACCGGCATTCAAATCAGCAATATATTGACTGAACGGGTAACCCGCCTCCGTCGAACCGCTATATCTTAGGTAGCCGACATAATGCCCCAGAAAAACCATCTCCGCCATTCTGTCTTCGGCCGAGGCGCCATAGTTCTGCATTTCCTGATTCGGCATACATCCCCGGGTTTGGTTGTATTGCGCAAGTGTGGCGTTGGAAGTGACTACGGTCAGATTGACAGGAACCCCCTGAAATTCAGTTGTCAGTTCAAATCCCGACCCGTATAAATGTTTTTCTACCAGTTCTTCAGGAGAAAGTATATGATCCACATCCGGAAGCACGAGCGGCGGGACATATTCCCCGCTTACCCAAACCCCTCCGTTACCATCAGCATCGTTTTTTGGTTTGATATATCTGGTCGGTGTACCTGCGGAATCAACCTCCTGCAGCACCAAACTCGTACCTGTTCCAATAGATTTCAGCCGTGCATATTGAGAGCTCCGTTGTATAAATAAAGGATAATAATCCGTGTTTGCGGCAGCGTCCATGCCCGGAAACGGTAAAAATCCGCCATTAACCAAATCCAATGGTGGACAAAGCGTCATCCCTTTATAGGAACCATCAACTGCATCCTCACAATCAATTCCTGCCTCTCCCTCCACTGGTCTAACCACCAAAGACCCTCCTGGCCCCAGTTGATCTGCTGTCATTAGTTGCCATTTTGTCCACAACGGATTCCAACTATCTTTTAAAATATTCCAACCTTCAGTATAATTTTCCTGTTTATAACCAGGAAATGGCAGCTGCGGATCATTATCGGACGGCAATAGCCCTAATGTTGGTACCAAAGCTGGTGTTATTTCCGTGCTTTCCGGGGTGAGGGTGGGCTGGAATTCCGTCGGCGTAGCCACAGGTGTTGGGGCAGGCGTGGCCGCTCCGCAGGCGCAGAACAAGCAAAGAACGAATGCCAGGGTAAACAATTGAGTCTTTATCATAATTGTCTCTTTGAAGGTATTTACTCGAAGGTATGTGCCCGTCACCTTCAAGGTGACGGGCACATGAAAACATCGGACTCTTTTATTCTCCGCAGAGTTTCTGTAATTCTACTTCATTTAGAATCTTCACCCCCAGCTCCTGCGCCTTCTGGAATTTCGATCCCGGCGCTTCGCCCATCACGAGGTAGCTTGTTTTCTTGCTGATTGAATCCGTCACCCTGCCGCCGTGCCGTTCAATGAACTCCTTTACGCCCTCGCGGCTAAAGGTAGGCAATGTGCCCGTAACAACGAAGGTCAGGCCGGATAATGGGCCGATGTAAGGCGTGGGAGCCGTCCCCGCAGTTGTAGGCCAGACGCCAGCGGCCTTTAATTTCTCAAGTACCACCAGGTTACGGGGACGATTGAACCAATCCACGATGGCCCCGGCAATATTGGGACCGACGCCGTCCACCATCTGCAACTGCTCCCCGGAAGCCGCCCCCAGCAGATCCAGCGAGGGGAAGCGGTGCGACAAATCCGCGGCGGACACTTCGCCCACGCCATGGATGCCTAGCGCGGTGACAAGACGGTTCAGGGGCTGCCGCCTGGAGGTTTCTATGGCGGCAAGCAGGTTGTCCGCGATCTTACCGGGCGGTTCCTTCTCGGTCTTGCGGTCCTTCTTGGTCACCGCCTCGAGAATATCTTCCCGCTTTAATGTGAAAATATCAGCCACGTCTTTGACCAGGCCGGATTCGATGAGCTTTTCAACGATCTTGAATCCCAGTCCGGTAATGTCCATGGCTCCCTTCGAGACAAAATGCTCCACGTTGCGCACCAGTTGGGCAGGGCAGGCGGCGTTGACGCAGTACCAGGCCACCTCGCCCTCGAAGTGCTCGACAGGCTGTCCGCAGGCGGGACAGGTGCCTGGCGGCGCGTAAGGCGTTTCGGCACCGGTGCGCAGGTCCACGACCGGGCCGATCACGTATGGGATGACCTCCCCGGCGCGTTTGACCAGCACCCGGTCGCCGGGACGGATGTCCTTCTCGGCGATGTAGTCGAAGTTGTGCAGGGTGGCATTCCTGACAATAACGCCGTTTATCTCCACCGGTTCCAACACTGCTTTGGGTGTCAGCACGCCAGTGCGGCCGACCTCAACCTCAATCCCCAGCAGTTTCGTGGTGACCTCACGGGCGGGGAACTTGAAGGCAATCGCCCCGCGCGGGTCCTTGCCTACAAAGCCCAGTTCGGCGGCCAGGTTCAGATCGTCAATCTTGATAACCATGCCATCAGCTTCGTAGGATAGTTCGTCACGCCGTTTGTCCCATGTGACGGTGTAGGCGATGGCGGCTTCAATATCATCAAACCGCTGCGCCACGTCGGTGACCGGGAAGCCGAGCCCCCTGAGATATTCGAGCAGCTCCCATTGAGAGCGAGGCTCCTGAAGGGATTGAGAGTTATTTTCCCAATAGACGATTTGATAAACCAGAAGGGTAAGGGGACGCGAGGCGGTAACCGCCGGGTCCAACTGGCGAAGAGATCCGGCGGCGGTATTGCGCGGATTCAAGTATGTTTTTTCGCCATTTTCTTCCAGCCGCTTATTCAATTTTCCGAAATCTTTTACAGGTATAAAGACTTCGCCACGAACAACCAGGTAATCAGGGGGCAGGTAATCAGGAATTAGGTGATCAGGTAAATTGGATGGAGTTTGGGCTGCAGTAAAAAGTGGCAGGTCGTCCATTCCTTTACTTCCTGATTCCCGATCCTCTAATCCCTGTTCAACCGGGATTTTCAAAGGAATCGCTCGTACTGTGCGTAAATTTATAGTGATATCCTCGCCAATTTCCCCGTCACCGCGGGTGGCACCCTGGACGAAGACCCCGTCCCGGTAGTGCAGGACCACACTCAACCCGTCAATCTTCGGCTCGACGACAAAACCGGCTTTCTCCACCCGGTCATCCAATTTGCGGACGCGCTCGTACCAGAGACGCGCATCCTCTGCACCAAAGGCGTTCGCCAGCGACAGGATCGGGCGCGGGTGACGCACTTTCTCGAACTTTTCGGAAGGCTCGGTCCCGAGGCGCTGGCTGGGCGAATCGGGCGTGACCCAGTCCGGGTGTTCGGTTTCGATCTGGCGCAATTCAACCACCAGTTTGTCATACTCGAGGTCGCTGATGACCGGCGCGTCGAGTACGTGATAGCGATGGTTGTGGAAGTGGATTTGCTGTTTAAGCTCTTCGTAATGCTGTTGGAGGGTTTTATCGTCCATATCAGCCACCTGTAATTATGCCAGAGATAAGCGTACAATTGGTCGGAGGCTCGAGTGAGACGCTACCTATTCCTTATTTTACCTTGTATCCTGGCTGCCTGCGCAGCGCCACCGGTTCCCGCGACGAAGGTGCTCACTGAAGCGGCGTTCGAGCGTACCAAGCTATATGGGCTGACCGCTGAGGCAGAAACGGTCACGAGCGGTTATCCAGCCAACGATGCCACGATCACGGCAATCATGGCGACCAAGTATGCCGGCGGAACCGAGATGGCTGCCAGTATGACCGCCCAGCCGAGCGAGACGCCCATTCCCACTATTCCACCTGACTCGCCCGTCTGCCGCCCAGCTGATTTGAAGACCTCCTTTGGGTCAAATGCCGCGACTCAGCAAATCCTGCTCGGCGCGGGTTTGATGAATATCAGCGATACCCCCTGTTTTTTACAAGCCTGGCCGCAAGTTTTGCTCGTGGACCAGCAGGGCAAGCCGCTCGACGTGGATTATAACTATTTCGATGTCGGCGCCGGTGATGCAATTTCCGCCGCCACGGAACAGGCACAGGAATCTACAACCGTTTGGATCGGCCTGTGGCCGGGGTGGGAAGCGGGGTTTCAACTGGCGTGGGGAAACTATTGCGGGAAACCTTTCTCCGGAGGGGTGGTTATCCAGCTGACCTTGATGAACGATGCAGGGGTTATCAACATCCCGACGGATATTATTGAGGCAGGGGGAGCCTGCAATGCACCTGGATATCAATCTTCTGTGGGCATTTCGAAGTTAAGTCTGGTAATGCCTCCCCCATAAGATAAAATTGGTTTGGAGAAGCCCATTTGAGGCTATCTCATCGAGTAGTCAGGTAGAATTAAAAATTCATGAAAAACATATGGTGGATCCGTTTCTTCCAAGGAAACGGATCCATCTTTAATTAATAAACCCTTTGGTTGGCGCTCTCAAGGAATTTACGGAACTCAAGGCGGTGGTTAAAGAATTGGATTTGCTGCTTGAGTTCTTCTTAATGCTGTTGAAGGGGGGAAGTGTGCATGATGGTCCAGTTTCTGGGTCCGGGAAGAAACATAACAATCTCATTAAATTCCAGAAACTGGTACTTGACAAAATAGTACAAATGTTCTATACTGTGCAAGAAACACATAGTACAAATGTTCTATTGCGACAAAGGAGGTCGTCATGAACACAAGTTATCGAAATAACCGAGGGATCACTTCAATGCTCAAAGGTCTCACCATTCGACGGGGCATGGCCTGGGGCGTCATCATCATCGGGGCACTCATTGCTTTCGAGGTGTTCAACTACAGCACCACGCAGTTCGCTCTGAATGATGTGCTGGGTGATCTGACATTTGCCGGTATCCGCTGGGCGACGATCCTGGCGCTGGCTTTCTGCGGAATTGACTTTGCCGGTATCGCCCGTCTGTTCACCCCGGAACAGGGACGTGATGAGCCTGCCGAGGTCTGGTACCTATTCGGAGCCTGGCTCCTGGCAGCCGCGATGAATGCGACTCTCACCTGGTGGGGTGTGGCGGTCGCCATTGCCAGCCACACCAACCTTAGCAGCGAGGTCATCAGCACCACCACACTAACGAAGGTTGTGCCTGTCTTCGTTGCCATCATGGTCTTGCTCATCCGCGTCCTGATCATCGGGACTTTCTCGGCCAAAGGGGAAAAATTATTCAGCCAGGCTGAAACCCGCAACTCCTCCCAGCGCCCGCCGATCCTCCAGCCAGCCAGTTCATTGAACTCCCGCCCGCGCCCTGCCACCATCTCTCCATTCCAACCGGCGAGCAAGGCAGCGCGGCCCGGATCAAACTACGCCCGCCCCGAACCGACTTATCACAACCTGTCCATGCAGAGCAAGCCGGCGCGGGAAGCGGAGTATGTTGATACCCCGCGTAATTCCTAGTCCACTCCTGGAGTCATGTCCTTACGACACTCTTCTCCTCCTTCCATGCAGGCAGCCGTCTCCTTTGGAGGCGGCTGTCTGTCCGGGTATCTGCTCGCACCGCTGGGAGTGGTCTGTGTCGGCATTCTGCTGACGTTCTTTGCGTTTGGCTCTCCAACAGTACCCGGGCCGGTAGAAATGGCAGACCAGGCAGCGAAGATTCAGACCAGCGGTACGCTCTCGTCCGTTTTTACACCCGAAGTGCAACATTGGGCTGGCAGGATCCAGGCCTGGGCCGCTGCGGCGGGACTGGACCCGAATCTGGTCGCCACCGTGATGCAGATCGAATCCTGCGGCGACCCGCGTGCCCTTTCCCGCGCTGGAGCGATGGGGCTGTTCCAGGTGATGCCTTATCACTTCACTGCCAGCGATGACCCTTACGCCCCCGATACGAACGCCCTGCGCGGTCTGGACTACCTCAAGCGGTCACTGGAAGCGGCCCATGGCGACCCGCGCCTGGCATTGGCCGGTTACAACGGCGGGATCGGCGTGATCGGCCGGTCAGAGTCTGACTGGGCGGCAGAGACGCAACGATATGCATACTGGGGGAGCGGAATTTATTCCGAGGCTTCCAGCGGAGCGAGCGAGAGTCTGCGCTTGCAGGAATGGCTGAGGACAAGTGGAGCCTCCTTGTGCAGGCAGGCTCACAACCGGTTGGGGATCAATCCGTAGGGGCGGCTTCCGTGGTCTTCAGTATGGGCAGGTAGATGCAGAATGTGGTACCCTTGCCTTCGGCCGAATCGACTTCAATCTGTCCCCCGTGATGGTTGACAATCCAATAGGCAATCGAAAGCCCCAGCCCGAACCCGCCGACCTTGGAACGGCTGCGGGATTTTTCAGCTCGATAGAAGCGCTCGAAGATGTGCGGCAGGTCTTCGGCCGGGATGCCCAGACCGGTATCGCGCACGATGAGACGTGCGTTATCACCGACTTTTCCCAAACTGAGATACACCTCGCCACCTTGCGGTGTGTATTTGATGGCATTAGAGATCAGGTTGATCAGCACCTGCTTCAACCGGTCGCGGTCGCCGTTGATCATGATCTGGTCGATCTCGGGGAGTTTTAACTGCACCCGTTCACGCGCCAGGATGCGCATTTCTTTAAAGACTTCCAGCAGGAGAGTATCCATTTCGACCGGGGCGAAATGCAGAGGCAGTTTTCCTGATTCAGCTTGCGCCTCCAGAAGCAGGTCCCCGACGAGACGAGTGAGACGGTCGGCTTCGTCTTCGATATTATCCAGGGATTCCTCGTCCACCTGTTTCATACGGCGCATCAGGTCCACGTTGCCCTTGATGACGGTCAACGGGGTGCGCAATTCATGGCTTACGTCGGCTAGAAAGCGCTGCTGGGAAGTAAAGAGCTGCTCCAGCCGTCCCAAGGTACCGTTGAAGGCGGCCACCAAACGACCCATTTCATCGTTCCCAGGGCCGCGCTGAGGCAGGCGTTGGGACAGGTCATCGGCGTCCGATATGCGCAGGGCACTCTCGGTGATGTCAACCAGCGGTGAGAGGGCCTGGCCGGTGAAGAACCAGGAGAGTGCTGCAGCAAAGAGGATGGCAGCTACCGCAATGACAATGGTCGTCTGCACCAGGGACTGACGGGTTGTATCCACCATGGTCATACTGGCAGCCACTTGCAGGGTCCCGATCGGACGCCCCCCCGCTTCCAATGGAACGTTAAGGACGCGCAGGTGGACTTTCTGGATCATGGCATTGCGGTAAATGGAGCGTTTTAACTGGTAGCCAACCGGGTCGAAGGGCTGGCCAATCTGACCGAGGCCAGGGGAAGAGGAGTGCAGCCGCCCATTGTTATCCCAGATTTGATAGTAAACAAAAGAAGTCAGGTTGAGTTTGGGCAGGGTCTCCTGGCTGAGCTCACCCGCCGGCCCAACGCGCCAGCCGACCAGCAGGTCATTGGCGGTTTGAAACAGGGTGGTATCCACCTGGGTCACCAGCAGCAGGTCCACCAGGGAATAGAGCAGGATGCCAAAAATCAGCAGGATTCCCCCGGTGAGTGCTGAGTATAAGATTGTCAAGCGTAAACGCAGGGACATTACGGGTTCTCGCGCAGGACATAGCCCACGCTGCGGACGGTATGGATCAGACGCGGTTCACTTTCCGATTCGAGTTTTTGCCGCAGGTAGCGGATGTAGACTTCCAACACATTGCTCTCGCCGCCGAAATCGTAACCCCAGACACGGTCAAAGATAACTTCGCGCGTCAGCACCTGGCGCGGGTGGCGCAAGAATAGTTCGAGCAGTTCATACTCTTTGGCCGTCAGCGGGATGAGGCGTTTGCCGCGCGTCACCTGGCGGGAAAGGCTGTCCATCGTCAGGTCTGCGAACTGATAAACCTGATTGCGCTCGGTTTGAGTGCGTCGCAGCAGGGCGCGTATGCGGGCAAGGAGTTCCTCCAGATTAAACGGTTTGACAAGATAATCGTCCGCACCGGCGTCGAGACCCTGCACACGGTCCTGAACGGTATCCTTGGCGGTCAGCATCAAAATGGGCAGGCTACCCCCCAACCGCAGGCGGCGGCAGACCTCCAGCCCGTCCATACCGGGCAGCATCCAGTCCAGGAGGACCAGGTCAGGGTGATTGTCGTGAGCCAGGTTCAGACCAGTGCGACCGTCGGTGGCAATGTCCACCAGGTAGCCTTCGTAAGCCAGCCCACGCTGGAGTACTTTTAGAATGGCCGGGTCGTCTTCGATGATGAGAATGCGTTCGTTCATAATGCGCCTCTGTCCACAATATACCACAATCTTTTGGTAGAATGGTTATATGCCGCTCTCAAAACGGATTTTCGACCTCCTGATGACCACTCTCGGTTTATGTGTCATCCTGCCGATTTTGCTGGCCATCAGCCTGTTGGTCTGGATCTTCCTCGGAACTCCCATCCTGTTCCTCCAACAGCGCCCCGGCTACAAGGGACGACCGTTCATCACCTATAAATTTCGGACTATGACGAACCGCTGCGGGCCAGACGGGAACCTGCTGCCGGACGCCGAGCGTTTGACTCCCTTCGGACGTTTCCTCCGCTCCACCAGCCTGGACGACCTGCCTCAATTCTGGAACGTATTACACGGCGAAATGAGCCTGGTGGGCCCGCGTCCACTGTTGATGCGCTACCTGGAGCGTTACACCCCTGAGCAGATGCGCCGTCACGATGTGCTGCCCGGAATTACAGGCTGGGCACAAATCCACGGGCGCAACGCCATCGATTGGGACGAAAAATTCCGCCTGGATGTGTGGTATGTGGACCACCGGTCTTTCTGGTTGGACATCAAGATCCTGTTCCTGACGCCATGGAAGGTATTCAAGCGTGAAGGCATCAGCCAGCCCGGTCAGGCAACGGCGGAGGAATTCAAAGGGAAACACTAGGACCTAATCAAAGCATGACTTGCCCACGGACAAAATCCGCCTTCGATTGTCTTCCGTTGGGAATCAACCTATATTTATAGTAAAACGTCCGGCGTCTTTATAAGATCACCGGGCGTTTCCAAGCTGAAATCCTACCAATTTGCTATTATTTCGCCGGGGAAAATAGAAACAGCCGCGGCCTGAATGACCCGCAAACGGATTATCTACGGCAGGGTGTACTTTATTTTGCCAGTAACTCCGCCAGCACCCTGGCTGAATCTTTCTCCACCACCTCGTGCAGAGACTGGCCGTGGGCATCCATGGTCACCACCACGGGAAAGTCCTTGACCTCGATCACCCAGATGGCCTCCGGCACGCCAAATTCGAGTTTATAGACGCCCAGCACCTTAATCACGGATTGGGCGATTAGGGTTGCCGCGCCGCCGATGGCATGGAAGTAAACGGCCGGGACCTCCTGACAGCCCTTCAAGGTTTTTGCGCCCATGCCACCCTTGCCAATCACGCCCTTGAGGTTGAAGTGTTTCATCACATCGGCCTGGTAAGGCTCTTCGCGGATGGAGGTGGTAGGGCCGGCGGCTACAAATTTATATTGCTTCGTGTCCAGCCCCGAGACGACCGGTCCGCAGTGGTAGATGACGCCACCAGCTAGGATCGGCTTGAGAGCCTCATAGACCTGCAGGTCTTCGCCCTGCAGTTGGCGGGTTTTTTTGATAAAGGTCTCCATCAGCCATTTGTGGACCACGTCACGGCCGGTAATCATGACGCCGGTCAATGCCACCGGTTCACCAACCTTCAGGCTGCTGATGGTTTCGTCGCTGATGGGAATGTTAATTTCGCGCATATTGTCCTCCTTCACTAAACACGAAGGGCGCCAAGGTTACCAAGGGACAAACTTAGGGAACTCTGTGCTTAATCGTAGATGATCTCGTCGCCTCTGACGGTCATCTTGCGCCGCCGGTACGCCCAGCACATGTACGAGATGGTGACGAAGTACGAGGCTGGCAGGCGGGAAAGGCCGGTAATCTTGGTGTCAATGACGGTCGTTTTACCGCCAAAACCCATCGGACCGATACCCAACTGGTTGGCTTCGCCGGTCAGGCGTTCTTCAAGCTCGGCCAATTTTGGGTCCGGGTTGCGCATGCCAATCTTGTCCAACAGCACTTCCTTCGACTTGACGTACCCGGAACCTCGATCACCGCCGATGGAGACGCCCAGAATCCCAGGCGCGCAGCCCTGACCCTGTGCCCTTTGCACTGCGTCCAGGACGACCTTGCGAACCCCGGCCAGGTCGCGGCCTGCGCCGAGACGGTTATCCGGCAGGGAATATTGCGCGCCGACGTTCTCGCAGCCGCCGCCCTTGAGCATCAATTCGACCGTCAATTCGTCGCCCTCAACCTCGTCAAAATGGATGTAGGGGAAATCGTCACCGCCCAGGTTGTTTCCGCTGTTCTTGTCATAGACTGCGTCCACGGCATTGGGGCGCATGTAGGACTTTTTGGTGGCCTCAGCCAGGGCGGCGCGAATCTGCTGTTTGAGTTTGAGGGTGCTCCAACCTTCAGGGAATTTAACGTAAAAGATGGGCGTGCCGGTATCCTGGCAGATGGGACTGGAATTTTTACGGGAGAGTTCCACGTTCTTGAGGATGGTCTCGAATGCGCCGCGCGCCGCCGAGCCGGGGGCTTCCTTCTCAACTGCCGCCCGCAATCGTTTTTCCACATCCGGTGGCAAGTCGGTGGACGTACGGCGAATGAGTTCGAGGATCTCATTGGTCAGGTCACGCATAGAACCTCCATGATAGGGTTGAATGTCTTCCTTTATCATACTCAATATTTATTATAATTCGAGTTACAAAGCGCGGGGAATGGCAGGCCAAAGCTCATAATATAAAAACCTCCCGCAGCTTTCTGCGGGAGGTTGCCTTGAAGGCATTCTTTAAGGCGCGTACACGTAGAAGTTCTTGAATAGGATATCCGTTCCGGAAGTGTCGTAGGTGGCAGCTACCAGTCCGACATCGCCTCCTGTGAAAGAGCTGTCGGTCGCGGTGGCGACCTGGGTCCCGTTGACATAGAGAGTCAGGTTGTCACCGATGCAGTCCACGCGGATATGATTGGTTGCCGTGCCCGGATTGATGCCATTGACCTGCGGCATTTTCCCGTCAGCGGAAGAGATTACCGAGGAATCTCCATTTACTTCTTTGATGACACCGGCATAGCCATCACTGGTGATGTAGAATTTGTAATAATTATCCACGTCCTGGTAACGGCACATGACGCCGAAGGCATTGTCATCCGGGCCGCCCAGTTTGGTGGCATCCACCTCAATGCGGACATCGCTCTGGAACACTTTGGAGGGGTTGGCCCACATGTTCATAGAGGTCGCAGTGACATGGATTTCATAACCGCCAGTGGCATAGTCGGTGCTACCGTTCTGGGTCGAACTGTGATCCCAACCGCTGTTGACATCGGAGAAATCATCGTGGAACAAGATCTGTTGGCTGCTACCGCCTCCGCCGGCGGGCGTTTGAGTTGCGGGGGTCGAAACAGTAGTAGAGCTGCAGGCCAAAGCAACCAATACCAGTACCGCCAGTGCAAAGAACACTTTCTTATTCATTGTTCCTCCATCAGAAAATGAGAATGAGAGTAATTTCAGGAAGTATACCCGAAATAGGCATTGTTGCAAGGCGGTTTTGTGATGTAATACTTATGTTGGAATACCCACCCTGTCCTTGACAAAAGTACTCCATAGGCGATAGAGTACACCTCATGCCAGAAGAAACCGCTCTCCCAGTTGAAATTCTCACTGCGATTCGCATCGCCCTGGCCGAAGATATTGGCCCGGGCGATGCGACCACGAACAGCATCGTCCCCACCGAAGCGGCCATGCGTGGCCAGATCATCGCCAAACAAGACGGTGTGATTGCCGGGCTGGACGTGGCGCAGGCCGTCTACCAGATGGTGGACGCACAGGTGGACTTTAGACCGCAAGTGGACGAAGGGGTACACGTGACAAACCGCCACGTACTGTCGCTCGTCGCGGGGCGAACCCGCAGCCTGCTGACCGCCGAACGGACTGCACTCAACTTCCTGGGGCGCATTTCCGGCATCGCCACACTGACGCGTTCCTTTGTGGAGGCGGTCGCCGGGACGAAAGCGGTCATCCTCGACACGCGCAAGACTGCGCCAGGGTTGCGCGCAGTGGATAAATTAGCAGTCCGGCGCGGTGGCGGTCAGAACCACCGCATTGGCCTGTATGATATGGTGCTCATTAAAGACAACCACATTGATTATGCCGGGTCCATCACCGCGGCAGTGAAACGCGCCCGCACAGGCGAGCCGGGACTGGCAATCGAAGTGGAAGCCCGGACTCTGGACGATGTGCGCGAAGCCCTGTCCATCGGTGTGGAACGCATCCTGCTCGACAATATGACGCCCGAGAACATGGCTGAGGCCGTCCGTTTGACGGCGGGCCGCGCAAGGTTGGAAGCCAGCGGAAATGTTACATTGGAAACCGTCCGGAAGATCGCCGAGACAGGCGTGGACTACATTTCCGTCGGGGCGTTGACCCATTCGGCAAAGGTATTTGATGTGAGTTTCGATTACCTCGGATAGGGGCAATGGCATTCGCCGGGCGCAACCCATATGAGTTGATGAGAATATTGGTAAGGAGATTCGATGAATTCAAACGAAATGTACGAAAAAATGAAATCCAAGCTCAGCCGTATTGTCCCCGACGTGGAACTGCGTTACAAGGCTGAGATTGCAGTAGAGATTAACGAGCTCAAGGTTCAGCGCAATGCCATCATCCTGGGCCACAACTACATGGAACCAGCCCTGTTCTACTCTATCCCGGATTTCACCGGGGATTCACTCGATCTCAGCCGCAAGGCCGCCCAGACAGATAAGGATGTCATTGTCTTTTGCGGCGTCAGGTTCATGGCTGAAACCGCCAAAATTTTAAACCCGACAAAAACCGTGCTCCTGCCTGCCGTCAAAGCTGGATGCTCCCTGGCAGAATCCATCACCGCCGCAGACGTGCGCACCTTGAAAGCGAAATTCCCCGGCGTGCCGGTGGTGACCTATGTGAACACATATGCGGACGTGAAAGCCGAGTCCGATATTTGCTGTACTTCCAGTAACGCGGCGGCAGTGGTCGACTCGCTGCATGCCGAGACGGTCATCTTCCTGCCGGACGAGTACCTGGCAAAGAACGTGGCGCGCGAGACCGGGAAGCATATCATCTTTCCTTCCCCGCGCCTGCTTGCCGGAGAGGGGTCAGGGGATGAGGGCGGTGGAAAGCTGGACTACCAGCTCATTGGCTGGCACGGCCGGTGCGAGGTCCATGAGAAGTTTACGGTCAAAGACATTGAGACAGTGCGCGCCCAGTTCCCGGATGTGGTCATCCTGGCCCACCCGGAATGCAGTCCCGAGGTCACCAGTGCAGCGGATTTCTCCGGCTCGACCAACGCCATGATCCGCTATGTCCAGCAGTCGAAAGCTCCCCATTATCTGCTGTTGACCGAGTGCGCCATGGGCGACAATGTTGCGGCCGCCAACCCGGAGAAGGATATGCTGCGCCTTTGCATGGTGCGCTGTCCACATATGAACATGATTACGATGGAAGACACGCGCGATGCACTCAAGTTCAACCGATATATCATCGAGGTACCGGAGGAAATCCGGGTGAAGGCATACCGGGCAGTTGATAGAATGATAAAGATCGGATGAGCAAAGGAGTAGAGAAAAGAGAGAAGAGAATAGTAAAAACCCTTAGCCCTGACTGATATCTATTCTCTGCTCTCTGATATCTGGCTTATGAAAACAACAGACGTACTCATCATAGGCTCCGGGATTGCCGGAGCGACCGCTGCCTTGAAACTGGCCAAGAACCCGCAGCGGCGCATTATCCTCGTCACCCGCGAGCCTGACCCGCAAGAATCCAACTCGCGCTATGCCCAGGGTGGGATCATCGGCCGCGGGCTGGACGACAGCGCCGATCTGCTGGTGGCAGACATCCTAGCGGCGGGTGCAGGAGCATCCCTGCCCAAAGCGGCGCGTATCCTGGCCGAGGAAGGACCGGGCTTACTGCAGGAAGTCCTGGTTGAGACGGCAGGCATCACCTTCGACCGCGAAAAGGACGGCGACATCGAATTCGGACAGGAAGGTGCACACTCGCGGCGGCGCATCCTGCATGTGGGTGACGGGACCGGAAGGGCAATCATGCAGGGGTTGATTGCTGCGCTACGAAAATATCCGAACGTGGAACTGCTCACCGAGGCCACCGCCGTGGACCTCATCACCTATCCCCACCACTCGCGCGACCCGCTGGCAGCCTATAAACCAATCACCTGCCACGGCGCCTACGTCTTTGACCGCAAGGGGAAATCCGTCCACCGCACGCTGGCTGCGGTGACCATCCTTGCCACTGGAGGTATCGGCCGCGTTTACCGCAATACCACCAACCCGCCCGGTGCACGCGGCGACGGTCTGGCAATGGCCTCGCGGGCCGGGGCGCGCATAACGAACGCCGAGTATGTCCAGTTCCATCCCACCGCACTCTCAGTGCCGGGGGCGGAGGGGTTCCTCATCAGCGAAGCAGTGCGCGGCGAAGGCGGCGTTCTGCTCACGCCGGATGGCCAACCTTTCATGGAAAAATATTCCCCCGAATGGAAAGACCTGGCCCCGCGTGACGTGGTGGCGCGTGCCATCCACACCGAGATGGAAGCCCATGATTATTCCTACGTTCTGCTTGACATCGCCTCGCACATGCCGGCTGCAAAAATCAAAGCCCGCTTCCCCAACATCTATTCCGAGTGCAAACGGGTTGGCATTGACATCACCCGCGAGTCTGTCCCGGTCGTCCCGGCGGCGCACTATTTCTGCGGCGGCGTGGCCGTGAACGAGTGGGGTCACTCGAGTATCGCCAACCTATACGCGGTGGGCGAAGTCTCCTGCACCGGGTTGCATGGGGCGAACCGCCTGGCTTCAACTTCTTTATTGGAGGGATTGGTCTGGGGGGTGCGCGCTGCAGGCGATATCGAATCCCGTTTTGCTATGGACCCTCAGCCTGCCATCCCAACCCGCGACGACATCCCAGCCTGGGACGAATCCAACCTGACGCAGGACTCTGACCCGGCCCTCATCCAAGGGGATATGCAGACCATCCAGAACATTATGTGGCACTACGTGGGTCTGGTCCGCTCCGGCGACCGGCTCTCACGCGCCATCCGCGAACTGCGCCACATGCAGAACGAGATCGAAACCTTCTACCGCAAAACCAAACTGAGCGATGGTCTCATCGGCCTGCGCAACGCTGTCGAGGTAGGCCTGGTCATCGGCCAGGCGGCGCGTCATAACCGCCAGAGCCGGGGATGCCATTACCGGGTGGACAGTGTGGACGGGGGGGATAGATTGCTGTAAGAAACAACAAAAAGAGACGGATGTCCTCCGTCTCTTTTTCGTTATCCTATTGCCTATTTCTTGATGTTTGAGGTTTCCAGTTCTTTCAACTCTCCCGTGGCAATAAATACTGTCCGCTCGCAGATATTGGTGACGCGGTCGGCGAGACGTTCCAGGTTGTGCGCCACCCACAGCAGCCAGTTGGCACGCTCGATCGTCTTTGGATCCTGGATGACGAACATCATCAACTCATGGTAAACCTGCGTGTAGAGTCCATCCACTTCATCGTCTTCGGCGGGGATGGAACGGGCGGTCTCTGCGTCTTCGTTGACGAAGGCTGTCAGAGCGCGGTGCAACATGTCGACGCCTTTCTGAGCCATGCGCGGGACATCAATCAACGGTTTGAGAAGCGGTTGATCGCCAATGCGGATGCTGATGGTGGCGATGCCCTTGGCGTAATCACCCATGCGCTCCAGTTCAGCGCTGACCTCAAGGATGGACGCCAGCAGGCGCAGGTCGTGAGCCATGGGCTGCTGGGTGGCGATGACGATCATCAATTGTTCTTCAATGGCGTAGCGTTTGGCGTTGACCTGAAGGTCGGTTTCCTGGATGCGGCGGGAGGCATCCATGTCGCGTTTCTTTAGTGCATCCACCGACCCGAGGATCTGCTGTTCCACCATGCTGCCCAGCACAAGAAGCTCATCTTTTAATTGCTGGATTTCGGCTTCGAAATTTTTACGCATGGAATGGGTTGCTCCTTGGCGCTGTTTTCCTATTATAACCATTTTCAGCCTCGCTTGATCATCCAAACCGCCCGGTGACGTAGTCTTCGGTGCGCTTGTCCTTGGGACGGGTGAAAATGACGTTGGTGGCATCGTATTCGATAAGATGCCCGGCACGGCCTTCGTCAATCATCATCATTGCGGTGTAATCCGAGACGCGTGCCGCCTGCTGCATGTTGTGCGTGACGATGACGATAGTGTAGTTTTTCTTGAGTTCCTGCATCAATTCCTCGATCTTGAGCGTGGAGATCGGGTCGAGGGCAGAGGCGGGTTCGTCCATCAGGATGACTTCCGGCTCGACGGCCAGGGCCCGGGCGATGCATAGACGTTGTTGCTGCCCGCCGGAGATGGACAAGCCAGACTGATTGAGTTTTTCTTTAACTTCATTCCAGAGGGCAGAAGACTTCAGGCTGGTTTCCACAATCCCTTCCAGGTCCGATTTGCGGTGGATGCCGTAGAGGCGCGGCCCGTAGGCCACGTTATCGAAAATGGACTTTGGGAACGGGTTGGGGCGTTGAAAGACCATACCGACACGCCGGCGTACGTTCACCACATCCATGCGGGGCGAAAGCACGTTCTCACCATCCAGGTAGATTTCACCTTCCATGCGGCAGCCGGGAGTCAGGTCGTTCATGCGATTGAACGAGCGCAATAAGGTGGACTTGCCGCAGCCCGAAGGGCCGATGATAGCGGTGATCCTTTTTTCATGCACCGAAAGATTGATGTCAGCCAAGGCGCGGAATTTGCCGTAATATACGGACAGGTTTTTGATGTCCATCTTGGCAGGACTATCTCCCTCGACTGTGGGTTTAAAGACCGATTCAGAGATTTCCATTATCATATCCATGGAGTTACCCTTTCATGCGACGGGTGCGAGTCTGGATCCAGACTCGCGAGGTGACGTTGACGATCAGGACAAACAGCATCAGCACCAGCGCCACTGCCCAGGCAAGTTCGACCCGTTCAGGATAAGGCTGCTGGGCATATTTCCACAGGGCCAGTGGAAGCGAATCGACCGGCTGGTTGATAATGCGCCAGAAGATCTGGAACACATTTAAATGGGACTGTATGCCACTCCGGACGATCTGTACAATGTCGAAGCGCTCGTTGCCAAGGGAGGTCATCAGCAAGGGAGCGGTCTCGCCAGTGGCCCGGGCAAGTGCCAACAGGAATCCGGTGATGATCCCACTGGA
>Ga0209777_10001476_pt1 | contig 33804 bp, 39 predicted proteins | sample FrelakmetHBP12HB_FD_187147 | JGI IMG/M metagenome (GOLD analysis project Ga0209777, IMG submission 187147) | Freshwater lake sediment microbial communities from the University of Notre Dame, USA, for methane emissions studies -HBP12 HB (SPAdes)... | ecosystem: Environmental > Aquatic >... | reverse complement strand
CATCGCCGCCCTGGCGGTTGGCCTTCTCTTCGTGAACCCGACGATAAAGATGCCCTTCACCACACAGTTTCTATCTGGCGGCGGTCCGATCATCTCCGGTCCCTGGTGGCCCTACGTGTTCATTACCATCGCCTGCGGCGCTATTTCGGGATTCCACGCCCTTATCGGATCGGGAACGACGCCGAAGATGCTCGAACATGAAACGGAGATCACCTTTATCGGCTACGGTGCAATGTTGACAGAGGCTTTCGTAAGCATCATGGCTCTGCTCTCCGCCATCACCCTCAATCCGAGCGACTATTATGCCATCAATACCTCTGCCGACGTTTATGCGAAACTGAAGATGAGCGTCATCGATCTGCCGGTCCTCAGTCAATTGGTCGGGCTGGACATTGCTCATCGCCCGGGTGGCGGCATCTCCCTGGCCGTGGGCATGGCTCATGTATTTGCTAATATCAGCGAGGGGCTCCGGCATACGATGAAGTACTGGTTCCAGTTCATCATCATGTTCGAAGCGTTGTTCATCCTGACGACCATCGACGCCGGAACGCGTGTGGCCCGCTATATCCTACAGGACATTTTCGGCTACATCTTCAATCCCTTCAGCCGGAAAGACTGGATTCCCGGCACGGTGTTGTGCAGCTCCCTCGTTTCCTTAGCCTGGGGTTATTTGCTATACACTGGCGACATTTCTTCCATCTGGCCGATGCTCGGCGCCACGAACCAAACCTTGTCCGCCCTGGCGCTGGCCATTGGCACAACTATCATCTTAAGGATCGGGCAGAAAAAGATCTATGCGCTGATCACTTTTGTTCCCTGTACCTTTGTGACAGTTACCACGTTTGCAGCGGGGATCATGAACATCCAGATGTACCTTGCCAAGAATCAGATGCTGAACACTTGGCTGAGCATCGGCATTATCGTGCTCGTGGTCATCATCATTGCGGACAACGTCCGTATCTGGATGAAGCTGCTCAAGACCGACAAGCCCATCGGAATGAATGTTGAGCGTGACACTGTTTACTGCCCGGTAATTTCCCCTGATGCGCCGCCTGACGCGAGGCCATGATTTCACAACTTAATCGCTTTTTAATCGAAGGGAGGAACATTGACCTTCCTTTAAACATTATACACGACGTTAAGAACGGCACGAAAAGATTGCATATCCACATTGAGCATTAATTATAATTCTTTAGATATAATTATTCATGGTTTTAATTATATCATCTTCGATGTTGCCGCCTTCTGCGTTGTAATGATCAACCACCGATTTTAATCTCGAATACGTTTCTTTGTCGGCAAGATCATCAAGTTTTCTTAATGCGCCACTCCGCCGGCCCAGGCGAAAAATAAGCCGGTCTTCAGTGGAAAGTTCAAAATATCTTCTAATCGCCGATAGCATTATGGGTTTATCTGCGGGAAATTTTCCTTCCAATTCTTCCAGTAGATTTAAAATGTGATCGCTTGCCAGATATGTTCCCTGAACATCCAAGTTTTCGATAAATAAATTAATTTCTCTAAGAATTTCTTCATCATTCAGCGGCTGAAATTCACCTTTTTCCATTAACTCGTCCATCTGGGTGCCCGGTACAACATGCAGAGTGCGTAATCGAATAAAATCAGGATTGATCACATTAATGACTCTGGCGGTCTCTAAAGCGTGCTGATGAGTCCATTTTCCCCCGCCCAGCCCGGGCATAATGTATTCGCTGAGTTCAATTCCTGCCTGTCTGATGTTCAGCCCCGCTTTAATATGATCGCTGGCGGTGACACCTTTGTGAATAAAAGATAAAACTTCGTCACAGCCGCTTTCCATGCCGATGTGGATGCGGGAAAGACCTGCTTTTTTTAATTGCTCAAACTCAATTACTGTCTTTCTCGCCGCTGTGTGTGAACGGCAATAGGAAGTAATCCTTTTTATAGCGGGAAACTTTTCCCTTAAGAAATCAAGAATAGCTAAAAGATCGGCTGTTTTCAAAATCAACGAATTAGCATCCTGCAAAAAAACATTTTCACCGCCGAAGTAAAGCCACGCCGCCACCGTGTAAAGAAAATCATTGTAACAATCACGGCTGTTATAAATCTGTCTTAAGACATTTCTGTTAACATTGCCGCCTTCTCCCCATTTCGAGGAAAGGTTCATAATTTCATCGGCAATATCTTTCATTGACTGAATATCTTTTTTGACCTCTTCCACACTCCTTAGTTCAAACTTGCTGCCACGGTATGTATGGCAGAAAGCGCACTTGTTCCATGGACAATTTCTTGTTACGCGAATTAAAAGACTTGTCGCCTCGCTGGGCGGGCGAATAGGTCCCTGCTCAAAATAATTATTCATTTTTACCTCTTAGTGTTGGAATATGTTTTAGTATAGGTATTTTTTATTTTTCGGCAAGAGCGGGAAAAGATTAAATTAAGGCAGGAAAAGTATAGGATTACGCGCTTTGCCCTGCAAGCGGATTTCAAAATTCATATATGTGTCACCAGCATCATCTGTTTCTCCCATTACTGCAATCGTTTCTCCTTTTTTGACATTTTGATCTGCATTGATGTATCTTTTCTTCAAATGTGTATAGACCGTGGCAAAGTTGTCTTTATGCCGGATGATAACCGTTTCTCCATAATTTTTTAATTGGGAAGAGAAAATAACTGTGCCGGATGCCGCCGCTCTTACTTTTGTTCCCGCAGGGGAAACAATTTTAATCCAGTTATGGTACGTTTTGTTGGGCTGAATGCCAAAACTAGTCTTCACGTTGCCGCGCACGGGCCAAATAAACATCTTTTTATCTATTTGCATCCCTTCTACAGGTGATTTTGTTTTAGGCTTGGGCTCGATTTTTTCGCCAGACTGTTTTCGTGCCGGAATAACTTCTGAAAGTTGAGGTTCTTCACGGAGCGCAGCTTGGGGCTGTTGTGTTTTTGGGGATGTCACCATAGGCAGCGCTTCTTTTTTATTTGCAACACTCGGCGCTTCAATCGCGGTTTTTTCTTCTTTCCCCGTGTCCTTTTTCGCAAGATTTTTCACATTATTGGCGTTGGGAATAAATATAATCGAGCCTTCTTTAATTGAGTTGAGATCAGTTATACCATTCACTTCGACTAAATCTTGTAATTTGACATGATAAGCGCTGGCAATCATCCAAACCGTTTCATTTTTTTCTACTAGATGGTAAATACCCTTTGCCTGCGTCTTTTGCAGTTGGGGTCTGAAACAAGAAAGAATTAACAATAAGGTCAGTAAAATAAAAAAAACCGCCGTAAGCGAAGGTTTTATTTTTTCCATCCGCTCTCTCCAATTAAGCTGACAAAGCGGCATCCGCCTAAATCCTCTTTGATAATTTCCTGTGTATTTTCTATAGAACGGGTAAGTTTATATAAGGTTTGCACATCGCGACCTCCGACAGGAATAACCATTCTTCCACCAACAGCAAGCTGTTCGACTAAATATTGAGGAATTTCCGGCGCCGCCGCAGTGGTGATAATGGCATCAAAAGGAGCTTCTTCTCTCCAACCGTAAGAGCCATCGCCAACTCTTATGGCTACATTGTAATAATTAAGCTTATCAAGAATTTTGCGAGCGTTTGTCGCCAAAGAAGCAATGCGTTCAACGGAAAAAACACGATCGGCCAGATAAGCCAACACCGCAGTTTGATAACCGGAGCCTGTGCCGATTTCTAGAACCCTTTCCTTTCCCTTTAATTCCAGAGCCTGAGTCATGAGCGCAACTATATATGGTTGCGAGATGGTCTGATGTTCATCAATAGGAAGAGGACTATCATTATATGCCTGATCAATCAGTCCTTCATCAATGAAAAGATGCCGTGGAATGGCATCCATAGCTCTTAATACCCGAACGTCGTTTATAGAACGCGCTTTTATCTGCGTTTCAACCATCCGTGTTCGTTGCTTTTTGTATCTATCCATTAAATTACCTGTATTTTTTCTTTTTTCTCCGGAATCCGGTAAATTTCCTGAATCATTTCATGCCGGCGCAAACCCAGTGCTTCCCGTGTAACAATCAGATAATAATATTGCAGCTCGGCTTTTTGATGGAGGGCATTGAATTTCTCAATACTGAAGTTGATTTCTTCACAGATTAACTGTTTCTTCTGCAATATTTCCGAAGCATGATCATTACAATCAAGAGAGTTTAAAATAGATATCTTTACTTCTATTTCCCTATCCATGCGCATCATCCGCTCGATAGCGCCTTCCACTGCCATACCAGCGCGACTCAATACAGCCGCTTTTTCCCGCAGTAATTCTTCACACAAATTTTCGTGTCGCTCGGTCTTTCTTTTCTGAAGCGTTTGCATAACTTTTCCCCTTATTAAAACGAGCAGAATCTCTATCATTTAAGAGCTTAATTTTCAACTAAAAAAGTCTGATTGGATTTTATCTTTTTGGAAGAATCATTGAGTTTTTTTATCATTGACTGGCGACAGGGTATCTTTAATTTTCAACGATATATGTAAAAATAATTAATCCTTTATTCATCACCCCGATAGACACAGCCTGATTCCGTGCTTTCCTGAACAACAACTTTACTCAATTGAGGCAACGTCGGACGAAGACGCTTCCAGATCCATTTAGCGATATTTTCCGATGTTGGATTATCCAGCCCGTCAATGTCATTTAAATATTTATGGTCTAGTTTGTCGTACAAAGGTTTAAACGCTTCAGTAATATCGGCAAAATCCATTACCCAGCCAGAACGCGGATCAACTGAGCCCTGAATATGTATTTCGACATTGAAGGAATGCCCATGCAATTGGGAGCACTTGTGCCCCTGCCCGACATTAGGCAGGCGATGGGCCGCATCAAATTTAAATATTTTAAAAATTTCCATTAATGCCCTCTATTTTATACCTAAAATTTTATGTGTCTGTAATCCCAACCGCCATTGAGGATGGGACAGAACATATTCCAGCGCCAGACGCGTATTCACCTCACGATCAGGTGAATCCATCGGTTGCAGGAAAAAATGCTGAAAGTCCAATACCGCATATTTTTCCGGTTCCGCCCCCGGCTGTGGAAATACCAATTTTAACTCCTGCCCCGAACTAAGCAATAACTTTGCTCCCGCCTTGGGACTGACGCAGATCCAATCGATACCTGGCGGCGGCAAGAGAGTGCCGTTAGTTTCGACGGCGACTTCCCATCCCTTCTCATGCAATACCGATATCAACTCTATATCCAATTGTAGTAATGGCTCCCCGCCTGTGCAGACAACCAATGGCTTGGCTGATTTCATATTTTTTTTTGGCCATAATTTTTCAATTCTTCTGACTAATTCCGCCGGAGTTGGGAATTGTCCGCCTTCCAGTTTATCACAACCGACAAAATCCGTATCGCAAAATTTACAAACGGCTTTTTCACGATCGGCTTCTTTTCCCGACCATAAATTGCATCCGGCAAAACGGCAAAAGACCGCCGGCCGGCCGGAATAAAAGCCTTCCCCTTGAATCGAGTAAAATATTTCCTTAATAAAATAGCTCAAAGTCAAACCTTTATTGTGAGACTCAAATTTCAAAAACGAAGTGTATTGAAATTTGTAAGTCGAACAATCCCGCAAAGCGGAGGGTATTGAAACTCCAAAGCTTACTTTGAAGTTTCATACCCGTGATCCTTTATATCTTACAGGGTCTTTAACACCGGCATCCCTGAAACCCTTCAAACGCAAAAGACAGGAATCACATTCGCCACAGGCTTCGCCCATGACTTGCGGATCATAGCAACTGTGCGTCAGGCTATAATCCACTCCCAATTCAATACCCTTTTGGATAATTTGTGATTTACTCATCTGGATGAGTGGAGTATGAATTTTTAATCTTTGCCTGTCTTCCACACCGGCTTTCGTTGCCAGATTAGCCATTTTTTCGTAGGCGGCAATATACTCAGGACGGCAGTCGGGATAACCGCTGTAGTCTAGAGCATTCACTCCGATAAAAATGTCACCGGTTTCTATAACTTCCGCCCAAGCCAAAGCATAAGAAAGAAATATGGTGTTGCGTGCCGGAACATAAGTTACCGGAATATCTTTTCCCATTTGTTCCACGCTTCTGCTCTTGGGAACAGCGATATCCGCGGTTAAAGCGGAACCGCCGATCTTCCGCAAATCAATATCGATTATCAGATGCTCGACAACATTGCTGCTTCGGGCAATACGCTTTGCCGCTTCCAGTTCTACAACATGTCGCTGCCCGTAGCGAAAGCTCAAAGCGTAGATATCAAATCCCATATTTTGAGCAATAGCCAGCATTGTGGCGGAATCAATCCCACCGCTAAGAAGAACAACTGCTTTTAAGTTATTTTTCACCATTTTTATTCTTAATATACACTGGAGAATATCCAGCTAATTGCTGCAGGAAGTTTTAATACCAAAAAGGTTCATTGTATTGCCAGCGGTCACCTCGGCCACTTCTTCCCAGTGAACTTTTTTGATTTCCGCCACTTTTTTTACCGTATGGATAATAAAAGAAGGCTCATTTCTTTTGCCGCGGTGCGGAACTGGCGCAAGATAAGGCGCGTCCGTTTCCAGCAATAAAGAAGAAAGAGGAATGCGCTCGGCGACATCTTGAATTGTTTTGGCTTTATCAAATGTAACCACACCGGGAATGGAGATGCAAAAGCCAAGATCTATACATTGTTTAGCCATGGTATAATCACCGGAAAAGCAGTGAAATACACCCCGACGCACACTGGAAGCCTTAACCATTTTCAGCGTTAGCTCATGAGCTTCGCGATCATGGATAATCACCGGCAGATTAAGCTCCTCGGCTAATTCCAGCTGCAGTCTAAATACTTCTATTTGTTTTTCCCGGGATGAAATATTGCGGAAAAAATCCAATCCGATTTCGCCATAGGCAACAATTTTTTGCCTTTGCGCAAGCTCTTTAAGAGATTCACAGGTTTTTTTATCTGCTTTTGATGCATCATGGGGATGGATACCGATTGTTGCGTAAACAGTTTCATGCCCTTGGGCAAGGGCAACAGCTTTGCGGCTTAGAACTAAATTTGTTCCCACAGTGATAATAAAATCAACTCCCGCCTCTTTGGCACGTTTGATCACTTCCTCACGGTCGGAATCGAATTCTTTCATTTCCAAATGGGCGTGGGAATCAATAATCATAAGAAACTATTTTTTGTTTTCATTCATGCTAACTTCCTCGGCATTTTCCGCAACGTCAGGAAGTGTTTTAAGAAAGCTTTGTAAATCTTTTTCGGAAATCTCACCGTGTGAGACTTTGCGCGAAAGAATGCGCTTATCGAGGCCAAGTAATTCTTCATTAATTTTTTTGGACATGCTAATCTTTTCTCCTTACATGAATTGAACGAGCCGACTACTATTACATTTTTGCAATTTAATCAAGTATGATCAATTAAGTCCATGATTTCCGTACCTTGGGAAAACCATCTCTTTAGATAATTACCAAAAAGAGAAATTTAGTCAGCAATGCAATTGAAGATGAAAATATAATTTGGAGATATTATTTTTTCAGGCGCGGATCGAGCGAGTCCCTTATTCCCTCTCCCAGTAGATTGTAACCGACAACCGTAATCAATATAGCCAGCCCCGGGTAAAGGGAAAGCCACCAGGCAATATCGATATTGTCTTTGCCGGCAGTCAAAATATTGCCCCAACTGGGTGTGGGAGGCTGCACGCCGATGCCTAAAAAACTCAAGGCCGATTCGGTAAGTATCGCCCCGGCAATGCCCAATGTCGCCGCAACTAAAATCGAAGCCATCGCGTTGGGGAGGATATGTAAAAAAATAATCCGCAAATCGCCGGCTCCTATTGCTCTTGCGGCCTGCACAAAATCCCTTTCCCGCAATGAAATGAAATCAGCCCGTACCAGCCTTGTTACGCCCATCCAACCTGTCAAACCGATAATGATCATAATATTCCAGATGGAAGGCTCCAGAAAAGCGATCACAGCCAGGATCAGGAAAAAGGTGGGAAAACAAAGCATGATATCTACAAACCGCATTATAACCGAATCAACCCAACCTCCATAATATCCCGCTACAGCTCCAAGAATTGTCCCGATAATAATAGCAACGCCCGTCGCCACAAAGCCAACCTTCAACGAAATCCTCGCACCCCAAATCATCCGGGACAGCACATCACGCCCCAGTTGATCCGTTCCGAACAAATGGTTCATTGACGGGGAAGCTAATACATTGGTCAAATCGATTTTCCCGGGATCAAAAGGAGCCAGCCAAGGCGCCAGAAGCGAAATAATTAACAACAGCAAAACAAGTCCGCTGCCGGCGACCATCAATTTATTTTTATAAAATGTTTCCCAGAATTTCATTTTTACAGCACCTAACCTTGCAGGTTCAAGACGGCTTTGAAAACAGCCCCAGATGCGAGGTGCGCAAGGCCATCAGGAGTGAGGCGTATTTTTTTCATACGCCGCAACGACTCAGGCCGCCGCGTACCCCCGGCCTTCGCCGGGGTAAACTCCGCAGATGGACTCGTGTGCCCTTCAGGGTATTTTTCAAAGTCGTCAAGATATGCGGATGCGCGGGTCCGCCAGCGCATACGACACATCAGCAATTAAATTGCCTAAAAGAGTTAAAATCGCGCCAATGAGCAAAATGCCCATGACCGTCGGGTAATCTCTGGCCATAACTGCCATATAAAAAAGCTGCCCCATTCCCGGAATAGCGAAAATTGTTTCAAAGATAACGCTTCCGCCGATAAGCCCGGGAATGGAAAGTCCTAAAATTGTTATGGCCGGTAAAAGCGCGTTGCGCAGTGCATGTTTGTAAATGACATCCCTTTCACTCAATCCCTTGGCGCGGGCAGTCATAATGTAGTCCTGCCTTATAACTTCCAGCATGTTCGCGCGCATGTAACGGGAAAGACCCGCCAATCCCCCGAAAGCGGAAATGAATAATGGTAAGATCAGATGTTTGGCTAAATCAACAAACTGTGCCCAGGAAGAAAGATATTCATAGTTTAAAGAACGTAAACCGGAGATGGGCAGCCATCCCAGATTGATGCCGAAAAATATCATCAACAATAAAGCCAGCCAAAAAGTGGGAATAGCAAAACCAATAAAGACAAATACTCCGGCGATCTTATCGAAGAGCGAATTCTGATGGACAGCGGAAAGTACTCCCAAAGGTATGGCAATAGCAATAATAATCAAAAGAGATAAAAATTCTATCATGATGGTAATAGGCAGCCGTTCCATAATTTTGGCGGTAACAGGCCTATGATCAGACGAAAACGAAATGCCCAAATTCCCATGACTGATTTTTTTCAGCCAGGACCAATATTGCACATGAATCGGCTTATCCAGTTCATACAAAGTTTGGAGGCGTTCTTTCATCTGTACAGAAGCTTTCGGATTCATCTGGGTCTGCAAATCAGTGGGAGAACCGGGAGCCAGGTGCATAACGAAAAAACAAATGATCGTAATTCCCAGCAAAAGCGGTATCATAAATAATATTCTTTTCCCGATATATTTGAGCACTTCATCTCCCTGAAAAAGATTTGATCAATCTTGTTTTATAAATCTAAAAGATTCATACTTTTAACATTATTCAGTGACTCCCAAAGGTCATCTTCATCATGAGCCTCCAAGGTTATCGAGGGCTTCGCTCCGATTGCCCGGACAGTTTGAAAAAGCTCAAAAAAAGGAAACGTGCCGCATCCTACCGGAAGATGCTCGTCCGTTTTTCCGCGGTTATCATGCAAATGCAGGTGTCCTAAATATTTCCCCAGTTCCTGCAACCAGATATTCAGCGGTGTATAAGAAAATACGTTAAAATGTCCCGTATCAAAACAAAAACAAATACTATCCGAAGATAGAGCATCGAATAGACGGCGCAAAATATACGGATCTTTTTCATAAACATTTTCCAGAGCGATAATTGTTTTAACGTCTTTAGCCAGCGCAATCAATTTTGTCCATGTTTTAATGCTGTTCTCCAGCCATAAATCATCACAATCAACATAGTAATGCTCATCGTAAGACGGGTGGCATATGATTTTTAAGGGACGAAAATAAGGCGCTAAATCGAATACATCCTTAATCCGGTTAAGGCTTGTTTGCCGGATTTTATCGTCCAGCGCTCCCGGACGTAAATCCATAAAAGGAGCATGGAAAGTTACTTTTAAACCGGCATCAACCAAAATTTTTGCCGTATCTATACATTTTGTTTTATCTAAATTCTGCAGCGTATAATGACTGAAATATATTTCGGGATTCAGCTTCCGCTGCAGAATCATCTCCAGATATTTAGGCAGAAGATGAAACGGCATATGCGCGTGAACCTTGCTTAAAATATCCTGCATAACGAAATCCTTTATATGATGGAAACAAAATAACGAGGCAAATTCGTTTATCATAGCTGCTTTGTTTTCTCAATTGGAATAACGGATATAAATGCAACATTGTCAATTCCCATCATTTGTGGCATATATTATAAAAATCTAATGTTTAAAAGGAGGTTTATTTGCCGACAAAGAAAAATGAAAACAGAGAACGTCTTTTTTTGTGCATCAATGCGACTTTGCAGAAAAAAGCAAAAGATGTTGTTATTTTGAATTTAAAAAAAATTTCCGCTTTCACAGATTATATGATTATTTGCAGCGGTACATCCGAGAGGCAAGTTCAGGCTATTTCCGCAGGGACTCGGGAATTTTTAAAGAAAGCGGAAATCAAACCTCTGGGTGTTGAAGGCGAGGACAATGGTCAATGGATTTTACTCGATTATAATGATGTCGTAATTTCTATTTTTCTGGAATCACTTAGAACTTTTTATGATATAGAAAATTTGTGGGATGCCCCGCGTATGAATATTGACGAAAATGCCATGGAAATAAAGCGGTTAACTAAGGGAATGTCGTGAGCTTAATTGAAGTTTTAAACGATATTAGCGATGTTATTTTCCCACCCCGGTGTTTGGGTTGTGGTGAAATTTTTCATCCGCTTACCAGACAAGTATTTTGTCCATCATGCGAAGAGAAAATCAGATTTATAACCGGCGATATTTGTCCTGTCTGCGGCACAATTTTTCCCGATAGTCCGGCCCGGAGCCATTTATGCGGAAATTGCATGGATGATAAAACTTATTTCTCCTGTGCTCGCGCTGTCGTCAGTTACGAAACCATTATTCTCAATACAATTCATGAGTTCAAATATGGAAACAATATACCCGTCGGTGAGATGCTCGCTTCTTTCATGGCAGATTTTTCTTTCACGGATGTTGACTTCACCGGATATTCTTTAATTATATCTGTACCCCTGCATATTAAAAGACTTCGCCAGCGCGGATTAATCAATCTCTTATTCTGGCTCGGGCTCTCGCAGAAAAATGGCAAATCCCTGTTAATTTTTCCTTGCTAAAGAGGCACAAATTTACTTTAACCCAAACAGGTTTGAACAAAACCGAAAGAACACAAAACATTAAAGGAGCTTTTGAAGTCAGCGACAAGAAAAAAATTGCCGGTAAAAATATCGTCCTCGTTGATGATGTTTACACTACCGGAGCCACTATTAATGAATGTGCTAAAACCCTTATCAAGGCTGGAGCGAGCAAAGTTACTGTTTTAACTCTGGCCAGAGTTATCCAAAGTTAATTCTCATATAAATAAGGAGTAAGGATGAATAAAATTTTAGCAAGAAACGCTCTTAAAGATAAACTGGAAAAACTGCGGAAGAAAGGAAAGAAGATCGCCTTCACTAATGGCTGTTTTGACATTTTGCATGTCGGCCATGTTCGTTATTTGCGCGAAGCAAAGAAAACCGCCGATGTTTTGGTCCTGGCCATCAACAGCGATTCTTCCGTCCGGTCACTCAAAGGAGAAGAAAGGCCGCTAGTGCCCGAAAAAGAAAGAGCGGAAATCCTTGCCGCAATTGAATTTATTGATTTTGTGACTATATTTGACGAGTTAACGCCGCTGGAACTAATTAATTACCTGAAGCCGGATATTCTTATCAAGGGGGGCGACTGGCCGGAAGAAAAGGTTGTTGGACGGGAAGAAATAAAGAAATGGGGAGGCCGAGTGGCAATAATCCCCGAAGTTGAAGGAAAATCCACAACAAATATCGTGGAAAAGATAAAAAAGCTGTATTATTATAATAAGTGAATATTATTGGTTCTTTTGATTAAATTCCTTTGCGCTGGGAGAATATGTCTTTTAAATATTATTGATGTAAATTTTTTCCTTTACAAATAAATTCCCATTAGGTAATAGAACAGATTAAGTTTTTTATGCAAGGAGTAGCGATATTGGAAAAACAGAAGACTTTAAAACAGGAAAAAATGGAAACATATAAAGATTTACTCACTCAAAAAATAAATGAGTTGCTGAGTGAAGCTGGAAAAACCGTTTCCGAAATGACCAACGGCAAAGAAAATTATCCCGACCCTAATGACAGAGCTTCTCTGGAATCCGACCGAAATTTTGAATTGCGCATCAGAGACAGAGAACGAAAGCTGATCATGAAAATGCAGGAAGCTATCAAACGAATTGATGATGGCGTTTTTGGCATCTGTGAAGTTTGCGGCGAGCAGATCTCCGAAAAAAGATTGATGGCTAGGCCTGTTACCACTCTTTGCATCGAATGCAAAACCAAGCAGGAAAAACTCGAAAAATTAAAAGGTGAATAACTTCAAGCATAAATTTTTCATTTAAAACGCCTCAACCTTGGGGCGTTTTGTGTTTTAGAAATCAACTACCGCTAAATAATTCCTTTTTTCAATTAAAAGTGATAATACCATTTTTAAATCAAAGATGATATCGAGGCGGCAAGGAGGAGGCACCGTAGGCGTATATGAAAATACGTTGAGGACTCTGACGACGAAGCTAACAAAGATATCGCTTTGATCGGAAGCGCATTTCCGGTAGGAGAGCGCATAATAAATAAAATCTTACATTGCCGAGAATTTTCGACAGCATGGCGAAAATTCCTTTAGAATTGGTATTATGTTTGTAAATATAGCCCTCAACATTCCGTCAGATAAACTCTTCACTTATGAAGTTCCCGCAAATTTGCAGCAGGAAATTGAAATCGGCAAACGCGTCTTTGTCCCTTTTGGCCGCAGAAAACGCACAGGTTTTATCATCAAAATAATTTCATCCTGCGAACTGAAAAATATAAAATCAATTGCCGAAATACTCGATGACGAACCTCTCTTCGGCAATGATGACCTCAACTTCTATCAATGGATTGCCAATTATTTTATGTATCCGCTGGGCAAGACGCTGGCCGAACTGATTCCTTCCGGTTCCGAAAAAAAAGATTTCCTCTGGATCACGCCGTTACCTCGGACAACGGAGATTAATCTTACCGCCGCACAGGAAAAACTGTTGTCATTTTTACAGCAGTATCCTCAAGGCATAACTTTAAGTAATATAACTAAAGTCATCGGATTTAAAAATGTTTCTTCAGCAGTGCAACGCATGCATTCAGCGGGGCTTCTGCAAATTGAAGAAAAACAAAACAAACAACTTTCTCCGCACAGTGAAATAATTGTGACTCTGAATGAAAGCAAAATTACCGAGGACAAATTAACCGATAAACAGGAAAAGCTCATCGGCTTCATTCAAACCAAAGAGTCAATATCTTTAAATAACTTGATTGAAGAATCCAATATTTCCAGCGCTGTTATCAAAAGACTGCACGACAAAGGGATTATCATATTTACTGATAAAGAAAAAATGCGCACCGCCTCCTTCGACTCAACAATTGGTCGAAACAAAAATCGGATTATTCTCAATAACCAGCAGACTCGCGCGTTAGAGGAAATTTCCCGCTATCTGGAAAAAAATGTTTTTACTCCGATTCTGCTTCATGGAGTCACGGGCAGCGGAAAAACGGAAATATATTTAAACGCCATCGAAAATGTTTTGAAAAATGACGGCAACGCAATTTATCTTGTGCCGGAAATAGCCTTAACGCCGCAATTAATCTCCCACATTGCCGGAAGATTCGATGAACGGAAAATCGCCGTTCTTCACAGCGGAATCGCTGAATCTGTCCGTTACGATCAATGGCGGCAAATAAAACGCGGTCGGATTAATCTGGTTATCGGCACTCGTTCCGCTCTTTTTGCTCCCTTGCCGAACTTAAAATTAATCATTGTCGATGAGGAACATGATACCTCCTACAAACAGGATGAACGGCTCTGCTACCATGCCCGCGATCTGGCTATTTTAAAGGCAAAGATGGCTTCTGCTGTTGTAATTACAGGTTCCGCTACTCCCAGCGTCCGCACTTTCTTTAATGCCCAAACAAAAAAATACCGTCATCTGGAATTATCGCAGCGCGTGGATGACAGACCCATGCCCGTAGTCGAAATCATTGACATGAAAGCGCAGCAGGAAAAGTTGGAGAAAATTCCCATTCTTTCCGACGTCCTGATTGAAGGTATAAATGAAACACTTGCTCAAGAAGAGCAGGTTTTGCTTTTTCTCAATAAGCGCGGATTTGACACCTTTCTAGTCTGCGCTGATTGCGGCTATAATTTCCGCTGCCCCAATTGCGCCGTCTCCCTGAAAAACCACATCGCGGAAGGCGTGGTCAAATGTCATTATTGCGATTACACGATAAAATCTCTGCCGCTATGCCCTTCCTGCAAGGGCAGCCGCATATTGAGTTACGGAGTAGGCACGCAAAAACTGGAAAAGGAAATAGAAAAGATTTTTCCGGACGCCCGAATTCAAAGAATGGATTCCGATACTACTTCCCGGAAGGGAACTCAGGAAAAAATACTTCAAGCGCTGGAACAGAGGAAAATTGACATTCTTATCGGCACGCAAATGATTACCAAAGGTCATGACTTCCCTTTCATAACGCTGGTCGGCGTTATCTCCGCCGATACGGCCCTCAACATGCCGGACTTTCGAGCCGCGGAAAGAACTTTTCAACTGATAACGCAGGTTGCCGGACGCGGCGGTCGTGGAGATTCTCCGGGCAAAGTAATCATCCAGACTTTTAATCCCTATCATTATGCCTTAAGGCATGCCCAAAATCATGACTACAAATCATTTTACGCGGAGGAAATTGATTTTCGCAAGACTCTGCAATACCCGCCTTTCGGCCGGATCATCAATTTACGTTTGTCTTCTATAAAAAAAGATGCGTTAATTGAAGAGGCACACCGATTGGGCAAGCTGGCCAAAAAGCTGAGCGCACAGCACAGCAATATCGCGGAAATAATCGGCCCGGCGGAATCACCATTGGCCAAAATCAGAGGACGTTTCCGCTGGCAGATGCTGATTAAAGGAAAGGATATAAATTCCCTGCATCAAATCGCTCGGGAAATTATCAACAAACACAAAAATAGTCAGGTGAGAATCACAGCGGATGTTGATCCGGAAAATTTCATGTAGAAATCAAGCCATGACGGCTTCGATATCTTCATAAACATCTTGTAAGAAACGAGGTGTGCAAATAGCAAGGAAGATCAAATCATCCGGGCCGATATTGGTAATTCGTTGACGATACATCGGCGGAATAAGCACGACGCCACCCACGGTTACTTCCTGCGGCGGCTGTTCTCCAACCTCCACAAGCCCCCTGCCGCTGATAATGAAGTAACGCTCAAAGGTTCCTTTAAGACGATGCCAGCGGGTTGTTACGCCGGACTCCACTCTCGCCCGGGCAATTGACATATTCTGATATTCGGGCGTGTTGGACAGTTCAGTAATGTAACACTTCTCGGATGTATAGAATTCGTTTTTAAGATTTTGCTGTTTGATGGTTTCTTTCATCCGAATTTCCTTTTCGCCTAACGAATGTAGAAATCAACCGGAGCGTAGCGATCGGCTGGATTGATTTGTTATGCTCATGATACTGATTCAAATAATGCGGGCACTACTTGCTCAATTCTTCCCATATAATATTATGTAAAGCAGCCTGAAGTTCATCTCTTGCCCACTCCGCCGGCCTGATATTGAAAGGACCACCTGTGCTTCTTATCACTCGCATATCAACAAGAACTTCGCCGGTTTTTACAGAAAGCATCCTAATACGAAAATCGGCCTCATTCGAACCACCCCAAAGAACAGGCAATGAAAATGTAAAATATAACCTTGGGGTCAACTCTTCCATGCGTAACAGGATGATCGTATCAACGCCTTCATTGGAAAAATCCTTTAGTAATTCAGATTCAGATTTTCTTGACCATTTGGCAAATCCTCTAACACCACCGGGTGCAGAAAGATTGCCACAGGGAAAATTATCAAACGCTTTTTTAATTTCTTCCAACGCCATCAATTCTCTTTTAGCAGGTTCTTTTTGATCCTCTCTCCATGCCGCTTCCGGCAAGACGGCTGTATATCCAAAATTTTTACTATTTCTACTGCATATTGCCGTTTTTTCGGACATTGGGTAAATCTTTGTAGAAGTAGTTGCACAACCTGCAATCAATATTGCCAGTATGATTGCAGAGATTAGATAAATACCTCTCATATTCAATGTTCCTCTAATTTTTATACCCAACGTAATTATCTTATCTCCCGATACATCATATTTTCAAACGGAATATTTAGAACCCCGGCGGATGTTTGTATGCGTTGGCAATTTTATCGAGTTGTCCTGAAACACTGAGAAGCTCCATATCATGCCACCGTTGTCCCACAACTTGAACACCTATTGGCAGGCCTTCTTTTGTATATCCCACAGGCATTACAACCACAGGGTTGCCGGTGAGATTGAATATGGAAGTATATGCCATATTTGCAAACTCGTACTTGAGTGATTTATCATCAACCAGAAAAGCATGGTTATAGAGAGCAACCGGACCAAAATATCTGTCGGGAGAGATATGTTTATAGGCAACTGTCGTATGGACAGGACATAGAAAAACATCATATCCCGATAGGAAGCGCTCCATTGTTGAAATACATTCTTCCCTTTTTGTGAGTTCTGTTAAATATTTTTCATATGACATGGGATAAACCATCTGTATCATAGGGTTGTCTTTTCTATAAGACCATCCCAAGATGTATTGGAAAAAACGGGCATAGGATGGCGTATAGACACCAAATTCCATGTCAAGAATCTTACCCCACGTTTGCCATGCCAACATGAAATCAAAATCAGTCGGGTTGATCTTTTCAACTTTGCATCCTGCTTGAGATAACTTGTCTGCGAACTGCTTCAATGCAACTTTTGTTTCTTCTGTGACAGGAACACCCCCGAAATCATCTGTCCATGCAATGTGAAGGTCTTTCAGATCTTTTTTCTTTGGTTCAATTAAAGGGATGTACGGTACATCCACATCTGTTCCATCAGGCCCTGCAATGATAGTAAGGCACAGCTTCAGATCATCAATAGAACGGGCAAGAGGTCCTACTGAAACCTGATGACGGATCGATCGATACTCACCCTTTGGCATACCAGGTGTGATACCGGTAACAGGAACAAGGTACTCTGTCGGCTTCAGGCCGTATATACCGCAGAAATGGGAAGGAATACGGATTGATCCGCCAAGATCATTACCAATTTCCAGAGAGGTCAGTCCTGCAGCCACCGCGGCAGCCCCGCCTCCGGTACTTCCACCCGGAGTTCTTGATATGTCCCAGGGATTATTCGTAATCCCAAAGATAGGACTATTGGTCTGAGTATCCATCGCAAGTAAAGGAAGGTTTGTCTTTCCCAGGATGATAGCTCCGGCCTTGCGCAAACGCGCAACAACAGTTGCATCAAAATCAGGGACATAATTTTCAGTGAGTGGATAGCTGTTTGTGGTCTTAAGCCCAAGGGTGGCAACGTTATCCTTGATAGTTATCGGCACCCCATGGAGCGGACCCCATAGTTCACCTCTGGCAAGGGCCGCATCAGCCTCCTTAGCCCTTTGCATTGCCGCATCTTGATCAAGGGTGACAATGGCATTTAAGGTGCGGTTATGCTTTTTAATATGATCGAAGTAAGCATTAACGACCTCAAGGGATGTAATCTGATGTGACTTGATTTTCTCTGCCAGTTCACTCGCAGAAAGAAAGACAAGTTCATTTGAAGAGGAAATGGTTTCTTTATCCTTTTCGCCCGCATAAACATATGAACCCCAAAAAAGGATACATGCAAAACTAACTATAAGATAAACCAAAAAGAAATGTAATCTTCCAACCAATCTCTGCCCTCTTTGTTTCATAGAAATCCTCCTCATTCTTTGATACATTTTTGATTATTATTCCGCTCGTTCAGCCCAACAACAGGCATCAGCGGCGCGGCAAGCGGTCGGCTAAATTGACTTTGTTCGCTTTAACGGTAAATATCTTTCCGATGCCCTACTTTGACCACCCAAACGGTGAGCTCCTTATCGTGAACAGAATAGATGATCCCGTATTGTCCTTTGCGGACACGATATCTCTCTTGTCCAGTAAGCTTTTCGTGACCCGGCGGCCTCGGGTCTTTTGCAAGCGCCTCAATGCGAAAGAGAATTTTCTGAAGATCTTTCTTTGGTATTGTGCGGAAGTCTTTTTCAACAGATTTTTTAAAATAGATTTTATATTCGGCCATTTTTTTTCAGCCTCTTGATCATCGCTTCATAGCTGATTAACGGCTCCTTGTCTCTTTTTTCAAAGGCTGCAATATCTTCAGCGTCCTCCGCAAGGGCTTCTTTAATGGCATCATTCACAAGCTTTGATAAGGACTGTGCGGTTTCAACCGCTTTTAGTCTAAGTGCTTTGTGTAATTCCGGGTCCAAATATACAGTTGCACGCATCGCCGCTGTTCCCATAAAATCACCTCTTTGTCGTTATGTCGTTATGTAGCTATAGTACTAAAACGTTATAATGGCAACCACTTTCTTTTTTAACGTGGGCATCAGCGGCGCAGGCGTATTCCCGCGTCCGCCTTAATGCCGTGGTTGGGCATTTACTCTTGGAAGGCTTCACAACGAGAGAGTTTCCAACATGAAGTTTCTCATCGTTTACCCAGCCATAAGTTTTCGAAGTTCCGTTGCATCAAAAACCAATCGAATAGCTTTAATTTTACCACCTATAACCGTAAAAAACTCGGCTGTTCTAATCACACCTGCAGGGCTCATGGTATCGCAGTCATAGAGCAAAGCGGCTCCAATGTCAGAGTAGAAGCTGTCTATTAATGTGACCTTGCTCAGCATCTTTTGGAACATAGTCAGTCCAACGATAAAGTCATCAGCTCTGTGAAAAGTATCGATGCTTCCTTGAAAATCTAAATCATCTGCCAGATAAACACGTGCTGCTTCCATATCACCGCTGGTCCATGCATTATGATAATTTGTGACAATCTGCTTAGTATCCATAAGCCTTCCTCCTTCAAAATATTTTTTTGAGGCATACATACGATGCCCAACGTCGGGCTGACCGTCGCGGCGCCCTAGCCCTAGTCCCCTCTATTGTATTGGTTTCCCCCTGGCGATGGAAGGCACACCATGCCGCCGCATGCGGTCCAGCCCGTGGTTATACGCTTGATTTAATACATTTTTTTATCGCGAAATCGAGAAATACATCGCACGTCTTTTTCCATCCCTTAGAAACCGTCCATTGAGCGAACTTTTCTGAATTGCTGAAATCCAATTGGTTGAGTGTCCTGCAATCCGTGCTGCCAAACTCCTTCATAAAATCTTTGTATAAGTTGTTTACCTCTTTAATTGCCTTTGCTCTTTCCGCCTCGTGCTCTTCTGGTATTCCTATTTTTCCCTGCCCGCAACGAACGCCAATCGCTATACTACTACCAATCAGAACACCGCAAGTAGTATGGTCTGAGAGAATCGCTCCTAAGTATCCGGCTGTAGCCCAGGAACAATCCTCTTTAGGTAAGTTCCATAGAGTCAGTAACGCTTGTAGCGACGCTTCGGCGCAAGTATAGCGATGCATTCGCCGATATGCCTCTGTAAGAACCGTGTCAATATAATCTTGTTCTTTCATGATTACATCTCCTATATATTGCGTATAACGGAGCCGCAGGCCAGTATGTTCTAGTCGCTGTTCGGCCGCCGCAGGCGGTTGAACAGCGACTTTCTGACGCCGCTCCGTTCGTCCGACCGCGTATGCGGTCGGACGAACAATATTTATACAGTCTGTATAAATCTGTAAACACAGACTGTTTACTTCTGTATAAATCGTTTTTAAGTAAGTTGAAAATTACTACTATTATTAAATAAAATAAATATTTTAAACCTTAATTCATATTGTTTCATTTCCGATTTATACAGACTGTATAAATCGGTTAAAGTCCGTCAAAAGGACTTCTAACACCGTGGCCGCCTTTGTTTAAAACATGGGTATAAATCATTGTTGTTTTCAAATCTTTATGACTACGCAATTTTGGTTTTTTGTCGCCAATGGGTGCGGAAGGCACAACATGGATTCCGGCAGAAGATGCCTTAGCCGTTTTATTCTGAAAAGATGTTGATTGACTTGACTTTGACGTAATCATGCCCAATTACCTCAACAACTTCTTACAAATAGAAATGTGAATCTGAAAACTTTAGAAGATTGTGTAATCACGGGTCTTCGACCCTCCGCTTTGCGGGATAGCCCCGCTCCGCTCCTGGGATAATTCGACTAACGCTTCAAACTTCACTGCGTTTGTTTTCAGCGAGTCTCATTAAATTGGAGTTTCACAATAAAAGCACAACAATTAATAATATGTCAATATTTTTCTATATCTTATGTTTTGATACTAATTCAGTAAAATATTCAAATGATCTGTTAAATGTTTTTTCCGCGTCTTTCATCAACAAGAGTCATTTGTTTTCTGTCGAATTCACATAGTAGCTGTAACAGAACAAGATCAGCAAGGTTGATTGAATTATCCAAGTCGGAATCATCTTTTCCATCTTGATCATTCCGGCGGAAACCGCGAACGCTCCGGCCAATATCAATCCGATAACAACAGGAATCACTGTAATCATAATGACTCCTTTTCGCTCTATAGGTTTTCTATCCGCCCAAATAAGCAAAACAGTCCAACCAAGCATTAACGAAGCGCCAACCATCATCGCGTATTTATAATCATCCCCCGGATTAAAATTATCTATTCCAAACATGATGCCGCCGATTCGAGGGCACAACATCGGAATGACCATTAGCCCATCGAGCACGGCCCCAAACCAATAGCTAATGCGCAGAAAAATAACTTTGTTATCCATATCGTCTCCTTTTATATAGCTACAATGCAATGACCACAGCATTTAAAGTTGTCAATATTTTTCTATATTCGACGTTTCAATACCAGTTCCGTAAAATGTTCAAATGATCTGTTATATGTTCTTTCCGCGTCTTTCGGGAAACAGCACGCGGGCAGTTCCCTGCTTTTCAGATGATATGTAAGGCAATCGCAACATACGCCTTTCCTGCTGCATGGTTCATAGGTGCAGTTACATTTATCGAGATTAGTCTGTTTTTTGCATTCCATTATTTTCTTCCTTTAATATTTAAAAAATTAATACATGTTTTTTTCATCTTGATGGCTGGAAGACGCCTTCGCGCACAGAACGAACATCTTCCACCGTAAAAAACGCTTGAGGATTGTTCGAGCGGATTATCTCCAGAACGTGTTCAATATTTTTTCTTTTAACGATGGTAAAAATAATCTTCACCGGTCCCTGCGCCCCTTGAGCGTCCATGTGCGTGACGCCGTAACCTTCTTTTTTAAGAAGTTCAGTCAATTCATCCGCGTCTTTTTGTGTTATTATCCTTATAACGACCGTGCCAATCGCCATTCTTTCTTCAATAAGAATTCCGATAAAATTGCCCATCGCAAAGCCGCCGGCATAGGCTACATAGTAAAGAGGATTCGTCAGATTTCTGAAAATCTGAGTTATGGCAAATAACCAGATAAGAACTTCAAAGAAACCGATAGACGCAGCCAGAAATTTTAATCCGCGTGAAACATAGATGATTCGCAAAGTATCAAGAGTAACGTCGCAGATACGCGTCGAAAAAATAATCAGAGGCAAAACGATAAATTTAAAAATATCTGAATGAAAAAAAACAGCTTCCATTTTCTCTTTCTCTTTCGCTTGATGACTTTAATCTCCACCGTTGATTTCTAAGTTAGTTCCCGTTCTATTATTTCCCCTTGAATACCGCCGTGCGGCGCTCGATGAAAGATTGCAGACCTTCCTTCATGTCATCGCTTTTCATGACTTCGGCCACATCCTGATAAATTATCTTTTTCGCGGCTTGCTCACCCTGCTTTTCCGCCAGACGGCCGTTTTTTAAAATCTTGCGCACGCCCAGCGGCGCGGCGCTCGCCACTTTCCGTGCCAGTTCCATCGCCTTTTCCAGTTGTTTTCCCGGCTCGGTCAGGTACTGCACCAAACCCATGCGATAGGCGTCCTCAGCGCTCCATTGGTCTCCAGTTAAGAGATAACGCATAGCGTTGGACCAGCCAATATCTCTGGCTAATCTAAAGGTCGCTCCTCCGCACGGGAAAAATCCGCGGCGCACTTCCAGCATAGCGAAACGCGAGTCGGATGCCGCCACGCGTATATCCGCGTTGAGCATAGCCTCCACGCCCCAGGTAAAGCAATATCCCTGCACGGCAAAAATAATCGGCTTGCGGCAGCGCTCTTCATTCATCATGTAAAATGGATCAATTTCATTTTCGCCGCTCAAAGGGAAGCCTACTGCGTTACTAAAAGCATCCGACCAGTCGGTCAACTCCAGCCCCGATGTAAAATGCAGGCCGTTGGCGTAAACAACTCCAACCCACAAATTGTCGTCCCGATCCAGTTGGTAATAGGCGCGCGCTATCTGTGTATACATCTCGCGCGTCATGGCGTTGTATTTTTTAGGCCGGTCAATTTCAATGAGCATAATGTGCTCTTCGTTTTTAATATTGATAGTCATAACAGATTCCCCTTATAAAATATTTTTTTGGAAGTATAAGTAAAGGAGCATTCCGTGTCAACGGAAGAAATTTGAGTGATAGCTCCTGAATTACCTGGTTTTAATTCTTAAAGCGGAAAAGAAATTAATCACGGCGATTATTGCGCCCACTAGAAAGACATACTGATAACCCCATTTAAGCCAGATAAAACCGCCGGAAACAGCGATACCAATAGAAAAGATGTGATCGATGCTTACGCCCATCGTTAGCGTCTGCGTGACATCTTCGGGCTTGACCGCTATTTTCTGGAGGTAAGTAGCCCGCGCCATGCCAACGGATAAAAGCAGTTGATCAACAACATAACAAATAAAAACAATAAATAATGCCGTAGTCTCTGTAAATATTTCTCTGGCAAAACCATATCCGATGCAGACGAATACAAGCATTACCGCCTCCGCCGAGAGAATGAATCTTTCCCCCAGTTTATCAATTGCCTTTCCCAGCATGGGTTTGAAAAATATTCCTATCACGCCGCCCACCGCCAGAAGAGTTGCCAAGACTTGCGTCTTTTGTTTGAAGACAGTAACCAGCACCCATGGAGCAAAGGTAAGAAATATCTGTTTGCGTGTCCCGTACAGGATATTTAACCAGTAAAACAGTTTGTATTCCTTGCGGAGCTGGAACTTTGTCCTGGCAGAAACAGGCTCGTCCTTTTTCATCAGGAATATTAGCGTCGCTACTGTGAGAAATCCCAGAAAAGCCACAACGTATGATGTCTTAAAATCCAGTTTGAAAAACTTAAAACCGATGAATATAGCAAAACTGCCGATGATCATGGCAACATTGGCTACAGCGCTGAACTGCCCCAGCCTTTTGCCGGTTTTTCCTTCAGTGGACAACTCCATTCCAATGCTCTGATTCATCGGTATGAACAAATGCTGTCCGACACTGAATATGAAGAGCCAGATAAGCATGATGGAAAAGGTGGGCGAATAAAATCCAATAAACAATATTCCTATGGCGCACAAGATGTTGGCCAAAGCCGCCTGCCTTCTGGAACACAGAAAAAATAAAATCGCGGAAACAAAGATAACCAGAAGACCCGGCAATTCGCGGGGAAATTCCAAAAGTCCACGTTGAAGGTTATTGATTAAGAAGGTTTCATTTAAAAAATTATTAAAAGTAGAATCAACAATGCTCTGCGAGAATCCGAAAACAAATGTGGCCGCTATAAACAGCCGGAAATCCCGCGGTAAACTTAAGAATTTATTTTTAGTTCGTGTAATAATAGTTTTAACCTTATTTTGTCATACCTAACTAAGAGACTTTGTAGTGTTGTCATTGCGAGGAAGTGTAACGACCGAAGCAATCTCATAAGTTACCGTATACATGAGATTACCACGACATAACCTGAAGGTCATTATGACCTGAGAGGCGTCTCATAATGACAAGGACAAAAGCCAGCCGGAGTAAAATTCCGCGCATGCGGGACCGGTATGACGTCTCAATAATTTGTAGTCCTTGACACATTTTTCTTTCTTTCATATATGTTTTTCTAGAAAAAAAAGAAAGGACATTTTCCCATGGCCAAGCCACGCATTCTTTTTATGGGTACGCCCGCTTTCGCGCTTCCCGCTTTACAGCTGTTGCACGCGCACAAATACCCGATAATCGGTGTCGTTTCTCAGCCCGACCGCCCTCAGGGCAGAAGTTTAAAAGAAGTCGCACCGCCGGTTAAAATTATGGCGCAAGAATTCGGCTTGCCGATCTTTCAGCCTGAAAAAGTTAGGGACGCGTCTTTTCTGGAAACTTTTTATCAGCTCAAACCCGACATGGTCGTAGTGGTGGCTTTCGGCCAGATACTGCCCAAAGTTATTATTGACTATCCGCCAATGCAATGTCTGAATATCCACCCTTCCCTGCTGCCCAAATACAGAGGCGCAGCGCCGCTCAATTGGCCAATCATCAGCGGAGAAACAAAGACGGGCGTCACCATAATGCTGATGGATGAAGGAATGGATTCCGGCGACATTCTCCTGCAACAGAAAACAGAAATCGGGGCCGCAGAAACTTTCGGCGAGTTGCATGACCGCCTTGCGCAACTCGGCGCGATCTTGCTCATCAAGACCATAGAGCAGGTGGTTGCCGGAACCACAAAGCGACAACCGCAGGATACATCTGGTGTAACGTTCGCGCCTCACCTGAAAAAAGAAACAGGCAAAATCAACTGGCAGGATAATGTTTCTGATATTGTCAATCTCATCCGCGGGCTCAGCCCGTTGCCTGCAGCCTACACGTCTTTGGAAGGACAGGTCTTGAAAATATTTTCTGCTGAGGCAAAACAAAACAAAATATCAGAAGCACCCGGAACAATCGGCGCTGTAAGCGCCACAGGCCTGCCCATCGCGGCATCCGACGGTTATGTGATTTTAAAAGATGTCCAACTGGCCGGAAAGAAAAGAATGCTGATTTCCGATTTTCTGCGCGGATATCATCTAAAGCCGAAAACTGTTTTACAATGAAAAAATAATATTTGAATTAATCAGGTCCATGACTTTATGCGTTATACAATGTTTAATACTCCCGTTATAAAATCATTTTTACGAGGTATTTCCCTGATTCTTTTAAAAATACTCGGTTGGAAAGCAACCGGAGAGCTGCCCAAGGAAGTAAAATATATTATTATTGTCGCGCCTCATACATCCAACTGGGACTTGCTCTATGGAATTATTCTGGCCTTTGCCCTGAAACTCGATGCCCCCCGTTACATCGCCAAAAAAGAATTGTTTCGGGGGCTTTTTTCTCCGCTGATGAAGTGGTCAGGAGCTATTCCCATCGACAGGTCATTGTCCCATCATATCGTTGAGCAAATGGTATCCAAATTCAAGGAAAGCGAAAAATTTGTTCTCGGTCTGGCTCCCGAAGGCACCCGTCATAGAAAGGATTACTGGAAATCAGGATTTTATCATATTGCCCTGAATGCCCATGTTCCCATTTTACTTGCGTTTATAGATTACGCAAGTAAAACCGGTGGAGCAGGTCCTCTAATATATCCAACCGGTGATATGGAACAGGATATGAGCATAATTCGCAATTTTTATCTGACAGTTAAAGGCAAACATCCCGAGAACACAAGCCCCGTAGTTATATATTCTAAATCATGAAAATATCAGTTCGCCATCAGGCAGTAGACATTTTAAATAAGGTAGGTGCAAGTCAGGCTTTTGCCAGCCCACTTATCAATGATTGTCTAGACACAAATGCTTTGTCGGGTACACCGGACGGGCGTCTGCTTACCCATATTGTTTATGGAGTGCTACGCTTTCAAGGTCATCTCGACTGGATATTAGCAAAACTCTATCGCGGCGATTTTGACAAATTAAACGAAGGCATAAAAAATGTTTTGCGCCTCGGGCTCTATCAACTCAAATTCAGCGACCGGCTGCCCGCTTTTGCTGTTGTGGATGAAGCTGTCAAGATTGCCAAAATAATTCATCCGGAAAAAAGCGCGCTGGTCAATGCCGTTTTAAGAAACTATCTGCGCCGCGGCCAAAAGATATCCTTCCCTTCTCTGAAAACAAATCCGGCTGAGTATATAGCGGTATTTCATTCTCATCCGCTATGGCTAGTTAAAAAATGGATAAAAATATTCGGCCTTGAAGAAACAAAGTCTTTATGTTCAGCCAACAATGAATTACCGCCGCTGACTCTGCGCATCAACACATTGAAAACATCCCGCGATGAAATGAAACAAAAACTAGCCTCCGCCGGATTCTCGCCAGAGTTGACTAAATATTCTCCTGACGGCATTATCCTAAATACTTCCGCAAATCCAATTCAGAAAACAGATTTCTTTGATCATGGCTACCTGCGTATTCAGGATGAAGCGGCGCAACTTATTTCTTATATGATTCAGCCGGACAGCGCGGAGTCAATACTGGATGCCTGCGCGGGCGCGGGAGGCAAGGCGACACATTTAGCGGCAATCCTTAAAAACAAAGGACAAATTGTCGCGGTAGATCATAACGCGGATAAAATTGTCGAGTTGAAACAGGAAGCGATGCGGCTGGGAATAAACATAATCGAAACAAGGCAAGATGATCTGAGTGTCGGCCTGCCGGATTCATTAAAAGAAAAGTTCGATCATGTTCTTGTTGACGCCCCATGTTCCGGGATCGGGACTTTGCGCCGCAATCCGGAAATAAAGTGGCGCACCACTGAAAAAGATCTACGCAATTTTGCCGCGGCTCAAAAAGTAATTTTGCAAAACGCCTCCACGGCGGTTAAGAAAGGCAGCCGCTTAATATATTGCACCTGCTCTCTTTTACCTGCGGAGAATGAAAATATCATTGATGCTTTCTTAGCGCTGAACAAAAACTTTTCTTTATGCCAACCTCCGGCAACAATAGATACTAAACTACTGGACAGCCGCGGCTTTTTTCACACTTATCCACATAAACACAACATAGATGGTTTTTTCGGAGCGATACTTAAGCGGATCGCTTCGGACTGATCGTATATCAGTCCCTGCAACATACACCTCGTAAAAATCATTCTCCACCGCCTTGATATCATCTTTAATTTAAAATGGTATAATATTAATAACTTATATGATTGATTTCAGTTGACGTTTTCAATAAAAAAATGTTATTAGGCAAACACTTTTTCAGGGAGAAAAATCATGTTCGTGAAACAAATGCAGGTCGGCCAAATGGCTGTTTTTGCCTATCTGGTCGGAGATACAATCACCGGCGACGCTCTGGTTATTGATCCGGCGGGTGATGTCAAAGTAATTATCGCCGAAGCTAAAAAAAATAATTTACGGATTAACTACATAGTTAATACTCACGGCCATGTCGACCACATTGGCGGTAATGCCGAAATGCAAAACGCTACCGGGGCTAAAATAGTTGTTCATGAAGATGACGCCATTATGCTGACTTCAACTCCGGCCATGATGTTAAAGATGTTTGGAGCCAAACCATCTCCACCCGCTGATATTTTAGTAAAAGACGGTGATATAATTTCCGTAGGCAACATCTCTCTTAAAGTTATTCATACTCCGGGACACTCTCCCGGCGGGATTAGTTTATATTCACCCGGCTATGTCTTCACCGGAGATACTCTGTTTGTGGAAGCTGTGGGCAGAACCGATTTACCGGGCGGGTCGTGGCAGACAATGAATAAATCCATTCAGGAAAAACTCTTCTGTCTACCCGAAGATACCAAGGTAATGCCCGGACATAATTACGGTCGCATGCCGACTTCCACTATAGGTCATGAAAAAAATAATAATCCATACATCCGCTAAAAGGAGCATGTTTTTTATGAAAGGGAGCATACAACAAACAGATTTTAAAAAGCTGAATCTCATTGGCCGAGGAAAAGTCCGCGATATCTATTCGGTTAAAAATTATTTACTCATCGTGACCACTGACCGTATCTCGGCATTTGATGTTATTATGCCTAATCCTGTTCCAGGCAAAGGAATAATTCTCAACCGCATGTCCGCTTTCTGGTTCGAGCAAATGAAAGATATTATCGGCAACCATATAGTTTCCACTAATCCCGCCGAGTTTCCCGAAGAATGCGCTCCCTATCGCAAAGATCTGGAAGGCAGAAGTATGTTGGTTAAAAAAGCCACTCCGCTGCCTGTTGAGTGTATTGTCCGCGGCTATTTGAGCGGCTCCGGCTGGAAGGATTACCAGCGCGACAAAACAGTTTCCGGTATTAAATTGCCTAATGGGCTGAAAGAATCATCCAAATTGCCTGAACCAATTTTTACCCCGACTACTAAAGCGGAAGTTGGCGAACACGATTCGCCCATCAACAAAAAAGAAATGGAGGACATCATCGGCGCTGATATTACCGATAAAGTTATCAAAGCCAGTTTGGCCATTTACGAACGTGCAGCAAAAATCGCTCACAAAGCCGGCATTATAATTGCCGACACAAAAATGGAATTTGGAATAATCGGCAAAGAATTAATCCTGATTGATGAATTGCTCACACCTGATTCTTCCCGCTTCTGGCCTGCCGATGATTACGAGGAAGGACGGGCGCAAAAAAGTTTTGACAAACAATTCTTAAGAGACTATCTTTTATCAATTAATTGGAATCAAAAACCGCCCGCGCCGGAGTTGCCTCCGGAAATAATAGAAAATACAAGGAAAAAATATGAAGAAGCGCTGACGCGGCTTGTGAAATAAAATAATCGCCGTATGTTGACTAAAATCAAATCATTATTAGATTACAATCAAATTAATATATAGACGTATTTTCCCCTAAAGGAGATGTATTTTGAGTATTAAAAAACTGCCCGATTACCGTTTAAAACAAAAAATATTATACATTGATAAAGTTAATCCCCATTTACTTCAGAATTATGGCGACATGTTTTTAGAAGAAGGGTTTTTCCCCGACGCGCTCGATTTTTATCAAAAGGCAAATGATAACAGCGGCATGCAAAAAATTAAAGATATCGCTATTAACAGCGGCGATGTTATGCTTTTCCAGCAGGCAGCTAAAGCACTCCATCTAGAATTAAAACCTGCTGACTGGGGAAGTATCGGACAGAAAGCCATCGATCTAAAAAAATATTTGTTTGCTCAACACGCACTGAAGAGAGCAAATAATGAGGAAATGCTCAATTCCCTCAAGAAAATAATACAAAAAGATGTTGACGGAAAAAGCGCATGACAAAAAAAGATTATTATGAAATTCTGAATGTGACCCAAACGGCGTCAGAAGAAGAGATAAAAAAAAACTACCGCACAATAGCGATGCAGTGCCATCCGGACAAAAACCCCGGAAACAAAAAAGCGGAAGAACAATTTAAAGAAGCGGCTGAAGCTTATGAAGTATTAAGTGACAGACAAAAAAGGGAAATATATGACCAATACGGGCATGAAGGCTTAAACAGCACCGGCTTTAGAGGATTCAACGGTTTCGATGACATCTTTTCCCATTTCAGTAATATTTTTGAGGATGCTTTCGGATATGGCAATGTACGTGGACGTGGGCAATCGCGTTCTTCTGCGAGCGCCGGTGCCGATTTACGCTATGATCTAAAAATTTCCTTCCTTGATGCCGCCTTCGGACTTACCACTACAATTGAATTGGAAAAATCAGCCACCTGCCATAAATGCCAAGGCACCGGAGCCGCTCCCGGATCATCTCCCGAAACATGCCGCACTTGTAAAGGACGCGGTCAGGTAATCCAATCCAGCGGTTTTTTTACCATCAGTTCCACTTGCCCGCATTGTAACGGTTACGGTAAATTCATATCCAAGCCCTGCGACAATTGCCGGGGTATGGGCAAAGAACAAGTATCTAAAACTGTGCAGTTGAAAATTCCAGCCGGTGTGGAAACAGGGTCACGTCTGCGTCTGCGCGGTGAAGGTGAAGCCGGAGACCGCGGCGGACCTGACGGCGATTTGTATGTATTTCTGCATGTAGAAGAGCATGAAATTTTCACCAGATCAGGTGATGATATCATTTGCCACGTTCCTATTTCTTTTGTCCATGCCGCGTTGGGAGGAACAATTGAAGTGCCTGCACTTCAAGGCAAAGAAAAATTAAAAATTCCCAGGGGTACGCAAAATGGAAAAACTTTCAGACTCAAAGGCAAAGGCATTGCTCATATCCAGGGTTATGGACGCGGAGATCAGATTATTGAAATTTTTGTGCAAATTCCCACGGAATTAAGTAAAAAGCAGGAAGAGCTTTTAGTCGAGTTTGATAAACTCAATAAGGCAGCCAACTGATTTTGATATGGAATTACCGCATAATAGCGATTGCAATATCAGATGACATGTGCTTTAAATACAACAAAGTGGGGCACCCTCGGGCAGAAGCCGGGGGATTTCAAGCCGCGGGATTAAATTTACCGGAGGAAGAAACATGAAAAGAAATAATTTTTTACTCTTGATCTTATCATTATTTGCTCTTTTTCTTTTTTCTGGGTGCGTACCACTGATTATCGGAGGTGCGGCCGCTGGAGCAGGTACGGGAACATACTATTATGTTAACGGCGCACTAAGAACCGATTACTCTGCCCCATTCGATAAAGTCTGGAGCGCTTGCGAAAAGACCGTGGCCGATATGCACGGTACTGAAGTAGTTCCTACCAAAGAAATTGCTCAGGGAACAATTGACACATTGATAAATGATGAAAAAGTAAAATTCGATATTACATATAAATCAAAAAATCTAACTACAGTAGCCATTCGCGTGGGCTTAATAGGTAACAAACTATCGTCCCAACTCTTACATGATAAAATTGCCGATTACCTGGTAAAATGACCAAAATAAGCGTATCTAATATGGCCGGGTAAACCACGGGTATGAGAATCTCAAAGCAAGCTGCGGGGTATTAAACCCCATTCATATGGGATAGTTCGACTAACAAACTTCTATTCGCTTCGCTTTTGAAGTTTGAGTCTCACTACCCTCCGCTTCGCGGGATTGTTCAACCTGCAAGCTTCAGTCGCAGATGACCCCACGGTGACCTTTAGGTTATTCAGGTTATGCACGTTGTTATAGCCCCACTTAGCTTCGCACGTGGGATAATTCGTCCAGCAAGTTTCAGCGTGCTTCGCTTCTGAAACTTGGGACTCATTACAACTTACAGATATTACTGCGCTGCGCTTGAAATATCTGAGTTTCATTAGAATTGGAGTTTCAACAACCGATGAATAAAAAAGTTATCTTAGGTATCCTGATCAGCATCGTTCTGGTTTATTTGTCCGTAAGAGGAATTAATCTTCAGGATGTCTTTCGTGATCTAAAAAATATTCAATTAAGTTATGTTATTTTTTTCATCCTTCTTGTAATTTTAATGCAATGTCTGCGATCTTATCGCTGGGGCGTTATTTTACAGCCGATGGAAAAAATAGATCAATTCATCCTTTTTTCAGTTACATCAGTAGGCTTTCTGGCAATAGCCTCAATCCCCGCGCGTATAGGTGAATTGGCCAGGCCTTATTTAATCTCCAAAAGAAGCTCAATAAAAATGTCTTCCGCACTGGGAACTATTCTTGTGGAAAGAGTACTGGATAGTTTTACCGTATTGGCAATTGCTGTGATTGTCCTTTTTCTTACCGACCTGCCGCCATGGATGATTAAATCGAGCATCATTTTCTTTCTGCTCGCATTAGTGATGTTTTGTTTTATTGTCTTTTTAATTTTGCGCAGAGACGCGGCGCTAAAATTAATCAACAGAATCTTAAGTAAGCTTCCCGGAAAATTTGCGCATAAGATCGATGAAGTGATCCATCATTTTATTGATGGTTTTCAGATTATAACTAATATTAAATTTCTATTGTATTTGTTTTTTCTTTCGACTTTTGTCTGGCTTGTGGACGTACTGGCTATTTATATGTTGCTGAAGGCTTTTGGTTTTACCTTACCGGTAATGGCATCATTCGTTGTAATGATTATTCTCATTGTGGGAATAGCCATTCCCACTGCCCCTGGTTATATTGGTAATTGGCATTTCGCCTGTGTTCTGGCCTTAAGTTTTTTTGGTTTAGCTAAAGTTGAAGCGCTTTCTTTTGCAGTGGTTTACCATTTTCTATCCATGCTCATTGTAGTCGTACTCGGAATAGTATTTCTCCCCTTCAACAAATTTTCTATCTCCGATATGAAAAACCAATTGAATTATAGAAAAGAAGCTTAAGACTCATCCTTTGTCACAACTTTGAGGCTTTTAATTTTCTTATGCAAATTACTGCGTTCCAAACCAATTGCTTCCGCAGTTTTGGAAATATTGCCTTCGTTTTCTTCTAATTTCTTGATGATAAATTGACGTTCAAAATCTATCTTAGCATCTTTTAACGAATCGGCGGCAACAACTACCGAATCACCATCGGACGCTGCATTATCTATTTTAGCATTGAGCAACGGAATATCCATAGCGGTGATTTCATTGGATGGAGTCAGAATAATCAACCTTTCAATAATGTTTTTCAATTCTCGGACATTCCCCGGCCAATCATGTTTCATAAGTATTGCCAAAGCATCGTCAGTTAAAACCTTCGGTGTCTGGCCTTCTTTAATGGAGAAATCCAGAAAAAAGCGTTCCGCCAGTGGTTTAATATCTTCTTTCCTTTCGCGCAGAGGCGGAACATACAAAGGAATTACATGCAAACGATAATACAGATCCTGCCGGAAACGACCCGCTTTCATTTCCTCTTCCAAATCCTTATTGGTTGCGGCTAAAACCCGCACATCCATATCAATTAATTTATTGCCGCCGACCCGTTCAAATTTTTTTTCCTGCAGGATACGCAGAATCTTTGCTTGCGCTTTCAAGCTCATGTCGGCCACTTCATCAAGAAAAATCGTGCCTTCATGGGCAAGATCGAATTTGCCGCGCTTTTTCTCCGTCGCTCCGGTAAAAGCCCCTTTTTCATGACCGAACAATTCACTTTCAATAAGTTCTTCCGGTATCGCAGCACAGTTGACTTCCACAATGTCTTTATGCGATCTCCAACTCAAGTGATGAATAGAACGCGCCACTAATTCTTTGCCTGTACCGTTTTCCCCCATAATCAAAATCCATGCATTCGTTGGCGCAACGATACTGATCATTTCTTTAAGTTCGTTTATCACAGCGCTGCTACCGGTGAGTTCATATTGATGAGAAACTTTTTGCTTTAATAAAACGTTTTCTTCTTTGAGACGAACTAAATTGATGGCATTGTTTACCAAAATTATAATTTTATCAAGGGAAAGAGGTTTCTCGATAAAATCAAAGGCTCCGAGTTTCGTAGCTTTCACGGCTGTTTCAATTGTGCCATGGCCGGACATTATAATTACCAAAGCTTGAGGATTTATTTTCTTAAAGGCTTTGAGAGTTTCCAGACCATCCATGCCCGGCAACCAGACATCGAGCAGAACAAGCTGCGGCATTTCTTCCTCGACGATTTTAACGGCTTCTTCACCGCTGCCCGCCACCAGAACCTGATAGCCCTCATCGCTTAAGATCGCCTTTAACGACTTGCAGATA